>OBIB01000034.1_pt1 | contig 47606 bp, 33 predicted proteins | sample 1496261 | NCBI WGS metagenome assembly OBIB01 (sample SAMN05065771, study PRJEB22554) | human gut metagenome | biome: ENVO:2100002; feature: ENVO:00000062; material: ENVO:00002003 | host: Homo sapiens | place: USA
ACAGGAAAAGTGGAAAAAGTGAATTTTTAATGAAATTTTAATCAAAAAAACTTTCTTTTTTAAAATTTATTTATTTACTTTGCACACACATTATATTAATTAAACAATTGACTATGCAACAAAAGGTAAAATTAGCAATGATTGCTCTCTGCTACAGCCCATTGCTCTTCGCTCAGAACGCCACCGAGCAGAAGATAGCAAATGGATTGGACGAGAATGCATTCACATTCACCGAAGCACAGTTGGGTGAGGATGACGATATGTCGCAGAACGTCACCATTCTGAATTCTAACTCAAATGTTTACGCATCAGAGGCAGGCTACCTGTTCTCGCCAGTGCGTTTCCGTTATCGTGCCTTCAATCAGAAGTACAATGATGTGTACATCAATGGTGCTCCCATGAACGACATGGAGTCTGGTCAGTTCCGCTTCTCTAACATCGGAGGTCTGAACCGATTCTCAAGAAACGTTGACTTTGCTTTGCCTTTCGAGGGCAACAACTACTCCATGACAGGTATGGGAGGCAGCAACAACTATGACTTCCGTGCCGGAAGCATGCAGACAGGGCACTATGCTTCTGTGGGAGTTGCCAACCGCAACTACACGCTTCGTGGTCTTTATACCTATAGCAGTGGATTCAACGACAAGGGATGGGCCATCTCAGCGGGTCTTACCTATCGTTGGGCAAACCGCGGTTATGTAGAGGGAACCTTCTACAATGCGCTGTCTTACTACTTCGGTGTGCAGAAGAAGTGGGACAACGGTCACTCCCTGAGCTTCACCACATGGGGCAATCCTACAGAGCGCTCTACACAGGGAGCAGCAACCGACGAGACTTACTGGCTCGCCAACGACTACTATTACAACCCATACTGGGGCTACTACAATGGCCACAAGCGCAACTCACGCGTTGTGAACGACTTTGCGCCATCAGCCATCGCCACATGGGACTGGGACATCAACGACAAGATGAAGCTCACCACCTCTGTCTTTGGCAAGTACTCTATGTATAAGAGCACCAAGCTCAACTATGCCAATGCTGAGAATCCGCAGCCAGACTACTGGAAGAACCTGCCAAGTAGCTACTACGACATCTGGAATGCTGACGCGCTGGGCAACAACTCGTCTACACTCCAGAGCTGGTACAACTCTTACAACTACTGGACAGCAAGCAAGGCCAACCGCCAGATTGACTGGGATCGACTCTATTATGCCAACACTCAGGCTGCCAACCAGGGCCATGATGCACTCTACTTCATCCAGGCCAAGCACAGCGACAACCTGATGTTCAACATGGCTTCCACCCTGTCGGCTAAGGTTACCAAGCGCTCTACTCTCGTAGGCGGACTGGTATTGGGCAGCAACAGCAACCGTCACTATCAGACCATGGACGACTTGCTCGGTGCTTCCTTCTTCCACAACATCAACACTTATGCGCTCGGCACCTATCCTGCCGATGACCCAAGAGTGCAGTACGACCTCAACACAGCAGGACCCAACAACCTCGGCTCTCTCGTTTACGAAGGCGACAAGTTTGGTTACGACTATAAGATTGAGGTGATGAAGGGCTTGCTCTGGACTTCCTACACTGCTGAGATGGGACGTTTCCAGACCATGATCAGCGCCAAGCTTGGTCAGACCAACATGCGTCGTCATGGCTATATGCGCAACGGTATGGCTGCCAACAACTCTGAGGGCAACAGCCGTATAGCACGCTTCGGCGAGGGCGGTGCCAAGGGTAGCATCAACTTCGATGCCGGCAAGGGCCACGTATTCAAGATTGGTGTAGGTTACGAGTGGCGTCCACCAATGGCCAACACAGCATTCATCTCTCCTGAGATCTGCAACGACTACGTGCTCAACCTTGGCGACGAGCATGTATTCAGCAGCGAGTTCAGCTATCAGTATCAGAATGCCTGGGTACACGCCAACGTCAACGCATACTATAGCCGCCTCGACCACGTCACAGAGTGGCAGAACTTCTACAACGATGACGAGAACTCTTTCACCTACCTCAGCATGACAGGATTGGAGAAAGAATACTATGGTATCGAGGCAGGTCTCGACTTCAAGGTGGCTTCTTTCCTTAACTTCAAGGCCATCGGAACCATCAGCGACGCCAAGAACATCAACAATGCCAACGTGAACTACATGCTCTCCAAGTCGGCAGAGGTGGTTAAGGACTACGCATATATTAAGGACATGCGCGAAAGCGGAACTCCTCTTACTATCGGTAGCCTCGCACTCGACTTCCATAAGAGCGGATGGTTCATCAACCTCAACGCCAACTGGTACGACCGCATCTATTTGTCATACTCACCAAGCTATCGCTACAAGTCTTCTCTGAAGAACCGCGACATGCTCTTCAACGACGAGCCTCTCCCTGGTTCTGTTGACCAGGCTAAGGGACACGGCGGATGGATGGTAGACGGAAGCATCGGCAAGAGTATCCGCCTCAAGCACGGTAGTCTGAACTTCAACCTCATGATAACCAACATCCTCAACAACCGCAAGATTGTTTCAGGTGGTTATGAGCAGAGCCGAAGCGACTATACCCTCAACAAGGAAAACGAGGCCAAGGATCGCGTCTACAAGTTCTCTAAGAACCCTAAGAAGTATTACGTATTCGGAACCAACGGAATGTTCCAGGTATCATACAGATTCTAAAAGAAGAGAAAGATATGAAAAAGTTAAAATATATCGCAATGGCATTTGCTGCCCTGCTCTTGGCTTCATGCATGGGCGACGGTTATGCTGATTCCGTGGGAGAAAAGGATTATACCGGCCCTGCCATCGGCAACAACAAACTGGAGGCTACCAATGTCATCACCATCTCCGAACTGAAGGAGAAATATGCCACACAGATAGAACGCGGCCTGTACAAGCAGGTGGACGAGGACATCAAGATATTGGGTATCGTCACTGGTAACGACCTCGGAGGCAACCTCTACAACCAGATTTGCCTGCAGGACAAGACGGGCGGTATCTTGGTTTGCATCGGCAAGAGCGGACTCTATGGCGAACTGCCTGTAGGTCAGCAAGTGCTTATCGACTGCAAGGGCCTCTACATCGGTGGCTACGGCAAGCAGGCTGAGTTGGGCGGTGTCTATACCAACACCAACAAGGGCTCACAGTCTATTGGTAAGGTAGACCGCTACGTATGGGAGAAGCACTACAAGATTATCGGCGAGGCCGACGAGGCCAAGGCTGAGGCAATGGTTGAGGTGTTCGACCAGACCAAGATCAAGGATGCCGACTATCTGAAGTCTTGCTCAGGCAAGCTGATGAGAATCGAGGGCGTAACCTTCGCCGATGCAGGCAAGAAGGTGTTTGCAGCAGATGCAGACAAAGACAAAGCCAACTGCGTAAACCGCGGCTTCGCTGGCATCAGCACCAACAACATGGTAGTTCGTACTTCTGCCTACGCCAAGTTTGCTAATGCTCTCCTGCCGGAAGGTCCACAGAACGTTACTGGTATCTTCACACGTTATGCAGGAAGCAAGAACGACACATGGCAGATTCTTATCCGTACTGCAGACGACGTGAAGGTAGCCAAGGGAACAGAACAGTGTCCATACACCGTAGCGGAAGCCATCCAGTTGATTAACGACGGAAAGACTACCGAGACCAATGTTTATACCGAAGGTATCATCTGTTCTGAGCCAAGTGTAAGTGTACAGTATGGTAATGCTGATTTCTACATCTCTGCAGACGGCAAGGGTATGAATGCTGACGGAACTGGCAATCCTGCCAAGACCATCAAGGTATTCCGCAACTACTATCTCAACAAGGATAAGTACACCGATGCCAACAAGAACTTGATCAAGAAGGGACAGAAAGTTGTCATCTGCGGCAAGCTCTTGCTCTACAATGGTGTAACACCGGAAATCAACAGTGGAAACTATATCGTTTCCATCAAATAAAACTAACTCAAGTAGAAAACTATAAAAAGAATAATCAATATGAAAAAGTTCATTTATTCATGCTTGTTCTTGGCTATGGCAGCCATAACATTCAGCAGCTGCGAGGACGTTCCTGCTCCTTACAATATGCCTACAGAGGATGAAACTCCAGAAGTTCAGCCTGCAGGTACAGGTACTGCCGCAGCTCCATTCAATGTGGCAGGTGTAGAAAAGTACATTGATGAAGGCGGAAGCGCAGAGACCGAGGTATACGTAAAGGGTAAGGTTGTATCTGTTGTACAGGGCAGTTGGGATGCAAGTTTCGGTAGCTTGAAATATTACATTTCAGAAGACGGAACTGCTACTAACCAGTTCTATGTATACAATGGTTATGCAGGTCCTAACCGCACTAAGTTCTCGGGCGAAGACGCTTTAAAGCAAGGTGATGAGGTTGTTATCTGCGGTAAGGTAGACAGCTATAACGGCACTAAAGAGTTCCTTGTAGGTAACTACATTGTTTCTCTTAATGGCGTAGGTGGAACCGATACTCCTGGCACACCATCAGGCGAAGCTAAGGGTACAGGTACAGAGGCTGATCCTTTCAACAGCGTAGCTGCTAATAACTTGGCTGCTTCTTTAGAATCAGGTAAGGTTTCAGATAAGGAATACTACATCAAGGGTAAGATTCAAGAAATCAAGGATCAGTTCGCTGCCCAATTCGGTAACGCCACATTCTATATTGCTGATGATGAAAAAAGTCAAAAATTCCTGATATTCCGCACTTACTACTTTGGTGGCGAGAAATGGAAAGAAGGCGACGGTCAGCTCAAGGTTGGTGACGAGGTTGTAGTTTGCGCCAAACTTATCAACTACATGGGTAACACTCCTGAGACAAATCAGGGCGGCAAACTCATCTCTGTAAATGGCAAGACCAGCATTGAGGGTGGCAGCGAGAAACCTGACACTCCATCTACTGGCGACACAACAACACCTAATGGTAACTTCGAGACTTGGGTAGACGGTAAACCAAACAACTGGAAGACTGCCTCTACAGCAGGTAACGCCTCTGTCGCTCAGAGCACAGACGCTCACAGTGGCAAGTATTCTGTAAAGGTAGGTGGTTCAACAACAGCCAACAAGCGTCTTGGCTACAAGGAAATGGAGCTCAAAGCTGGTACTTATAAGATTAAGTACTACGTAAAGGCAGCTACAGCAACAGGCGCATCAGTACAGTCTGGATTTGTACCTGTTACTGAAGGTAAGGTCGGCGATTACAAATACTCTGGATACATCAACAATATCTCAAATACAGAGTGGACACTTGTTGAGCAGGAATTGGTCATTCCATCAGATGGCACATACTGCATCGTTATCATGAACTCAAAGAATCCAGGTGGTGACGTTCTCATTGATGACCTCACCTTGACTCTCGGCGAGACTGTTATCATCAAGTAAACAATATTTGAAGACTTCATTTTTCCCCATTGCCTCTCTACACAGGCAATGGGGATTTTTGTATCATCAAGACGCTAAAGAACAGGAAAAGAGAGGGAAAGAGAGAAAAACATCTGGAAATATTTGGCAGTAAGGAGAAAAAGTCGTAACTTTGCACCCTGTTAAGTCAAAAGGCTATAATGGGCATGCACCGAAAGGACATGAAATGATGGCAACATCCCCATGACGTCTAATTTTAATAACCCAAATAAAAGTAAAAAACAAAATGAAAAAAGGTATTCATCCAGAGAACTATCGTCCAGTAGTATTCAAGGATATGTCTAATGGCGACATGTTCCTCTCACAGTCAACTTGCAAGACCAACGACACTGTTGAGTTCGAAGGCGAGACTTACCCAGTAGTAAAGATTGAAATCTCAAGCACCTCTCACCCATTCTATACAGGTAAGAGCAAGCTCGTTGATACTGCAGGTCGCGTTGACCGCTTCATGAACCGTTACGGCAAGTTGAAGAAGTAATATACCTTTTTAATTAAAGATATATTATCAGCGAAAGATAGGAAGTGTGTTCCGTCGTAGTTGCATATACGTCGGAATGCACTTTTTTTCTTTTATAACTTAAAACATTAACAAGAATTACGAGAATTATGAAATATACCAAACTACTCATCCTCACGCTTTTGACAGCCATGACGTTCTCTGCCTGCGGCACCGACGACTCACTGCAGTTCAGATTCCCTGACCAGGAAAACAAGGATGACAACAACGGTGGCGGCACCGGAGAATCAACCGACAAGAGTAATGCCAACAAGAATGTGGCTACAGCCAATATGCCTGCCGTGGTAAAGAACGCCATCGGCGGTCTGGAGTTCCCAAAACTCAAGAACAACGGCAGCAGCTACGCCATCGTGCACATGGATAACACCACGGGCATGGTGAACTTCTCTACCGAATGGGACGACGACATGAAGAGCCAGCGATGGAGCTGCTACACTTTCCACACCGGAAACACAGCATCTAACGTAGACAGATGGAAGCCATCTCAGGGCGAGCGCCAGTATCCATGGGATACCGACCTGCAGGAGCAGTGGGGCATCACCGATTTCACCGAAGACCCTACCCCAACCAGCCAGGGATTCGACCACGGTCATATCTGCCCTTCTGCCGACCGCAAGCTGAACCTTACCCAGCAGAAGCAGACTTTCTTCATGACCAACATGCAGCCACAGTACAGCAACTTCAACCAGCGTGGCACCTGGTATAAGATGGAGGATGAGCTGCGCAAGCTGGCTCCGAAGATTGACTCAGATACCCTCTTCATCGTGAAGGGTGGCACCATCGACCCGGTGGGCAGCGAGAGCAACATCCTGGGATGGAAGAATCGGGGTGCATCGAGCGACGTGAAGAAGCCGGGCTACATCCCTGTGCCAAAGTATTTCTTCGTAGCCGTGCTGAAGAAGGAGTATAATAAGAGCACCAAGCAGTATAGCTACAGTGCCTTCGGCTACTGGTTCCTGCACGAGAACAAGGCGTTCGACAAGAGCGACCTTCTGGGCAACTACGTGGTAAACATCAAGACGCTGGAAGACAAAACCGGCATCGATTTCTTCTGCAATCTACCAGATGATATCGAGAAGAAGGTAGAGACCCAGGATGTGGAGGCCATCAAGAACCTCTGGGGATTCAAGTCATCGAAATAACAGCATAAGAGAAAAAGAGGGGGGTGTCATGAACTTATGACACACCCTCTTGTCGTTTATGGGTTCATCTCAAAACTAATCACATGCAGCTGATTTGCAGCTTACATGCAGCTCGTTACGCCGAGCGAGGTGGCGATAGCCGTAAGGATGCTGCTTCCGCCGCCAGTAGTGCTGCTTCCGCCGTTGCCTGGTTGATCTCCAAAAGGTTTGCGTTCACGCTGCGCATTACGATGCTGTAGTTAATCATACTCGTTTTGTGTTTAATGAGTTCTTGTAAATCACAACTACCCAGAAAGCCCCGTTTTCTGTGCTTTTTTCTGGTCTTCATTGATGACCGGCGCCTGCCATCATTTAAGACCAGCTGCGGTCTTCTATGATGACCGCCCTGAGGCACAAAAGGCTGTTCTTTCGATTGCCGGTGCAAAGATACGAAGATTTTGGGTAGCCGACAAATTTAGGCATGTGATAAGGAGCGATTTTCAGCAAAACACTTACGATTTGAAACTTCGTTAAAAAACAGACTCTATTTCTTATGGGGCGCACCTCTATGTTTTTGCGGTATCGAAAACTATGTTTTGCGATATAAATCAGCACATTACGAAATAATACCCGATTATGGGGAACGTATTCAGTATTCAGTTTTTTTCGCTGTTGTTTTCATCCTCTATATAGATAGTATATTATATATTATATATATATTAATATATAATATAAAATAATTACTTATAATCTGTAACCACAAAAAGGGTAACCATCGCGAAAAAAACTGAATACTGAATACTGAACACCCTTTTAGGCAAATAGGAGGTATAAAATGATGCTAGGAATGAATGCATCAAAGGCTGTAGCCAAAGGTGAATACGCAAAAGCTATCCGTAAAGCCGTCCACGACTCTATCGAAGCTATCAAGAACGGAAAGGTTCCTGAGAAAAAAAAATCAAAAGTTCAATTTTGAGTGGAGGGTATAGCGGCAAAACAATCCATTGATTAGAGATATTTAATTGAAATTTAACACATTATTTGTTGACCCTATCGCATTTTTTTGTATCTTTGCAGCAGAAATGACTAAGAAATCATTCTATAACATTATTAACAATTAAAAAATTAGCTTATGAAAAAGTTACTACGCTATTCATTAACACTGGTTTTCGCGCTCGTAGCGAGCGTGGGTTTCGCACAAACCACATTTGACTTCGACAATGACTACAAGACTTTGTTCCCAAGTCTGCCAGGTGTTTCTTCGGCAACCTCTAACGAAGGAGATTTCAACGAGGCTGCCACTTGTACAGTAGATGGCATCGCAGTTACTGTTTCTGCAAAGGAAGAAGGTAATCCAAATGCCAACAGAATCTGGACTAGCTCTGCACGCTTGAGAATGTACTCTGGAACTCTCACCGTACAGGCTCCTGAAGGAAAGCAGATCTCTAAGATTGAGATTGCGCAGAAGAAATGGAATGCAAACAATAAAGTAGATAATGGTACCATTGATAATAAGGGTAACTGGACTGGTTCTGCCAACAAGGTGGTTTACAGCATCGCTGCTAACACTCAGATTAAGACCATGACCGTTACTCTCGGCAATGGCGGCACTACTCCAGAGCCACCAGTAGTAGTTACTTACACCGACGTGGCAAGCGTGAAGGATCTCTTGGCTAACTACAAAGAGGATACCAAGAACCTTAACCTCACCCTTACCAATGCTAAGGTTACTTTCGTTAACGAGTACAAGGGAACCATCAATACTTATGTTCGCGAGGGCGATACAGCCATCGAGCTTCGTACTCTGGGCTTCAACATGCCTGTGAACAGCATCCTTACAGGTAAGGTAAAGGTAGATTTGAAGTATAACTATGGCGTTCCTTACCTCACAGCCAATGCAGGTACAGACGATGAGAGCATCACCGTTACCGAGAGCGACGAGGCTGCTCAGCCTATCGAGGCTACCATCGCCGACCTCATCGCCAACAAGTACTTGAACGACCTCGTTACCATCAAGGACTTCACATTCAGCAAGGAAGAATACCAGACTGGCAAGTTCAACTACTACGCTAACGATGGCGAGCAGAAGATCATGATTTACGACAAGTTCAACAAGGTGGGCGGCGTTGCAGAACTCACAGAGGGTGAAACTTACACCGCAACTGGTCTCTATGGTGCTATCTTCAAGGGTCTTCCAGAGATTCTCCCTACCCAGAAAGTTGTACCTGGCACTTCTACCGGCATCAACAACATCACAACATCTGCTGCTGATAATGCTCCTATCTTCAACCTCGCTGGTCAGAAGGTTGGCAAGGGCTACAAGGGTGTAGTGATCAAGGCTGGCAAGAAGATGATTCAGTAAGATTACAAATCTTTCCGTAAGATTCAGTAAGATTCAGAAACATTCCGGTTATCAAAGGATAACCAATAAAAAATCCGCTTCCACAACTATCATGCCGTGAAAGCGGATTTCTTTTTATCTTGATTTTTTAGTATAGCAAGTAACCTCCGGTCCCCGAAGGGGGCCAACTATCAATAACCGCTGGTGGAATGACCGAAGGTCATGGAACCTGCGGACAACCGACAGGAGGGAGAAAGCGTCCCCAAAGGGGGCGAACAACATCCAGTCTTGCTATTGTTCGCCCCCTTCGGGGACGATTGGGGAGAGCAGGTCTACTATCCGCAGGTTGCATTCCCTTCGGTCATTCCACCAGCGGTTATTCACATTCGCCCCCTTCGGGGACGGCAAGATGCTGCTTGCGAAACTTCAGTTAAATTTTATTATTATCTTCTATCATTCAATCTCTTTTCAGCACCCGAAAGCTTCTTGATGCCTGCGGACTTGCCGAAGGTATTGCCTGATGATACAGATATGCTATCAACTGATGCAGATTCAGCTGCTGCCGCAGAAGCTCTGGTAGCCTTCTTTGCCAATCCCGTATACTGCTCCTCGAAATTGAAGGTGATGACGTCGCCCTTGGCTGAACCCACACCTATCATATAACCATAGAAGGTGTAGCGGTCTCTGCCCTGCTCTTCGCCCAGATGGAAACCCGTCTGGCTGGCACCGGCATCCAATACGAAGGTGGCTCCGCTCTTGGCATACCTTATATATATATCACCATTGTTGTCGATATACCAGGTGAACTCCAAGGTCTGCGAATCCTCCACTTCGCCCTTCTCATCATACACATCGTCAATCTCAACACCACTTCCGCTCAGCGCATTCTTCCTGTTGCCACTCTGGTAGAATATCATGGTGGCATAGAATTCATCCTTGCCGCGGGATACGCCATCCTCGTTGATGTAACTGTAGGTCATCGGACCATACCACTTGCCCACCAGCGTCTGGGCCTCTTCTATGAGCTGGCTGTTCTGCGAACCGCCGGAACCCTGGTTCCAGTCGCCCTGGTTCCATCCCCAGCCACCCTGGTTGTAATCCTCATACCATCCGTAGTCGTCGTGCCAATAGCGGCCGTCGTCCCATGGATCGTCGTCACAACTCGTAAATGTGAATGATGCCGCAGCTATCGCCATCAGCATCAGCAGTGATTTCATCTTCTTCATATTTTATATCCTTTCTTATATACTTATTTATTTACTGATATATACTTATCAATACTTATATGTACTTTCTTGAATTCTGATGCAAAGATATACCAAAATTTACACCCTGCAAAGGGAAAAGTGGAATATTTTAAGGGAAAATCCCTATTTTCAAACAGTTTTTCCCTATCAAACCTTGTTTTTCTCAAAAAAATACACTACCTTTGCACAAAAGATGGACTGCGCTCCAACTACGGTACAGCCCAAGAAACATCACGATTATCACGATTAACTGGATTATTAAGTATGAATAAAAGATATATCATCCCCCTGCTCCTGGCATTCATGGCCCGAATCATGGTCATGGCTGTGCCTTACTGCGACGTCAGAAAATTCTCCATCACCGATGGACTCGCCGCAAACACCATCTCAGACATCAAGCAGACGCCCGACAAACTGATGTGGTTTGCCACCTGGAACGGACTCTCCTACTACGACGGATACTCCTTCCATACCTTCCGAGATAAAGCCGATGATGTAGACGTGCTCTCCACCAACCGCATCATCTCCATCTACCCTACTTCAGAAAACGATCTCTGGTGTATTACATCAGATAAGAGACTCTATTTGTACAACACCCACCAGTGTACATTCATCAACAGCGGAAAAATGATGAACGAGCAATTCGGCATCAACCTGAAGGTGAAAAATATCTATCCTTTACATAAAGGCATCACCTGGATTACCAGCCAAGACGGAAACTACATCATAAGAAGCATCAAGAAGAGTGATCAGGAGCCGGAACGAGACATCATCAAGGTGGGACAGCAAGGACTGAGAAGCGGAAGAGTATGGCATGTATGGGCCGACAAGAAAGGCCGAGAGTGGATTCTCACCGAAAAGGGAACCCTCATCTACAACCATAAATTCAGTACCCCTATGCCATTCAAATGGATCAGAGAGGTGAACGACAACATCTTCCTGGCTACGCCAAACGGCAAACTCGCCGTATATGACGAGAAAGACAAGCTGGTGATGATTCCGATGCCTGCCGGCGTTACCCGAATCAACCAGCTGAAAAACACCGGATACCAGCTGCTCATAGCCACCAACATAGGTCTGGTGGTATACAATCCGCGCACCTTCAAGACCGAGGTGATCAACGTGCAGAGCCCGAGCCAGCCAATGGCAGAAGTGAAGAACATCTATACCGACGACTACGGCATGGTATGGGTGTTCACCGACGGCATGGGCGTAACCATGGTGAACCCGAAGACGGGACAGAAGACATGGCTCTTTGCCGACCAGCCCGACCCAGCCGACCGCACCACGAGCGACAAATACTTCATCACCCAGGACGAAAACAAGACGCTGTGGCTCATCCCTAATGGCGGCACCTTCAGCTATTTCGACCGAAGGGCAGGCAAACTGGTGCCTTATCTGCTGCGCAGCAACTCATCGGGCAACTTCCGTGTACCCAACATCAAGAAATTCTGCCTCTCAGACCAGGGCATCCTCTGGATAAGCGGCATACACGACCTTACGCAGGTGGCATTCAAGAATCACCGATACCACCTTACCCAGCTTGACGAAGGCGAATCGCCGGCGTTCGCCATCTGCAATACCCCCGAGGGATACCACTGGACGGGCTATTACAACGGCGTAATCAAGATTACGGACAGCCGATACGAGAAGGTGGGCTATCTTGCCCCAAACGGACAGGTGGTTCCGCAGCAGGTGGCATTCTGCCCGTCCGCCATCTTCTCCATCTTCTACGATGCGGAGGGAAAGATATGGATAGGTACCCGAGAGCATGGACTCTTCGTGAGAACCAGGGAGGGAATGACCCAATTCATGCACAACCCAGCCGACAAATATTCGCTGCCATATAATAAGGTATACGACATCGTGGCCGACCGCCACGGCAGACTATGGATAGGCACCTATGGAGGCGGACTCACCCTGGTGCAGCCTTCCACCACGGGAAAGCTGAACTTCATCAGCCGCCAGAACATCCTGCCATGGCCTAAGAAGGGATTCGACAAGGTGAGACGCATCTTCTGCACCCCTACGGGAGAAATCCTGGCGGGCACCACCGACGGACTGGTTACCTTCAGCGACAACGTGAGCAACCCGGCGAAGATTCATTTCTATACCACCACCTATGCGGACGGCGACACCACAAGGCTGGCGGCAAACGACGTGAACTTCATCATGCAGCACAGCAACGGACAGACCTACGTATCCGAGCTGGGCGGCATCCTGCAGAACGTGGTAGGCAAGAATCTGCTGCAGAACAACATCCAGCTTTCGTACAACAAGAAAGTGAACTACGAAGAGGGAACCGTGCAGAGCATGGTGGAAGACAACTCGGGCAACATCTGGGTGGTGCGCGAATCAAGCATCGACAAGTATAACCTGAAGACGGGAAAGATGGAGGTGTTCGGACCGAACGAATTCGACTTCAACATGTCGTTTACCGAGGCACGCCCTGCCCACGACCCAGCCACCGACGACATCACGGTGGGCACACCAACTGGCAGCCTTACCTTCAACCCGGCGAAGATGCAGAAGAGCCCTTACCAGGCACACATCATCTTCACCGCGCTGCACTATATGGGCGAAGAAGAAACGGAACCTATTCTGCACAGGGAAAAAGTGGTAATTCCTGCCAACAAGCGCAACCTGACCATCAGCTTCGCCTCCCTCGACTTCTCGAGGAAATACAATCAGAAATACCGCTATCGCCTGGACGGCTTCACCCCTGAAGGCCAGTGGATAGAACTGGGAAAAGCCAACACCATCGGCTTCAACCGCATCTCCAGCGGCGACTACGTGCTCAAGGTGATGGGTACCAACTCTTACGGCGTATGGAGCAAATACGTGGCGGAGCTGCCTATCGAGGTAAGACCTACCTTCTGGGAGAGCATCTGGGGAAAAATACTGATGGTAATCCTGCTGATGTGCGTGGTGGGCAGTATCTTCTACATCTACAACCGCAACCAGCACGAGAAGATGAGCCACGAGATGAGCCTGATGAAGAACGACTTCTTCAACGACGCCAGCCACAAGCTGCGCACGCCGCTCACCCTGATAGGAGGTCCGCTGAAGGAGGTGCTCGACACGGAACACGGCATCACCCGAAAGGGAAGGGAGATGCTTACCATCGCCCTGAAGAATTCGTACGAGATGCTCGACATGCTCAACAAGATTCTGAGATACGACAACTCTACCCTGATGAACAAGGACGGAAGTCTGATAAGCGGCGATACCCTGGTGAACACCGGCGGCGTAAGATACATGGACTCTACCGAGAATGAAGAGGACGAGGTTCCAGGACAGATCAACGACGAGAACGTGGCAAGATTCCTGGCAGAAGCCGAAAAGGCTGAGAAGGAACTGGAAGAGAACATGACCGAAGAGGAAAAAGTGGCAAGGGAGGAGCAGCGCAAGGAGTACACCGTATTGGTGGTGGAAGACAACCACGACCTGCGCAAGTACCTCTACACCATCCTCTCGGAACACTACAACGTGCTGCTTGCCGAAAACGGAAAGGCGGGACTGCTGATGACGCGCACCGAACTGCCAGACTTCATCATCACCGACGTAACCATGCCGGTGATGGACGGCATCACCATGGTTAGCGAAATCAAGGAGGATCACGAACTCTCGCAGATTCCTATCATCATCCTCTCGGCAAAGGCGAGCGTACAGGACCGACTGAAGGGATTCGAGATGGGTGTGGATGCCTACATGACCAAACCGTTCTCTACAGAATATCTGCTGGGTAGAATCAGCGCAGTGCTCAAGCAGCGCCGCAACCTGCAGAAGGAAATGATCCAGAAACTGGAGCATACGGGCAATCTGATAGGTCACGCCATGAGCAATGGTATCAGCGGCGGTATAAACGGCAGCAAGAACGGAGGCATGAACAATGGTTTGAAGAAGAGCCTGAAAGATGACCAGAACGATGGCCAGAACGATGGTCAGAACGATGGCATGATTGCTTCTTCGGCCGATGAACCGAAGACGCTGAGCCAGATAACCAGAGAAATCACGGAGAAGGAACGTGAGAAGGAGGAGGAGGCAAGGCTGAAGCGCGAACAGAGCGACTTTGCCTTCATGGCAAGTCAGATTAACGACGCTACGACGGCAAGGATTCTGAAGTACGTGACGGAGCACATTGACACGCCAGACCTGAAGATTGACAACATCGCTGATGCGATGGGCATGAGCCGAAGCGTGCTCTACCTCAAGATCAAGCAGCAGTTGGGCATGACGCCTATCGATTTCGTAAGGCATGTGAGAATCATGAGAGCCTGCGAGCTGCTGAAGAATACCGACGAGTCGCTCTCGTCTGTGGCATTCGCCGTGGGCTTCAGCGATCCGAAGTACTTCTCCAAGGTGTTCAAGCGGGAAACTGGCATCGTTCCTACGGAATATCGTGAACGTACCAGATAATCGTTTTTCTTCATCGGATTACGCTGAGTTAACGGAACATTCTTGCTTCACGTATTACGCACGGAATTTAAACGGATTTGGCCTTACGGCCATTGGGCTAGCGCCGTATAGGCTGGCTTTTTCCAACTTTAGGGGGTATCGCCACGACCGCCAGGTCGAGTTTCCGTTTAAAATCCGTGAGTAATCCGAGGAAGGCGGTTAAGGTTCCGTTTATTCCGCGTAATCCGATGAATAATGACACACCCTCTTTCTTTGTGTTTATATGGTCGTAAACAGGGTTTAAACGGTTTGAAATCGGGCTTAGAAATGCAGAAAAAGGGTATAAAAGGACCTAAAGAGGGTCTAAAGTGCATACAAAAAGGGTAATTAATGCTTTTTAACTATGATTTTAGGAAAATTATTGTTGTAAATGATACATTATTCAAAAAAAGTTTGTACCTTTGCATCAAGTTCTTAGAAAAGTTAAATGATAGATTAATCGTAACTTCCCCTAACGTTCTTTTTTTCTAGGGGAAGGGAAGGGCTCCGGGGATTGTGAAATTGCCGGAGCCTTTTTGGTTTCTATTATTTTTAGAAATTTTATACCAATGTATGATGATTTCTGAAAGAAAAGTATTACCTTTGCAGTAAGTTTTTAAAACTGCCCTGCAAATGGGCTTTAAGAAGTAACATAAAATTAGAATATATAAATAAGAAATGAGAACCGTTTACGAATTCTCCGTTAAGGACAGAAAGGGAAAGGATGTTTCCCTGAAAGAGTACGCCAACGAGGTGCTGCTCATCGTTAACACAGCTACCAAGTGTGGCTTCACCCCTCAGTATGAGGAGTTGGAAAAGCTCTATGAGACATACCACCAGCAGGGTTTCGAGATTCTCGACTTCCCTTGCAACCAGTTTGGACAGCAGGCGCCAGGTACTGACGAAAGCATTCATCAGTTCTGCAAGCTTACATACGGCACGGAATTCCAGCGCTACAAGAAGATTAAGGTGAATGGCGACGATGCCGCTCCCCTCTTCAAGTTCCTCAAGGAATGCAAAGGCTTCGCTGGATGGGACGAGAGCCATCCGCTCTACCCTGTGCTCGACAAGATGCTCTCTGAAGAAGACCCTAACTATAAGGAGAGTGCTGACATTAAGTGGAACTTCACCAAGTTCCTGGTCAACAAGAAGGGTCAGGTTGTAGCCCGCTTCGAGCCAACAACCAGTTTCGACGTAATTGCCAAGGCCATCGAAGAGTGGCTGAATGCATAAAAGATTTTTTTATTAATCATCATCCATAGGTTGTTAAAACCTAAAAAAGCCAGCCTGCGTGAGCAGCCTGGCTTTTGCTTTTTAATCTACCTGAATTTAATCTACCTGGATTTAATCTACTTGAGGAACATTCTTGAGATATTTCTCAATCTCCTCGTCACTAACCTTGTAATTCTGCAAATCACCATTGAGATAGCTTTCGTAGGATGGCATATCAATCAAGCCATGACCTGAGAGACAGAACAGGAGAACCGGAGCGGTTCCCTCCTCCTTCGCCTTCTTCGCCTCGCGGATGGTAGCTGCGATGGCATGGCAACTCTCTGGAGCCGGAATGATACCCTCGGCACGAGAGAAAAGCATACCTGCCTCGAACGCCTCAATCTGAGGGATATCTACACCATGCATGTAGCCATCCTTGATCAGCTGCGAAATGATCATGCCCGCACCATGATAGCGCAAACCGCCGGCATGGATGTTGGCTGGCTTGAAGTCATGACCCAGGGTAAACATAGGCAGCAATGGGGTATATCCCGCTTCATCTCCGAAATCATACTCAAACTTACCACGTGTCAGCTTAGGACAGCTCTCCGGTTCGGCAGCGATAAACTCGGTGTGCTTCTTGCCACTCAGGTTATGACGCATGAATGGGAAAGCCAATCCGCCAAAGTTACTTCCGCCACCGAAGCAGGCAATCACCTTATCAGGATATTCGCCAGCCATCGCCATCTGCTTCTCTGCCTCCAGTCCGATGATGGTCTGGTGCAAAGCCACATGGTTCAGAACGGAACCCAGGGTGTACTTACAGCCAGGAGTGGTGGTAGCCAGCTCCACTGCCTCGGAAATGGCAGTACCCAGTGAACCTGGATGGTGTGGGTCGCGGGTGATGATGTTCTTGCCCGCACGGGTACTCATGGATGGAGAACCCTCGACGGTGGCTCCGAAGGTGCGCATGATGCTGGAGCGGTATGGCTTCTGCTGCATGGTAATCTTCACCTGGTAAACGGCTGCCTCCAAACCGTAGAGCTTGGCTGCGTAAGAAAGGGCACAGCCCCACTGTCCGGCACCGGTCTCGGTGGTTACGTTGGTATCACCCTCCTGCTTGCAGTAGTAGCACTGAGGCAGTGCCGAGTTGATTTTATGTGAACCTAATGGGGTAGCACTCTCGTTCTTGAAGTAGATGTGTGCGCTGGTACCCAGAGCCGCTTCCAGTCCGTAGGCACGAACCAGCGGTGTGGAACGGTAGTAGGTATACTTTTCGAGCACATCCTCTGGGATGTCGATCCATGCATGCTCTGTATCGAGCTCCTGCTTGGAGCACTCTTTATTAAAGATGTGTGACAAGTCGTCGGCTGTGAGCGGCTTGTGGGTCTGTGGATTCAAAGGTGGCAATGGCTTGTTAGGCATGTCAGCTTGAATGTTGTACCACTGAGTAGGAAGATCCTGCTCCTGAAGGATAAACTTTTTCTGTTTCATGATTGTTATTATTTGATTATTTCTATAATTCTACCTACATTCGTTTACAGATTGCACGGTTTTACGAAAGATTCCCTTTCAATCTGTCAGAACTTGGGCGCAAAGATACAAAGAATTTTCGATATAGGCAAAAGAAATGCTGATTTTATTTATAAAATATTTTAGAAAGTACTCCAAAGGGGTGAACAATAGGGGAAAATTGTCCAAGTCATGGCTATTTTAGTCCAAAAACTACAAATAAAACAGTTTTTACTCCTACAAACAACAAAATTTACCCCATCATTTACAGAAAACTTCGTATCTTTGCATCAGTTAAAACAAAGGCGTTGGGAAACGCTATTCATCATCTTTTACTTATACAAATAAACAAGCAATGGTTTCGATAAGAGTATCGAAACCATTGCTATTTTTATATATATCCAATTAAAAGCTATCTTTAGTCCACCTGGTTTTCTGATGAGAAAACCTGATGGCACTTATTCTTTCACCTGAATCCGGGAAATCATATCCAGCAGACTCTTTGCCTGCTCCACGCTCCTTACATGGCTGATGCGGAGAATGCGCTTGTTGTTCTTTTCCTTCAGGGCACAATCCTGAATATGACTGGTGGCATAGGCTATTACCCGCGAGAACATCTGGCTGCGATAGAACGGACTATCCACATTGCTCACAAACTGCAGCTGCATGGCTCCACCCTTGAGCAGAATCTTCTCGCAACCCAGCAGCTTGCCCACCCGGCGAAGACCTACCACATGAATCAGTTCTTCACCTTCCTGAGGTATCGGACCGAAGCGGTCGATCATGCGCTGGCGGAATGCCTCCACTTCCTCATCCCTATCCAGATGGTCTAGTTCACGATAGAGAAGCATTCGCTCGGCACTGCCGGGAACATAGGAATCAGGGAAATACATCTCCAGGTCGCTGTCTACGGCGCAATCGTCTACGAAGTCGTCGCCCGTAAGCTGCTCGCCCTCTTTCATCTCCTCCTGATAGAGGTCGTTGAACTCCTCGTTCTTCAGTTCGGTTACTGCCTGCGAGAGAATCTTCTGGTAGGTTTCGTAACCCAGGTCTTCCATGAATCCGCTCTGTTCGGAACCCAGCAGGTTGCCGGCACCACGGATATCCAGGTCTTGCATGGCAAGGTTGAAACCGCTGCCCAGGTCGCTGAAGGTTTCCAGGGCTTCCAGTCGGCGGCGTGCATCGAAGGTGAGCGCAGCCTTAGGCGGAGCTATCAGATAGCAGAATGCCTTCTTGTTGCTACGCCCCACTCTGCCTCGCATCTGGTGCAGGTCGCTCAGTCCGAAGTGGTGGGCATCCATCACGATGATGGTGTTGGCATTGGAGATATCGATTCCGTTCTCCACGATGGTGGTGGAGAGCAGCACGTCGAAGTCGTAGTTGATGAATCCCATGATGATCTTTTCCAGTTCCTCGGGCTTCATCTGTCCATGTCCGATGGCTACGCGGCAATCGGGCACCTTCTTCTCTATCAGCATCTTCAGTTCGGGGAGCTTGGATATCCTGTCGCACACGAAATATACCTGTCCGTTGCGGCTCATCTCGAAGTTGATGGCATCGGATATGGTTTCCGCATTGAAGGTAACCACCTCTGTATGAATAGGAAAGCGGTTTGGCGGCGGGGTGCGCATGATGCTCATGTCGCGGGCACCCATCAGCGAAAACTGCAGGGTGCGCGGGATAGGCGTGGCACTCATGGTGAGGGTGTCTACGTTCACCTTCAGCTGGCGCAGCTTCTCCTTGGTGGAAACGCCGAACTTCTGCTCCTCGTCGATGATGAGCAGACCCAGATCGTGCCAATGCACGGTTTTGGAAATGAGCTTGTGGGTTCCGATGAGGATATCTATCTTGCCTTCTTCCAGGCTCTGCAGAATCTGGCGGGTATCCTTGGCAGAACGGGCACGGCTCAGATAATCCACTGTGACGGGCAACTGCTCCAGACGATGCATGAAGGTTTGGTAGTGCTGGTAGGCGAGCACCGTGGTAGGCACGAGCACTGCCACCTGCTTGCCGTCGCACGCTGCCTTGAAGGCTGCACGGATGGCCACCTCGGTCTTGCCGAAGCCCACGTCGCCACACACCAGTCGGTCCATCGGACGCTTGCTCTCCATATCCTTCTTCACATCGGCTGTGGCCTTGCTCTGGTCGGGGGTATCCTCGTAGAGGAACGATGCCTCCAGCTCGTGTTGCAGATAACTGTCTGAACTGTAGGCGAATCCCTTCTCCTTGCGACGCTTGGCATAGAGCTTGATAAGGTCGCGGGCTATATCCTTGATGCGCTTCTTGGCCTTGTTTTTCAGCTTATCCCAGGCGCCCGAACCCAGAATGGAGAGGCGTGGCGGTTCGCCGGTATCTCCACGGCGATACTTGCTGATTTTATACAGCGAGTGGATGGAGACGTCTACGATGTCGTGGTTGGCATAGAAGATGCGGATCATCTCCTGGTAACTGTCGCCCGCAGGCACACGTACCAGTCCGCCAAATCTTCCGATACCGAAATCCACGTGTACGATGAAATCGCCCGGTGCCATCTCCTGCAACTCCTTCATGGTGAGCGCCATCTTGCCAGCACGGGCAGAGTCGGAACGCAGGTTGTACTTGTGGAAACGGTCGAAAATCTGATGGTCGGTGAAGAGGCATGCCTTCTTCTCGTGGTCAACGAATCCCTCGTGGATGGTCTTGTCAACGGGCTTGAACTGTATCTTATATTTCTCCAGTTCCTCGCTGGCGAAGATGTCCTTGAGTCGCTGCTGCTGCTTCTGGCTGTCGGCTAATATATATAAGGTATAGCCCTTGAGCTGGTAATCCTCCAGGGTCTGTGCCAGAAGCTGGAAGTTTTTATGGAAGAGCGGCTGCGGTGCCATATCGAAACTGATCACGGCATTGGAGTGACCCTTGGCTTCGGCAAGCTGATCCTGCTTGCGGGCGAGCACGCCCTCTGCCATCTTGCCGAATTCCACGCGCACGTGTTCGCACAGGGCATGCTGGAAGTCGCTAGCACTCACCAGGTTGAGTTCCTTCTTCATCTCCTGGCGGATGCGTTCTGCCTCCATCTCGGTGACTCCTTCCAGCTGCTCGGTAAGGCTCTGGGTGGAGAAACCGTCGTTGTAGATTTTCTCGATGCAGTCGTGCAGATAGGTGTAATCCTTCATCACCACGAGCGCAGAAGGTTCGAGGAATTGGAGGAAGCACTGCTTCACGGTCTGTCCGGTGGCGAGTTCCGGCACCACCTCGATGCTCTCGCGCTTGTCCTTGGAGAGCTGGTCTTCGATGCTGAAGGTGCGGATGGTATCGATTTCATCACCGAAGAAATCGATGCGGAACGGAAATTCGCAACTGTAGGAATAGACATCGATGATGCTTCCACGCACGGCAAACTGGCCAGGCTCGTAGACATAGTCCACCTCCTGGAGCTTGAAATCGCGCAACTGATGCACCACCTCTACCTGTGGAATCTGCTGACCAACAGAAAGTTTCAGAATTTTCTCATCCAGATGCTGTTTAGACACCACGAGTTCGGCAAGGGCATCGGGATAAGAAACGATGAAAATGGGGTTGCCTGCCGACAATCGGGCAAGCACTTCGGTTCGGAGTATCTCATTGGCGGCATCGCGCTGTCCATACTTCACGGCACGGCGATAGCTGGAGGGGAAGAAGAACACGCTCTCCTGCCCCAGCATCTGCGTGAGGTCGTGGTAGAAATATCCCGCCTCATCGGCATCATCGAGCACGAAAAGCACCGACCGCTTCAACCTCGTCTTCATCGAACCGAAAAACATGGAGGCTGAAGAGCACACCAATCCCTGGAGAAAAAGTGAATGCACCGACTTCTTCTTCAGTAAATCAACAAGGGCATTCGCCTGGGGCGAACGCCCGTAAAGTTTTGCTATATCCTGTAATGTCACTTCTTATCCCTAACTTATTTTTGGGTATTTCCTGAACCAGCCATCGAGTCGCAATCTCATCACTCCGAAGAATGCTTCGCCAAAGATACCACCACTCATCTTGCTGGTTCCCTCGCGGCGATTCACGAAGATAACCGGCACTTCCTTGATCTTGAAACCAATCTTATAAGAGGTGTACTTCATCTCTATCTGGAAACCGTAGCCCTTGAAGCGGATGGCATCCAAATCGATGGTTTCCAGCACCTTGCGACGGTAGCACACGAATCCGGCTGTGGTATCGTGTACCTGGAAGCCCGTAACGAAACGCACGTACTTGGAAGCGAAATAGCTCATCAGCACTCGACCGATAGGCCAGTTGACCACGTTGACGCCCGATACATAGCGGGAACCTACGGCTACATCGTAACCCTCGTCGTGGGTGGCGGCGTAGAGGCGTGGCAGGTCGTTAGGGTCGTGACTGAAGTCGGCATCCATCTCGAAGATGAAGTCGTAGCCATGCTCCAAGGACCACTTGAAGCCCTTGATGTAGGCGGTGCCGAGGCCCAGCTTTCCCTTACGCTCCAGGATGTGGAGACGATGGGCAAACTCGCCGGCGATGAGTTTCTTGACGATGGCAGCCGTGCCATCCGGACTTCCGTCGTCGATGACAAGGATGTCGAATTCCTTCTCCAGGCCGAAGACGGCACGGATGATTTTCTCGATGTTTTCCTTCTCGTTATATGTAGGAATGATTACAATGCTATCACTCATATTCTTTTGTTTTATTGTTACAAGTGCAAAAGTACAACTTTTATCTGAAATAAGCGAATTTATTGGTCGGGATTTTCAACAAAGCCCTGATATTCCTTGTCAAGTCCCTGCATGATGGCATCGTAGCTCTTGGTCATCTGGTTCTTGATGTTCTCCGGTCCCTTGCCTATCGGCTGGATTGGCTCGTGGATGGTGAGCCTGATAGGATGCCAGAACACCCAGTAGATGTCCTTCATGCGTGGCTTGACATCGAAACTGCCGTTGATGGTGAGCGGACAAACCGGCAACTGCAACTCGTCGGCAAGCATGAAGGCTCCACGGCGGAACACGCCCATGTGGCCGGTGAAGGTGCGGGCACCCTCCGGGAACACCACGAGCGACATGCCTTCCTTCAACACCTCGCGCGCCTTATCGTAAGAGGCACGGATCTTGGAAGGACCGCTCTTGTCTACGAAGATGTGGTGGGCATAGACGCAGGCAAGCCCCACGAGCGGGATGTTGCGGATGCCTTTCTTCATCATCCACTTGAAGTTACGGCCCAGGAAGCCATAGATGAGGAAGATGTCGAAGGCACCCTGATGATTCGCCACGAACACGTAGCTCTGGCCTTTCTTCAGGTGCTCCCTACCCTCGACCTTCACGGGGAGGAAGAGGATTCTGATCCACAACTGTGACCACAACTTACCTGGGTAATACCCCCAGAAGTGGCCATTGCCAAGCATGCAGCCTACTACCGTTGTCAGGCTGGTAAGGATGCTTGCCACAATGAGGATGGGCAAGCAAATGACTAATTGGTATAATCGATATATGTACTTCATCTTGTTTATTTTCTCTTTAAGAATCATGCATGCAGCTGCACTTGTTTTATTTTCTCTTTAAAGTTATAACTGCGATTTCCGGGGTGGCTCCGATGCGGATAGGCACGGTGCCGCCGAGTCCGGCTGTGGTATAGAGCTGGCAGCCCTCTCGTTCGTAGAGTCCGTAATCGAACGATGCAAACATGGTCGGACGGAGACCGAGCACGGAAACCTGTCCGGCATGGGTGTGACCGCTAAGGGTGAACTGCGGAGCCACGAGCATGGAGTCTCGGGAGCCGTGCATCTCGTTGATGGTAGACGGCAGCATCTCCTTCCACTGCGTTGGGATATGCTGGAGCATCAGCACAAACTGTCCCGGCTTGATGCCATAGAGGGCCTGTGCCACCTGCGTGCGCTTAGGCTTGTCGTAGTTTTCCGTGCCAGCCACATAGATGGAATCCTTGCCCCGATGCAGCACGATGTGCTCATTCATCAGCAGTCGCCATCCGCAGGACCGCTCAAAGTTCTGCACCCTCTGCTCCATCTCCTTCTTGGCAAGCAGGTCGTTGTCATCGATGTGCATATAATAGGTGTAATCGTGGTTTCCCAACACGCTCACCACGCCATCTTTGGCATTCAGCGAACTGAGGAGTTCTTGATAAGGCGTTAATTCAGAAGGCTTTACATTCTGAATATCGCCCGTAAAGCAGATGAGGTCGGCTCGCTGGGCGTTGATGCTGTCGATGTCGCGCTGCGGCAGGTCGTGTCGCCATCCGTAGAAGGAACCCAGATGGATATCGCTGAAATGTACGATGCGGTAGCCATCAAACTCCTTGGGCAGATCTGGGACATAGACGGTGAGATGCTTGACCTCAAACTGTCTGACGCCTTTGGTGAAGCCATAGATGAAGCTGAAGAATGCCACGACGGCAAGCACGCCACCCACCAGTTTGCCCCAGTTGCGTGAAGCATGACGGCTTGGCGCCTTGCGGTGGTGCTTGAATCGGCGTGAAAGGCGCATGCACTCCCAGCCCACGAAGCTGCAGAGGGCGAAGACAAACTGCGGCACGGCAAGCACCGCCATCATTCCGAACCAGATGTCGATGAGCATCGGGTCGTCGGGCATGAAGTCGGCACCCAGCGCCAGATAGGAACTGTATCCTATCACGATGGCCACAGGCAGCCAATATAAAATCTTTCTCCATCCCTTGCGCACGTGCAGATACTGCCTGTCTATCCAGAGATAAGGCAATACAGAGAACAGCACGATGGGAATTAGAATTCTTGCTATCATAATGGTATTATTATAATTATCTTATCGTGTTAACTGCCAAAAACCTTCTCATCAGTTCTACGGGCACGCCACGGCGGCGGGCGTAATCGCGAAGCTGGTCATCGCCTATCTTTCCCAATTCAAAGTAGCGTGACTTGGGATGTGCGAACATGAATCCCGAGACGCTGGCATGAGGCGTCATCATTCCCGTTTCGGTGAGTCGGATGCCTGCCTGCTTCATGTCGATGAGCTGGTCGATGAGGAAATTGGCACTGGTATCGGGCAGCGACGGATAGCCGATGGCTGGCCGGATGCCCTGGTATTCCTCGCGATGCTGCTGCTCGATGGTGAGGTTTTCATCGGGTGCATAGCCCCAATACGCTCTATCTTTTCTCACCTCTTCGTGGAGTTTCTCTGCCGTAGCCTCAGCGAGTCGGTCGGACAGGGTTTGTGCCATCATGTTGAGATAGTCGTCATGGCTATACTCGTCGATGATGGTTCCATCCACCGATGTGCAGAACACTCCTGCCTGGTCTCTGATGCCCTGGGAAAGAGGACGGATGAAGTCGGCAAGGCAGAGATTGGGTTCGCCTGGTGCCGAAGGATGCTGCTGGCGGAGCATCGGAAAACGGAAGCGTGTTCCAGGAAGGAAGAAAATCAAGTCATCCCCTTCGCTACAGACTTCAAAGAGCCGGAAGATGGCACGGGTATGGTATTTCTCCTCCCAGGAGGCAAGCATCTGCAATGCCTCTTGCTTCATCTTCTCCTTGTCTTCCCTAGGCTTCCCGCTCAGTCCCCAGGCATGATAGAAATAGAGCCAGTTGATGAACGGAGTCAATTCTGATATGCTATAAGTCTTATTCATTAACTTCTGAAATTCAATTCCTCGCCACGATAGTCGGCATCAAAGGCTCCCTTATTATATATAAGGTGGCCGTTGCAGAAGGTCTGCTCCACCTGCCACTGGTATTCGTGTCCCTCCATCGGGCTCCACTGGCACTTGCTCTGAATCACCTCCTTGGTCACCTTCCATGGTGACTGCGGTCTGACGATGACGATATCTGCCTGATATCCCTTGCGAAGGAATCCTCGCTGGCTTACCTGGAAGAGCTGGGCTGGCTGATGTGCCATCAACTCTACCATTCTTTCGATGGTGAGCACGCCTTCGTCCACCAGTTGGAGCATGGAAACGAGGGAGAACTGAACCATCGGCATGCCTGATGCTGCCTTGGCACATCCGCCCTGCTTGTCCTTCAACTCATGTGGGGCATGGTCGGTGCCGATGGTGGCAATGCGCCCGTCGTTCAGGGCACGGCGAAGGGCATCGCGGTCGGCAAGCGTCTTGATGGCAGGATTGCACTTGATGAGTGCCTTCTTCGTAGCGTAATCGGCATCGGAGAAGACGAGATGAGCTATCACGGCTTCGCCGGTTATCTGAGGAAGATTCACTGAATCCGTGTTCTGAAGATTCTCTTTCTGAAGATTCTCTTCTTGATTATCAAAGAGTTCCAGTTCCTTGGCGGTGGTAACGTGGGCGATGTGAAGGCGGGTGCCAAACTGCTTGGCGAGTTCTACTGCCAGTTTGCTGCTCTCGTAGCATGCCTCCACGCTGCGAATCTCGGGATGGTGCTCCACGGCTGGGTCTTCACCATACTTCGCCTTTGCCTCCGCCATATTGCGGTTGATGATGTCGGTATCCTCGCAATGGGTCATCACAGGCAGATTGAGCTGCTTGGCTGTGCTGAACACGCGCTGCAGCGACTCCATCTTATCTACCAGCATATTGCCGGTGCTGGAACCCATGAAGAGCTTGATGCCCGGAACGTGATGCACATCGAGCTGGGCAAAGGAATCCACATTGTCGTTGGTGGCTCCATAGAAGAAACTGTAGTTTACATGACTCTTCTGTGCACCCAGCTTTCGCTTCTCCTGCCACGCCTCAAGGGTGGTAGTCTGCGGCACCGTGTTCGGCATCTCGAAATAAGAGGTAACGCCACCATAGGCAGCCGCACGGCTCTCGCTCTCGATGTCCGCCTTGCGGGTTAATCCCGGTTCACGAAAGTGGACATGGTCATCTATCACTCCAGGCAAAACAAAACACCCCGAAGCATCCACTACTTCGTCGTAGATGCCACGGGGTGCCATGCCTTCATATATCTCTGAAATAACTTCACCATCAACAAGAAGATCGCCCTTGAAGGAGCGACCCTCGTTGACTATAGTTCCGTTTTGAATTAATACTTTAGACATAATATAATGTTATCTTTTATTTTGCAGCCGGAATAGTTGGCTTTGCTAAATCATTAGGGGTTGGAGTCGCTGCTGGGGCTGTCGCCGCACTAGGGTCGCCCTGAGGTGCTGCCATCTGCTCCATTTCCGGAGTCACGCCGCCTGTAGATTCATGCGTACCATTCATGATGGCCTGGTTTTCCTGCGCCTTCTGATAGTAATCCTTCACGTAGGCATCGTTCTTGAAATGGTCGGTGGCCTTGCTCATGATGTCCTCAATCCATGGTGAAAGCATCGGATACTGATTGCCCATGGTGACGAGAAAGAAGACGCCCGGACCCAGCACGTTATCGAAATTATCGGTGACGAAGGATGTGATCAACTTATCCTCCTGGTCAGAGAGTCGCATCGCCTCCTCGTTGAGTTTCGCCGTAACCACCTGCATATCGCTACCGTTCATGATAGCCTGGTCGTGCTTATGAACCAACTCACGCTGCTGATTCTGCAACTGCTGGTATTTCTTGAAGAAGCCGAAGAGCTTGTCGTTGAGCGGCGTGCCACTCACCACCTGCTGGGTATCATCAAGCTTCACCGTGATGCATCCGCTCTCCAGAACGAGTGGCAGCACGGGTTCATCATCCATGAAGATGTTGGCCATCTTGGCAGAATCCACACTTCCCTGGAAGTTGAACTGTCCATGGACTACATCACATGAATCAATTTTCTTAAATTCATTGTCTTTCAAGATTTGAAGATACAGCATACGACCATCTAAGGTGCTTACGTTAGAAGTACCTGAGATATCGTAACTGGCGGCGCATGATGTAAGCGCCATTAAGGTGATCAGTGCGTAAAATATCTTATTCATAAGCTTTGTAATTCACAATTCAGTGAACAAAAGTACAATCAATTATTGAAGTAGCGAAATAAATTCAAGCAATTTAATTGAATATTACATGTATTTATGTTTTATTTGCATTTTAGCTCGTGCGAAATGCGATGCGTGGTGTAGAGTTCGAGCAATGCTGCTATGAGCAGGAACACCACCCACTTGTTGTAGAAATACGTGATGTAAGTCTCCTGATTGGCAAACCAATGGCGGAAGAAGGCGTACACCGTATCTACCATCGAGATGCCCGACAGCACGAAGAAAATATCGGCAATATACTGCATGCGCTTCAGTCGGTGGATAACCTGCGAATTGCCCTCGTAGAACTGCATCGCCTGCACCAGGGAGAAAAGCACGGTGCCCAACAGGAACATCCAGCAGGTGTAAAGCAACATGTTAGGATAAATAAAACCAAATGCAAAGCAGCCCGCACCGACAACCATCAGTACGCCACCAAGCAGAAAAATAGCACTCTGTATCTTACTTAATTGTTTCATCGTTATGATATAAATAGGGTTTAACAAATATTACTCAACACTCTCAGCCTGCGGTTCGGCAGCCTCATCCGACGGCACCACCTCATCCGGCAGATCGGTGCTCAGCACGAAGATGTCTTCATCGTCCGACTTCATGAAGTAACGCTCACGGGCAATCTTGCCAAAGACATCGGTTCCCTGGCGCATCTCCTTGAGCTGACGGGAGTCTTTTTCATACTGATCACGGTATTTTTCGATCTCTTCACGCAAAGTTGCAATCTGCAACTGATACTTGATGTGCTGGCGGATGCTGTTATCATCAACAACGCCCACAATCAAAACACCCGCTATAATGACCATAAGATACTTATAGTGAGCGAGATAGTTCCATATAATACTTAGTTTCTGACTCATTAATTTCTATAATTTGACTTTATTTGTCTGAATTTGTTTGCAAAGATAATATTTTTTTGTTATCTTTGCATCACAATTAAGAAAAAATAATGCAAGACAACAAAGTTTCAAGCAAAAAGTAATGGAAGAATACATCGTTTCTGCAAGAAAATACCGTCCGATGACCTTCGATTCGGTTGTTGGACAGAGTGCGTTGACCACCACTCTGAAGAACGCGGTGAAGAGCGGCAAGCTGGCGCACGCCTACCTCTTCTGCGGTCCGAGAGGCGTGGGCAAGACCACTTGTGCCCGCATCTTTGCCAAGGCAATCAACTGCGAGCATCCCCGCGAAGACGGCGAGGCATGCAATGAGTGCGAGAGCTGCAAGGCTTTCAACGAACAGCGTTCTTACAACATCTTTGAGCTGGATGCCGCCAGCAACAATGGCGTTGACCAGATCAAGACCCTGATGGAGCAGACCCGCATCCCGCCTCAGGTGGGTAAGTACAAGGTGTTCATCATCGACGAGGTACACATGCTGAGTGCGCAAGCCTTCAACGCCTTCCTCAAGACGCTGGAGGAACCGCCATCGCACGTGATTTTCATCCTCGCCACCACCGAGAAGCACAAGATTCTGCCTACCATCCTGAGCCGATGCCAGATTTACGACTTCGAGCGCATGACCGTGGCCAACACCATCGCCCACCTGAAGATGGTGGCTGAGAAGGAAGGCGTGAAATACGAAGATCAGGCACTCGCTGTCATCGCCGAGAAAGCAGACGGCGGTATGCGCGACGCCCTCTCCATCTTCGACCAGGCGGCAAGCTTCTGCCAGGGCGACATCACCTACCAGAAGGTGATAGAAGACCTGAACGTGCTCGACAGCGACAACTACTTCAAGCTGGTAGACCTAGCCATAGAGAACAAGATAAGCCAGATGATGGTGGTGCTCGACGGCATCCTGAACAAGGGATTCGACGGCGGCAACATGATTCAGGGACTCGCCAAGCACGTGAGAAACGTGATGATGGCAAAAGACCCTCAGACCCTGCCCCTGCTGGAAGTAAGCGACGAGCAGAAGGCGAAGTATGCCGAACAGGCTAAGAAGGCACCTACACCTTTCTTATATAAGGCACTGAAACTGATGAACGAATGCGATGTGCACTATCGCCAGAGTTCGAACAAGCGCCTGCTGGTGGAGCTTACCCTGATACAGATAGGACAGATTACACAACCGGAAGACCAGGACGTGCCTAGTGCGGGGCGTACGCCCCATAGACTAAAATCCCTGTTTCAGAAAATCATTGCCCAGCTTAAGCCTGCTGCTCAGGGTGCAGGTGCCGGGCAAGAGAGCGGAAGCACAGCCTCATTCCCACAGGGAGAAGCTGCGACTGTCGCTGCGGCTACTGCTGCGCCAAAAGCAGCTACAAAAGCAGCTCCTGCGAAGAAGAAGATAAGCCAGGTGAAACTGAGCGGAATAGGCATGAGTTTTGCCAACCTGAAGAAAACGGAAGAGGCTAGCCGACGCACGTATAATCCTATCGACCAGTTGAAGGACGATCCGAACGCCCAGACTGCCCATACAGATACGGCTACGGATATCGAATTTACCCAGGAACAGGTGGAAGGACAATGGATAGGCATGTGTCTGAGAATGCAGAACGTGAAGGATTTCATTGGTCTTGCCAACCGCATGAAAGCGGTGGTTCCAAAGATTACCCAATACCCGAACATCGAAGTGGTGGTAGACAACCAGCTGCTGCTCAACGACATTCAGAGCATCAAGGGAAGAATTCTCCAAACCTTCAAGATAGGACTGGGCAACCAATCTGTAACCATCGACTACCGACTGGCAGAAGCCAACGAGGTGACCAAGATTCTCTCGAAACGGGAATTGCTGGACAACCTGATGAAGGAGAACCCAGCCATCGCCAAACTCACCCAGGACCTGAAGCTCGTCATGGCATAAACCTATATTTTAAAGAAAACAATGGCAAGAAGATTAAGAAAGAAACGCATCGCTATCATACTGATTACGTTCACCGCCCTTATCGGATGGACTACGCACAGCTGCGTATCCCGCTGCTCATCAGCAGACGAGAAGGCAAAAGCGGATACCCTGCCCAAGGCGCACATCAACGACTCCATCTCGAACGCCCTGACAGAGGGAAAGGAATACCACGAGATAGACTCCGTGGTAGAGAGATACCTGAAACGATGGGAAATAAACGGTGCCCAGCTCGTCATCACCCGCAACGACTCCCTGCTCTACGCCCGCGGATTCGGCTGGGCTGACAAGGAAAAGGGCATCAAAATGGAACCAAACATGCTGATGCGATTTGCCTCGGTATCGAAGCTCATCACGGCTGTGGGCATCATGAAACTGCAGGAGATGAAGAAACTGAAGCTGAACGAGAAGGTGTTCGGAAAGAAAGGCATCCTGAACGATACCACCTATAATAATGGCATCAAGGACCAGCGATACTACGACATCACCGTGGAGCAGCTGCTTCGCCATCAGGCGGGTTTCAACAACTACGCCGGCGACCCGGTATCTTCCACCCGATACATCATGATGCAAAACCGCCTCACTACCCCTCCCGACCACAAGACGCTGCTCAGGATTCTGCTGAAGCGCCATCTGGGTTATACGCCGGGTCAGGGCAAATGCTACAGCAACCTGGGCTACATGATCCTTTCGATGATTATCGAGAAGAAAAGTGGCATGAAATACGAGAACTTCATGCAGAAGTATGTGCTCCAGCCTGCCGGATGCTACGACATGCACATTGCCGGCACTTACTTAAAGGACCGCCGCCCCAACGAGACGAAGTACTACATGCACCAGGGAAGCATCCCTGTGTATGAATACAACAACAGTGGACGACTGGTGGAGAAATGCTATGGTGACACCGACCTTCCCCGCCTGTCGGGTGCAGGAGCCTGGTGTGGTTCGGCTGCCGAGCTGAGCCGTTTCATCGCCAGCATCGACGGAATGCCTCGTGTGAAGGATATCCTGAGCAAGAAGAGCATCCAGTTTATGACCACCGAGCAGCCCGACCATCAGTATTCCATCGGCTGGAACTACACGCCGAAGAGCAATCTCCCATGGATTCGTACGGGTTCACTGGCCGGCACATCGGCTCTGGTTCTTAAATATCCCGACGGTCAGTGCTGGATTCTCATCACGAACACATCCACCTGGAAGGGTCACGGCTTCTCAAACGACAGCATGGCTTTCTTTGAAAAACTAAGACAGAAATACATGGCGAATATGCCAAAGAAGGATTTGTTTATCTAAGGGGAAGCTGATTCCTCATAATGGATAGATTTATATAGCCTGAAGAGGAAATATATTTAGCCTTAAGGAGAAATATATTTAGCCTTAAGGGAAAATATTTTTTGCCTTAAGGATAGATATTTTAGCTTTAAGGATAGATATTTTTTGCTTTGAAGATAGATAGACATTGATGAATAGAAACAAAATAAAAGTCCCTGGAGAATGGAAACATCTCCAGGGACTTTTATTTTACTATATTATCTTATCTGTTTTTACTTCCGAATGAAATATGCTTTTTTAGAAAGTATACTTCAAACCAATCTGACCACGCCAGCGGCTGTAGTAATCGCTATAGCTCTTGTAAGCATAAGCACCGGTAAACTGGTAAACACCACCACCCTGATAGTTAACAGGAGAATAGTAGGTGCCGAAGCCATCACCATAGGTATGACCCCAATCCTTGTTCAAGAGGTTGCCCACGTTGAGGATATCGAAAGTCAACTCGATGGAATTAATCTGACCAGCTACCTTGAAGCTGTACTTCTGACCGAAGTGAACATCGAAATGATGCTCGAATGGCAGGTTATCTGCATAACGCTCGTAGTACTCGCCACGGTGCTTGCTGAGGTAAGAATCCTCTGCAATCCACTTCTTCAGCATCTCACGCTGCATCTCCTCGGTGAGCTTATCGCCATGGTTATCGCCAAACATGCGCTTGGTGAAGGTATTGTTGTTATACTTGGTTTCCTCGAAACGCATCTTGTCTATCTGTGCATCGGTTGGGATGAAGAACAGGTCATTACCCTTGGAACCATCCTCGTTCACATCACCATAATAATAATAGGTGTAAGGTGAACCGCTCTTAGCCTGGTAGATGACACCCAGGGTTGTCTTCCACTGCTTCTGATGACCATAGTCGATGTGGTAGTAAGCAGATGCCTGGATGCGGTGAGGCACGTTGTAGGCAGAGTTACCCACCTCCAAGTCGTTGCAGTCGCGATGAGTATACTGGTAAGTCCATGAACTCTTAGCCACAGAAGAACCGCCATTGGCAGCACTGCGAGAGCGGGTCCAGGTGTAACTTGCCATCAGGTCGAGACCGAAGTCGAAATGCTTCTCTGCCTTCAGAGAAAGGTTGATGGTATGACCCTTCGATGTATTGCCCAGGGCATAGACACCTGCGATAGGAGTACCCTTCACTACGCTCTGATAGAGCGGACGGTTGTCCCACTCGTAACCATACTTCTGAGAGAAGGTTTCACCACTCTGCTCCTGAGCCAGGTTCTTATAGAGAATATCATTCAATGTCTTTGAGTAGATGGCCTCAGCAGTCCAGTCGATGCCCAGCAGTTCAAAGTCGAAACCGAGGTTAAGACGGAGGTTCTGAGCAAACTTAAAGTTCTTGCTGCAAACGGCAACATCCTGGTTACCGGCGCTCACCTTCATCTTATCGGCATTGGCATTCTGCTTGCTTGGGTCGAGGATGAGCTCCAAGCCCTTGGTAGAAGAGTTGTTGCTATCGTATGAAGAAAGCTGCAGACCTGTGCCTGAGAAGTTGTTGCTTACCCAAACGAATGGGATGCGACCGGTGAAGACACCTGCACCACCACGGAGGATGAACTTACGGTCGTTGTTGATGTCCCAACGGAATCCCACACGAGGAGAGAGCATTGGAGAGAACTTGAGCTTATCATTGGTCTTCATGCCCCAACCCATCTTCTCAGACAAGGCGTTGAACTCGGCATTCTCCATCGGAGTATCAAAGAACACCGGAATATCCAGACGGAGACCATAGGTAAGAGTGAAATTGTTGCTGGCATTCCACTTATCCTGCGCATAGAAACCGAACTGGCCAGATGAGAACTCAGAAGCCCAGTTAGGGTCGCCGGTTACACTTGTGTTAGCCTGTCCATATCGATACTGGTTCATGTAAACCTTGTTAGGATCCAATGTTCCAGCCATGTAATCATCGTAATAAGCCTTGAAGTTGTCGTATCCCTTGAAGGTATAAGAACCGAACTTATCAGAGATGAACATGTTCTTGAAATGGTAGAACTCGTTGTGGGTACCGAAGATGAAGGTATGGTTGCCACGGAGCCATGTCAGGTTGTCCTCAATGGTCCAGATATCCTGGTTCAGGTAGTTAGCCTGAGAGTTACGCTCTGTACCGATGTTCACCGTACCGCTACCCACACCTGTGATGGAAATCATAGGGAGGTTAGCCTTGATATCACGGCTATCGCGTACTCTTACGAAGCTGACACGGGCCTCATTGCTCACGTTTGGAGAGATACGGCTCTGAAGCTCAGCGATGAAAGAGTTGGTATTGCTCTTGAAAGGATAGCTGTAGGCATAGGTGTTCAGACTGGAAGCACTGCCGCCACCACTCAACTGCTCTGCCTTGACCAGACTCCAGCGGATGGCAAATTTGTTGAACTCGTTGATGTTCCAGTCGAGTTTCAAGCCCGCCTTATCGCTCTTGGTGTAGATATCCTGGTTGCTGAAGTAGTCATTGAATGCTACGCCCTGCTTCTCAGCCATCTTCTGCAACATATTCATGATGTCCTTCGCCTGCTCGGTATTCACCTTCGAGTTACCTGAATCCACGCCATAGAGGTTAGGATACTCCTTGTTGGTACGCTCGTAGTTGGCGAAGAAGAAGAGTTTGTTCTTGATGATAGGTCCACCCAGGGTGACACCCATGTTGTACTGAGTCTGCTTCTGATACTTAGGCGCATAACCGGTTCCATCCAGATAAGGATACTTGGTACCGATGAGGTCCTGGTTGTAGCCATAGTAATAGGCAGAACCGTGGAACTTGTTGGTACCGCTCTTGGTGATGGCATTGATGGCACCACCGGTGAAACCGCTCTGTCGCACATCGAAAGGAGCTACAGATACCTGAATCTGCTCGATGGTCTCCATAGATACAGGCTGAGCACCCGCCTGACCGCCGTTGTTACCGCTGGAAGCCAGACCGAACACGTCGTTGTTGGCCGCACCATCAATCATGAAGTTGTTGTATCGGTTGTTGGTACCGGCAAACGACATGTTACCCGAATTGGTAACCGTGAGCTGAGGGTTCAAGCGAGCCACATCGGCAATACCGTGGGTGATACTAGGCATATTGTTGATCTGCTCGGCATTCATACTGGTGGCAGCACCAGTACGAGAAGCAGCGAGACCCGCCTTGCCAGCTACCACCACTTCCTGGAGCTGATGCGCATCCTCCTTCAAGGAGAAGGTGAGGTTGGTAGTCTCACCCAAGCTCAGGTTTACATTGTTGACACTCTTGTCCTTGTATCCGATGTAAGATACTTCAACCTTGTATGGTCCACCCGGACGCATACCCTGGATGGTGTAACGGCCATCGATATTCGTCACGGCACGATACACCGTACCTGAAGGCTGGTGAATGGCAGTAACGGTAGCACCGATGACACTCTCATTGTCGGATGTTACCTTACCGCTGATGCCTGATGTGGTAATCTGCGCCATCGCCGTAGAGACAACAAAGGCTAGCAAAACCACTAGTAAATGCAATCTTTTCTGCATAGAAATTCAGATAAATTGGTTAATAATAACAGGATTTCATCTTCCCAGAAGACTTACTTAATCCTTTTTATACTTCTTAGCTGCAAATTTAAACAAAATTTTTGAAATAACAAGTTTTTAGAGGAAGAAAATTCGATTAAAATTGGAAAAAGACCCCGAAATGGGTGTTTTGGGATATAAACAGCTGACTATAACTGCCAAACACGCAGACAAAAAAAAAGATGCACTCCCCTATTACTAGAGAAGTGCATCCGATATTTTATGGCTTATCTATTCTGACTCAAATCTATCTATTCAGACTTGTATCTTATCTATTCTTCCTTAAGAACCTTATCCATTAGTTGAAGATGTAACGGATAGAGAACTGGATAGAATAGGTAGAGTTGAAGCTTGTCAAGTTAGTGTAAGTCTTAGACAATACTTCCTTACCATTCTTCTGGAACTGGAATGAACCCTTAGCACCATTCTTGCCAGCTGTATATTTCAGCAACTTGGTGTTGTTAACGGTCTTGTAGAGACCCCAGCTATTGTTCAACAAGTTAGCCAAGTTCTTGATATCTACACCAAACTGGAGAGTATTCTTCTGACCAGCTACGTTGAGATAGAAGTTCTGGTTGAACTTGAAGTCCAACTGATGATGCCAAGGCATTACAGCACCACCACGCTCAGCATACTCACCCTTGTGATTCTTCAGGTAATCATCCTGGTTGATGTAAGCCCAGAAGTCATCCTTCTGCTGCTCAGCTGTATAGCTGCCATTATCCTTGAAGTTCCACTCGTCCAAAGCCTCGCGGGAAGCTGGGATGTAAACCAAACCGTTAGAACCATAGTCGTTAACCACGTTGCTTGTCAACTGGTAGGTGTAACGTGTGCAGCTGTAACCGTCAGCATAACCCATATTCATACCTTCGTAAATCAAGCCAACCTCAGAACCGAAGTTCTTGCCGTAGTCCTTCTTGTAAGAAGCAGAGATGAGCAAGCGGTTAGGAGCCACGTAGGTACCATAACCCAACTCCATATCGTTGTTACCGTTTACTGAGTAACGGTTGTTATAGTATGCAGAAGAAACCTGGTCGCCTACACCATCACCGTAAGACTTAGCCTTAGAATAGGTGTAAGATGCAGAGAGGTTCAAACCGAAGTCGAACTTCTTAGCCAAAGATGCTGTAACAGAGTAATAGTATGCCTTATGACCAGCGTTTGTAATCATATAAGGGTTGATAGATGAGTTGCGTGAATACCACTTACGCTTGTCACCAGGAGCCAACTCTGTATATGAATGTCCATCCCAATAACGGTCGATGTTCACTACAGTAGCAGGATTGAACTCGCGGCTATAGATACCCTCCAAAGAGAAGTCAACATCGTAAGGCAACTTGGCATCCAATGCCAAAGAAGTCTTCCAGGTAGCATTCATCTTCAAGTCCTTGTCGATGATGGTAGGAGTAGAAGGAGCTGCTGCATCCTCACGGTTAACAGCCAAACCATGCTGCTTCAATACATTCACCTGCTCATCACGGCTAGCATAGAACTTATCCATCAAATATTTAGCACCCTTGTCAGATGGAGTATTATAATAATAGGTGTACTGACCGCAACCAGCGTTACCTACAGCAGATACGAGCCATACGAAAGGCAGACGACCGATGAAGTAACCTGTACCACCACGGAGCACCAACTTGTGGTTGCCGAGGATATCCCAGTTGAAACCTACACGAGGAGAAACTGTCAAAGGAGCATCAGGAAGCTGATCGGTAGTGTACTGAGACTCTACACCAGCATCGTTCTTCCACTTCATGGCTGCGAAAGCCTTGTTGTAGTTGTTCTTCAGCTCTGGATAGATAGGCAACTCGAAACGCAAACCTGCAGTAAGGCGGAAGCGGTCTGAGAAGTTAACCTGATCCTGAACGTAAGCAGAGAACTGGTTGTACTTCATGGTAGCGTTAAACTGGCTTGAACCGTCCATAGGGAAGGTAACACCATAGCTTCTAGGAGCCTTGCCGTTCATGAAATCGTCCATAGACTCAAATACATAGTAACCGGCAGAAGCTGCACCGAAGCCGTTGGTAGCCTCGTTGGTCTCATACTGAACACCAGCGGTGAAGTTCTGGATACCCATGGCCCATGAAGCCTCATCAGTAGCAACGAAAGTCTTCACCTGACGGAGGTTACCCTCAGTAAATGGATCAGGACCGAAGCCCATGTAGTAAGAACCATTCTTCAGAATATCTACAGTTGGGAATAAACCACCTACATAAGTACGTGGCTCATCCTGATAAGAGTATGTAGCACGGAGTACATTGCTTACAACACCCCACTTAGAGTTCCACTCAGCAGCGAAAGAAGTAAAGTTCTTCTCCTGATAAAAGCGTGCACTCTCGAAGTAGAGACCTGCATTAGCTGTACGACCCGACTGAGACTTGCCACCTGTAGCATCCTCACCACCAGGATAGATGACAGAATCCTTGAATGGAGTGGTTGAGTTAGATGGAGCTTTAGAATCCTTGTCGTGACTCTTAGAGAAACGGATGTTCAACTTGTTGTTCTCGTTGATGTTCCAGTCGATACGAGCCAGGAACTTGTATGATGGAGTATCGAGAGAATATCCCTGATAGCGACCTGGGTTGTAACCATAGTTATTGCTGAGGAAGCTGAGCATATTGTCCATATCGCTCTGCAATGGGCGGTGAACGGTACCAGATGATGGAGACCAATCATCAGAAGCATTTACACGAGCTGTACCTGAAGGACCAGCAGAGATGTTGCTCTGATATTCACCGTTGGCGAAGAAGAACAACTTATCCTTGATGATAGGACCACCGAAGCTGGCACCCCATGTAGTAGAATGAGACTGGAGACGATTCAACTCGTAATCGCTCACCTTGTTACCACGCAAGTGAGAATTGGTAGTGTACATATAAGCAGTACCCTTGAAATCATTGGTACCGCTCTTGGTTACGGCGCTGATAGCACCACCTGTAAATCCACTCAAACGAACATCGTATGGAGATGAAGATACAGAAATCTGATCCAAAGCATCGAGAGAGATTGGTGATCCGTTGCCTGGCAGGTTACCACCAATACCGAAAGCGTTGTTGAACGCAGCACCATCCACAGTAACGTAAGACTGACGGTAGTTACCACCACCTACAGAGAAACCGCTACCTACGTTGGCACCCTGAGGAGTCAACTTCAAGAGGTCGTTCATGCTACGAGATACGGTAGGAACAGCCTCAATCTGGTCGGCATTGATACTTGTTGTAGCACCAGCACGGTCGGTGCGCATGTTGTTGTTGCGATCAGCCACAACCACTACGTCTTCCAACTGAGCAGCATCCTCAGCCAAAGTCTCGTTCAAGACTGTGTTCTGACCAAGAGAAAGAGAAATGCCCTTTACCTGCTTGTTCTTGTAACCCACATAGGTTACTTCCAAGACATAAGGGCCACCAGGGCGCATACCCTGAATAGAATAGCGACCATCCATGTTGGTCACTGCACGATAGACTGTACCAGAAGGTTGGTGAACAGCCTTGATTGTTGCGCCAATGACGTCTTCGCCATTAGCTGTAATTTTACCACTAACGCTAGATGTTGTAATCTGCGCCATAGCGGTTGAAAAGATAAAGGCCATCAAAGCCACTAATAAATACAATCTTTTCTGCATACCTTTTATTATAAAAATTTAAAATAATTGTTTGGGAAATATTCCCTCTTATATCGTTATCGAATGCAAAATTAAACAAAAAATCCAATATAAGTGTTATAAATGGGTTAATTTTATGCTTTTAAACACAAAAAAAATCTGCGTTAAGCAAATAACGCAGATTTTCTTTAAATTATTATTTATTTATAGATTTTGCTTATAATATTTTTCACTCCTTTCTCTGCCAGATGCTCATCACCTTGCGGCGGATGGCTACGATGTTCAGGATGGAGACTATCAGGAACAGAACCAAGCCCAGGCAGATGGCTGGGAGCATCGTGCCCTCGTTGAGATCAGGGAAGATGGCTTCGATGAAGTCCATGTAGTAGCCACGAACGAAGAAAAGGATGACCCATGCAATGATGAGAACCACTACATTCAGCGAGATGGTGAGCACCTGATAGGGCTTCGCCACATCGTTAGGACTATAACCTATCAGCAGCAGATTCTCCAACTTGGATGAGTTCTTCTGTACCAGCAGATAGATGCTGAGCATCAGAATATAAAAGCTCAGGATAGAAATCACCAGTCCGATTATCATTACCAGCGACACCATCATGCGCAGGAAATAGGTGGTCTTCTCGGCATCCAGCTTGTCGGTCTCCACCTCATAGCCGTTATCATCCAAATATTTGGTGATGCTCTCGTCGCCCGGATTTCCTACTTCCACTATCAGGCGGTTAGGGTCGCTTTTCTGATTAGGCGCAAACTCCTGATTGCTCCAATCCATGAACGCCTGTGGCACGAGGATGGTATTGAGGCGTGAAGAGAAACCGATTACCTTTCCTCTGAACTGCTCCTTCTTACCGCCCGCCTGAATCTGGATGTTGAAATCTATCATTCCCATCAGACCATCGCTTATCTTTGGAAGCGAGTGGCTCTGGGCGAATCCGAAGTTATACATATTAATATAGGTACGCGGAAGGATGATAGGTACTTCCTTGGAACCTGGAGTATATTTCCAGTCCTTGAGCGGCACATCCACGAAACCATCGGGAACACTCTCGAAGAAGAGTTCGCTGTTGAGTACATTCACGCCGTTTACGCCCATCTGGGCATCTACCTTGTATTCTGTGGAGGTAAACTTGCCCACCTTCTTCACGAACTTCTGCTCACCTACATCATCTATCTCGGCACCCGAGAAGGTATTTGAGCGACCGCTGATGGTATTTCCCATACCTATCTTCTTGCTCATGATGAGATAGTCGGCTTTCATAAAACTGTCTTCCTGGGTGAAGACAGGCAGCACATCCTTATAAAACTGGAAGCCGAAAAGGACGATGAGCATACCGAAGAGATTGGCAAAGGCAAAGCCGGCAAACTGGGGTATGCTGATATGCTGACGAAGTAATTTCCAAACTAAATTCATTTATTATTAACTTTACTAAAGTTTAAACACGTGCTCGTAAGGCAAGTCCATGTGCTTGCCGATGCTTGTTACGATGACGCCAGCCCCCTGCTCCTTCGCCTCAGCCATCATGATTTCGCCCATGATGCGAGAGTTGTTGTCATCGAGGTGACTGATCGGTTCATCGGCGAGTATGAAGTCGAAAGGTTGACAGAGGGCGCGCATCATGGCTACTCGCTGCTGCTGTCCGAACGACATTCTGCCTATCTTAGCATCCACCTTGTCGGCAATGCCGAGCATATCAAACCACTTGAGAATCTGCTCACGGGTCTTGAAGCCCGTAAGCTTATTCTTGATTTCCACGTTCTCCATCGCCGTAAGCTCAGGGAAGAGACGGAGTTCCTGAAAGAGATGACTGATGTGACGCTTGCGCATCTCCACCCAATCAGAAACCTTATAGTTGGCGGTAACATCATGATCAAACATCACGCTTCCGCTGTAGTCGTGACGATAGCCGAGCACATAGCTGCAGAAAGTACTCTTTCCGCTGCCACTCTCTGCTTCTACAAGATAAAGATGTCCCTTCTCGAAGGTAACATCCTGCTTCCATATCTCCGAATTCAGGTCGTCACGCTGGGCGAAGACCTGCGGGAGAACGGAATGAAGCTGAATCTTTTCCACTTTTTTTATGTTTAATGTTTACTCTTTTACCTTTAAAGTATAGACCACGGAAGTGAGATTTCCGAAGATTGGGGTGAGCAGGCCGGTTACGGTAGAGATGGCATCGTCCTTGCCAGAGCCATCACCATTGGAACTCTTGGCTAGATTGATGACCATCGCCAGTTTCTGTCCCACGATGAGCTTCTGAATCTTCGCATCTATCGGATGATTGCTTGACTTCACGGCATATTGGGCAGAGAGTTCGTCGCTACCGCTGAAGAACTGTTTGTCGTCGGTTACTCCGAAATAGAAAGAAGTCTTGCCATCGGTATAGAAATAGGCATTCTTGCCCCAGTTGGCAATCTTTGCACCCGGAGGACAGGAAGTCTTCCAATAGTCCACATCACCCAACCATTTGCTATGCGCCAACTTAGCAGCCATCATCATCTTCATGCTGGCATCGCCCAGGGTTGGCATCATGATAGCCATATCGCCATCCACGCTACGCATGATATTATCCATATCCACCGCCTGGTTGATGCCCATCAGGAGTGTCTGCAGACTGCGGTTGCTCTGCATCATCGGCAGGAACTGTTCACCCTTCACATTCATGAAGATACCCGCCAGAGCATCAGCAGGCATCGACTTCACGTAATTGCCCTTGATAGGACGATAGTTCTGAAGAGCCTTCTGAAGTGCCTCATCGATAGACTTATTAAAAGAGAAAGTCTCGCCCTGAATCTGCAGGATGCCCTCCTTCACGTTCATCTCGGCAGCAATAACCACCTGTGAAGGGTCGGTATCCTTAGGAGCACCCAGGGTGAAAGGAGCCACAAACTTTTCCGGCAAGGCCTGCGCCTGTGCCACCATCGCCATCGGAGACGAAATGCCCGAAAGACGATCGAACATAGGAGAAGCCGTAATGCCATCCTCTTCATCTGCCTTGAGATATTTCACCATCTGCTGCTGCAGCTGAGCCTGGGCATCAGCCACCACAGGACCCATCACGAGGAGAGCCTCATCAGAATATCCTACGAGCCAGGAATCCTTCAACACTGAGAAATGGAAGCCTTTGCGTTCCGTTACTTCGGTGGCAATATGCTTTTTGGCGAGAGTTGCAAGCCAATCAGAAACGCCATCCTCGCTGCTCACCTTGGCACAGAGTCCCAGGTTGCCATCGGCCGTTTCGAAGAGATACAACTTCTCGCTTACATCGATGCCGCAATTATCTACGTCATCTACATGGAGCAAAGTTTTCAGCATACCTGCCTTATCCTCGTCGCTTCTATCGGCAGTCATCTGCTTCATGTCTACGGAAATAAGGGCAGTACTTTTCTTAGGAATGGCATTGAGGTAATCGCTGCCAGAACAGGAGCTTAGCAATAAGAAAGTTATTGCTAAGCTCATAAAAACCAAGTTCTTATACAATCTTTTCATCACAAAAACTAACGCTTATGTATTTTATTTCTTATATCATCTTTGTTATAGTCTTCTTGCGATATGCGCCATATGAACCGCCACCAAGCCCGCCGTTTCCGTGCGAAGTCGGCTGGTTCCCAAAGATACGCTCTCGTAGCCATTCTCCAAGGCAAGACGAACCTCATCGATGGAGAAATCGCCTTCCGGACCTACCAATACTGTAATATCAGCAGATGATGCATTATCAGATAATGACGAGATTTCCTGGAAGAAGTCTTTCTTCCCTATCTCCTCGTAGCAATGGCAGATGAACTTTCTGCCTGAGCGAGGCGTCTGGATGAACTCCTTGAAACTCTCCAGTTCATTGACCACCGGTTTCCATGCCTTGTGACTTTGTTTCACGGCAGAAATCACAATCTTGTCGATTCTTGGCGTCTTCACCACCTTACGCTCAGAAAACTGGCAGTTGAGGAAAGAAAGCTCATCAAAACCGATTTCCGTAGCCTTCTCCGCCATCCACTCGATGCGCTCCATCATCTTGGTAGGAGCAATCGCCAGATGGATATGGCCCTTCCAGGCACGCTTCTGCGGCATTGTTTCCTTGATTTCATAGAGACAGCGCTTGCTGGAAGCCGCAGTCACCTCGGCACGATAGAACGAGCCTTCCCCATCCATGAGGAAAATCTCGTCACCGCCCTTCAATCTCAGCACACGGAGCGCATGGGTAGCCTCCTCGGCAGGCAATTCCACCTGGGTTGCTGCCTCAGGCACATAGAAATATCTAACCTCTTTCATAGAAATATCAAATCTCTTTCTTTGAAATATCTAATTTCTTTATGTTACTTCTTGTTTTTTTCCTCGCGGCGCTTCATCTCATCGCGGATGAAGGAAGCACCCTCGTAGTTTTCTTCCTCCACGGCCTTCTCCAACGCCTTCTGCAGCAGAGAATCAGGCAAGCTCATGATAGGGAGAGCCACACTCATCACTTCCTTATTAAAAGGTGTAGAAAACTTCTGGAGCACCTCCAGAGGGGCGCACATCTCATAACCACTTGTCAACGAAAGCAGCACGGCTGTTTCCGGAAGAAGTTCATAGCCCTTGCCGGTTATCGTATTAACAAGTTTTGCCTTGAAACCACGATCTTGAATACCCTCGAACTCAATGCGGTAATGGGTTATTTCCTCATCTTTCATCACCTGTGCAAACACATCAACCAGATGATTTCGGGTTTCTTCAGCCTTATGCTCATGCCGTTTGATTTCGCTCGCCATCTCCTTAGCCAACACAATAGAGAGCGCACGGGTCTCCGCCATGTCGGTAAGCGTGATTACGCAGGCATCATCTGCCTCTGGAATAGAAAAAGTCCCTTTATAAATTAATTTATACATCATTGTTTTGTCTCCTTCTTTGGTCTGAACAATACGGCGAAGGCAACTCCGACCACAAGAGCATAACCTGCGAAGATAAACCAGCAAGTCTGCCAATCGCCCATCAAATATCCATTTTCCCAGTGACAGTAATGGTTAATCACCTGTCCTGCAAGAATTGTGCCAATAGATGCACCCAAGCCATTGGTCATCAGCATGAACAAGCCCTGAGCAGATGCTCTGATCTTAGGCTCGCACTTCTGGTCTACGAACAGACCACCCGACACGTTGAAGAAGTCGAAAGCCACACCATAGACGATGCAGGAGAGCACGAAGAGAATGACACCAGGGAATGCAGGGTTGCCCAATCCGAAGAATCCGAAACGGAACACCCATGCAAACATGGCGATGAGCATCACCACCTTGATGCCATAACGCTTCAGGAAGTATGGAATCAGGAGGATGCAGAGAGCCTCTGCCACCTGGGAGATTGACACCAGGAGAGTGGCATTGTTGGCTGCAAATGTATCAAGCATACTAGGATCACCCTTGAAACTGGTGATAAATGGAGTAGCATAACCATTGGTTACCTGCAAGCTCATGCCGAGCATACATGAGAAGATGAAGAACAGCGCCATCTCACGACTCTTGAAGAGCTTGAAGGAATCGAAGCCCCAGGTCTCCACCCAACTGCGAGCTTCCTTCTTGACCAGCGGACACTGAGGCAGGCTGAAGCAATAGAGGAATAGCACGATGCTCAACACACCAGAAACGAGGAACTGGAGGTGGGTATACTGGAACTTATAAGCATTTTCCGAAAAGAGGAACATGAACGAGCCATGATCCCAGGTAGCACAGTTGACAACCCACATGGTGGCAATGAAGCCCACGGTGCCGAAGACTCGGATAGGCGGGAAGTCCTTGATGGTATCCAGCCCATGATTTTTCAGGATAGTGAACGCAGAAGTATTCGACAGTGCCAGCGTAGGCATATAGAAAGCGACGCTGAAGGTATAAACCGTCATGAAGAGAGCCTCATCAGGCATGGCACTCGCCTCTCCCATCAGGAACAGACCTATCATCGAGAGACCCGCCAGCAGATGGCAATAGCCCAGGAGTCTCTGCGGCTGGATATACTTATCCGCCACAATACCCATCAAGGTAGGCATGAAGATAGATACTATACCCTGAATGGTATAGAACCAGGAGATTTCTGCACCCATTCCGGCCTTGCCGAGATAGTTGCCCATAGAAGTGAGATAGGCTCCCCAAACAGCGAACTCCAGGAAGTTCATCACTGCCAAACGTACTTTTAGATTCATATCCTTAAATTCTTTTTCTTTGGTTTAAATTTATTTTTCTGCAGATTGCATCCTTTCGCTTTTGACAGGATTGTACCCTTTCGTTATTAACGGGATTGCTTTGCAGATTATATCTTGCAAAGATACACAAATTATCTTAAAGAACACAGATTTTTGAAGATTTTCCTTCGGAAAGCTAGCTTATTTAACAAATAATATGTAATTTTGCACCCGAAATCAATATATAAAAGAGATAATGTTAGTAAAGTTTTTCCTTACGTGTAACAAGATTGGTGCCTTTACCCTGGGTGGAGGCTACGCCATGATACCTATCATGGAACAGGAATTCGTGGATAAGAAACAGTGGATGGACAAGCAGGAATTCATGGATATCATGGTGGTGGCTCAAACCACTCCAGGCATCTTCGCCATCGATATGGCTAGCCACATCGGCTACAAGCTGAAGGGTGTATGGGGCGGCATCGTGGGTGCCATCGGCATTGCCCTTCCTTCCATCATCGCCATCCTCATCATAGCCATGTTCTTCCAGCAGTTCAAAGACAATTATTGGGTGGGCAAGTTCTTTGCAGGAGTTCGTCCTGCCGTGGTTGCGCTGATTGCAGCTCCCTGCTTCAAGATGGCAAAGACGGCAAACATCAACCGCTACAACATCTGGATACCAGTAGTTTGCTGCCTGCTGATTGCCGCATTCGGCATTTCTCCTATCTATATTATCATTGCAGCCGGCGTGCTGGGATGGCTTTATGGAAAGTTTATAGTTAAAAGTTAATAGTTTATAGTTTTATAGTTAGAAAATGCTATTTTTAAAGTTATTCCTGATATTTACCAAGATTGGTACATTTAATTTTGGTGGTGGATATGCGATGCTTTCGCTCATCCACAACGAAACCGTAGTGAAGAACCACTGGCTCACCAATGCCGAGTTTACGGATATTGTGGCTATCAGCCAGTCAACTCCGGGACCTATCGGCATCAACTGTGCCACCTACGTGGGCTATACCGCCTGCCTTCATGCCGGTTATCCTACCTGGGCAGCCTGTTTGGGTTCCTTCCTTGCCTCTCTCTCCATCATGTGGTTGCCCTTCATCATCATGATTCTCATCAGCCGTTATCTGATGACCCATAAGGATTCCAAGATTGTGAAGGATATCTTTGCCGGACTCCGCCCTGCCATCATCGGACTGATAGCAGCTGCTGCCGTACTTCTGATGAATAAAGAGAATTTCGGATCGCCAACCGACAATCCATTTGCTTTCGGAGCCAGCGTAGCACTCTTTCTGGGTGCATTCTATTTCACCAAAGCCAAGAAAGCAAATCCGATTTTGCTGCTTTTCATCTGTGGAATCATTGGGTTGTTTATTTTCTAAACAACCCAAACACCTTCAAATAGGCACAAAAAAAAATTGATTGTCTCACGACAACCAATCTTTTATTAACCTTAATAATCTAATACCATGAAAAACACGATGCAAAGTTACAAATAATCTCGTAACCTGCAATAATTTATTGTAAAAAACTTCAAGTATTTAACTCTCCTTAAAGCTTTTACCATTCCAATTAAACTTTCTTTGCAATTTTATGACATTTACAGCTTTTTTATCATCTGCCGAAAGCAATGGCGAAGCCAATCGAACCACCAGTGCATTCTCGTTCTGCAAGAGCAAAGCACTCACCATTTTAGGTTCTATCATCGCCTTCAAATCAGCAAAGCGACTTTCGCTCATCGTATCGGGCTTCTGAACGAGCGTTTCCGCCAAGTCTTCAATGCACTTACCTCCCAAAAAACGGCTTGCATCAAGCACTTTCCATTCTTGATTAAAGAAATAGAGTTCACTCTCCTTCTCTGGTCCGGCGAACGATTTGACCACACAGAGCACCGAGTCGCCATTTTCCATTGGCAACTTCTTCATCTGCAAAGTAGAAACCTTGCTCATGCGTACCTGCACGAAGTCCTGAGTGAGCGTATCCATCACGCTCACCTCACCTAAGAGGTTCTTCACCTCAGCCTTCACTCCCATCTCCTGCAACTCGGCAAATTCCAATCGCAGGTTACAGTTGAGAGTAGGCATCATCGAATCGGGCATCGATACCAGCAAGTCCTTCATCGACTTGGCTTCGACACCCAGGCTTGCAGTCAGCAAGCAAGCCAACATTATATATTTAATCTTCTTCATCACTACAATTCCTTAGACCACTTCTTTCCCCAAGGGGTAAAGAGCCAAATCAAAAATGCCGTAGCCGGAACTAAGCATATTGCGAAAGTTAAAGCCAATGTATTCATTTTTGAAGTCAACAAATCATTTAGAGATTCTCTAAGAATTTCTTACCCCATTTAGTATGAAGCCAAAGCGCCATAGCACCCGCAACGACTGTAATCGTCGCATAAATCATTACCAATCCTTCCATATTTCTCTATTTTCCGACAAAAGTACAGAAAATAATTGTAATCTGCAAGTTT
>OBIB01000035.1_pt1 | contig 47428 bp, 43 predicted proteins | sample 1496261 | NCBI WGS metagenome assembly OBIB01 (sample SAMN05065771, study PRJEB22554) | human gut metagenome | biome: ENVO:2100002; feature: ENVO:00000062; material: ENVO:00002003 | host: Homo sapiens | place: USA
CTTGCTTGAATTGTTGAGGTGCAGCCGATAATGCATAGCAAAGCCCAAAAGCGCCTAGCCCAGGGCAAGCGAAGCGACACCCTGGGTTAAGGATTGCCATAGTATTGACGCCCTGTAAGGGCAAAAGCATTCAATGTTGGAAAGAGGTATAAAGCTTCTGCCCTTACAGGGCGTCACTAACGAACGTGCTTTGACCCAGGGTGTCGCTTCGCTTGCCCTGGGCTAGGCGCTGTTGCCCTTTCAGGGCGTGCATTTGCTAAATCCGAAACTTGTATTAAACTTATAGTTTTACAGAAAAAGAATGAAAGGTAAAAAAATAGTATTGGGCATTACGGGGAGTATTGCTGCTTATAAAGCTTGCTCACTCATTCGTTTGTTTATAAAAGCAGGGGCAGAAGTACAAGTTGTTATTACTCCCGCAGGCAAAGAGTTTATTACCCCCGTTACTCTCTCTACCCTCACCTCAAAACCTGTTATTAGCGATTTCTTCTCAAACCGCGATGGTTCGTGGAATAGCCATGTGGAACTCGGATTGTGGGCAGATGCCATGATTATTGCACCTTGCACAGCCTCCACATTGGGAAAAATGGCAAATGGCATTGCCGACAATATGCTCATCACTACTTATCTTTCAATGAAGGCACCCGTTTTCATTGCTCCTGCCATGGACCTTGACATGTATCGCCACCCAGCAACACAAGCAAACATGCAAACACTTCGCACATTTGGCAACCATATTATTGAGGCTGCAAGTGGCGAATTGGCAAGTCACTTGGTAGGCAAGGGGCGCATGGAGGAACCCGAAACAATCTTTAAAACTATTGACGATTTCTTTAAAGCACAAGATGCAGCCTTACATGCCAACAACTTGACAGGGCGTCGTGTACTGATTACAGCAGGACCAACCTACGAAAAAATTGATGCTGTACGCTTTATCGGCAATTTCTCAACGGGCAAGATGGGCTTTGCCTTGGCTGAGGAGTGTGCACGTAGAGGAGCTGAAGTGGAATTAGTGGCTGGTCCGGTTGCCTTACAGACACACCATGCTAACATTCATCGCACTAACGTAACAAGTGCAAACGAAATGTATGAGGCTGCCACAACACTTTTCGACCAGTGCGACACAGCAATTCTTTGCGCTGCTGTTGCCGACTTTACACCTGCAACTGTAGCCGATCAAAAGATTAAACGCGAAGGTTCGGGTGGTTTGCACCTTGACCTTATTCCCACACATGACATTGCTAAAGAATTGGGTAAACGCAAACGCGAAGGACAAAAGTTAGTGGGCTTTGCACTTGAAACAAACGATGAGGAGCATCATGCACACGACAAGCTAAAGCGCAAGAACCTTGACTTTATTGTGCTTAATTCGCTACGCACACCTGGCGCTGGCTTTGCCTACGACACCAATCAAGTTACACTTCTCTTTGCAAATGGCGAGAAAAAAGCCTTTGCACTGAAAAGCAAGACCGATGTGGCTGCCGACATTGTAGATTTTTTGTAGGATTTCTGTAATCCAACCTAATCAAACTTAAACTTATCAACCATGTTTCTACGTTGTTTGCAAATAATGTGTTGTATCGTTGCAATGGTTCTTCACACGATGGCACTCTCAGCACAAGAACTTGAAGCTCGCGTAACTATCAACCATCAACAGGTGCAAGGTACGAGTACTTCGGTTTTTGAGACACTGAAAACTACACTCGAACAATTTCTGAATGAGAGACAATGGACTAACATGCAGTTCAAAAAAAACGAACGCATTGGTTGCAACTTTGCCATTACGGTAAAAAAGTATTCGCCTTCCGACAATAGTTTTCAGTGTACACTTAATGTGCAATGCACACGACCTGTATACGGTGCCACTTACACCACTACAACGTTTGCCTTTAACGATGTCAACTTCAACTTTAATTATCAAGAATACGACCAAATAGATTTTCGTACAGATGTAATTGACAACAACCTTACGGCTACTTTGGCATACTACGTCTACTTGATTATTGGTACTGACATGGACACAATGGCTCCATTGGGTGGCACAGAGTATCTGCAAACAGCTCAAAACATTGTAACAAATGCACAAGGTTTGAGCGAAAAGGGATGGAAGGCTTTTGAAAATAATAAAAATCGCCACGGCATTATTACGGACTTGCTTGATGGGGGTATGCAACCCTTACGCGAAATGCAATATACGTACTATCGCCAGGGATTAGACGTGATGAGCGAAAACGCTGAACGTGGACGTGCTGGTATCACCAAGGCACTTGGACTACTAAAAAAAGCATACGACAATAAATCTTTGAGCCCACTCCCTCAAATCTTCACGGAGTTCAAACGTGATGAATTGATGAACATTTATAAAGGACATGGAACCGCTAAAGAAAAAGACGAAATAGTGGAACTCTTAGGACGCATCAATCCCTCACAAAACTCTTATTGGAGGGAAATGAAACAGTAATAAAGAATTATTGGGTTATAAAAGAATAAAGGATTATTAGTAGAATTATAATTTCAGCTTTTAATTAACCACATAGCCGTAACTAACTACAAATCAATGGCATACGTGTTATATAAACTATTAGTTTAAGGGTGGTTCTAAAAATTCTGATTTTATTAAATTCTTTATTCATTCTCATCATACACATTCAACAAAAAAGACAAATGCTTCAACATCTCACCATACAACATTACGCACTTATAGAGCATCTCGACATTGATTTTAAGTCGGGCTTCTCTGTCATAACTGGCGAAACAGGTGCTGGTAAGAGTATCATGTTGGGAGCTCTCAACCTCTTGTTGGGAGGACGCGCCGATGCAAAATCTATTCAAACCAACGAAAAGAAATGTATGGTTGAAGCTTCCTTCCAAATTCAAGGTTTGGGCTTGGAGGCTTTCTTTGCCGAAAATGACATCGACTACGATGTTAACGACTGCATTGTACGACGCGAAGTCTTGCAATCGGGAAAAAGCCGTGCCTTTATCAACGACACACCTGTCACAGCTGCCAAACTCAAAGAGTTGGGTAACGCGCTTATAGACATTCACTCGCAGCACCAAAATCTGCTTATACGCAACGAGCATTTTCTGATTGATACACTCGACATCATGGCTAACCAGCCCCAATTGGTGGCTAACTACAAGTGCCTTTTCAACCAATGCCAACATGCCGAACAAGTGCTCAAACAACTTGAAGAAAAGGCTGCCAAAGGACGCGCAGACCAAGAGTATATGCAATTTCAATTAGCGCAACTCAGCGAAGCACAACTTCAAGCAAATGAACAAGACGAACTTGAAGCCGAACAACATTTGCTTGAACACGCTGAGGATATTAAACTGAAATTAGCACGCGCACAAAATTTGCTCACCAATGAGGAATGGAGTGTTTCGCAAAATCTGCGACAAGCAGCCGATGCTCTCAACGAAATTGCCGACAACTTTCCTCAAGCTGCCGAGTTAGCTGAACGCTTGCACAGTGCTCGCATTGAGATAGACGATATTGAAGCTGAAGTGGATAGCAATGGTGCACAAATAGAGTATGACCCACAACGTTTGGCTTATATTGAAGAGCGACTGAGTCTGATATACAATTTGGAACAACGCCACCAAGTGCAAACCGTGCAAGAGTTGCTTGACATAGCAGAATCACTGCAAAGCAACATCGACGTAATTGAAAATATTGACGAGGACATAAAACGACAAACAGCAGAAGTAAACAATCTGCGTTCGATGCGTAATAAAACGGCTGTGCAACTCACACAAGCTCGCAAAAAAGCTGCTATTGTTATGCAAAACGAATTAGTGGCTACCTTGCAAAAATTGGGCATGCCTAACGCACGCATTGAGTTAGAAATTAGTCAACGTTCCACCCCCGACATTACGGGTGCCGATAAGGTAGTGTTTAATTTCTCAGCTAACAAAAATGTGCCTTTGCAAGATGTTAGTGCCATCGCCTCGGGTGGTGAAATTGCTCGTCTTATGTTGGCACTGAAACGTCTCATAGCCCAACGAACAGCATTGCCCACCATTGTATTCGATGAAATTGACACAGGTGTTTCGGGCACTATGGCTGAGTGCATGGCACAGGTAATGAGTGAAATTTCAGTACACTGCCAAGTGCTTTGCATCACACACCTACCCCAAATTGCCGCTATGGGCAACAACCATTTGCGTGTGTATAAAGAAGACACCGCAGGCACAACCCACAGCCACATTGAAACACTCAATGAACAACAACGCATTGAAGAAATTGCCCACATGCTCTCAGGTGCCAAACTCACCGAAGCTGCCATTGAAAATGCAAAAGCTTTGATTCAAAAATAAAAGGATAGGTCTGAATTTCAACAAGAGACACCTTGGGTAAAACACAATAAATAATACAGGTTTGCATACCTCCAACACACGCTACAATGAAAAAATACATATACACTTCCCTACTTTGCATGGCAACTCTACCTTGTCAACTTTCATTGGCTGCCAACGCCAATAAAGATGCTTATAAAGCCATGCTCAAACTCATCACATACAATGCTGAAGGAAAACAACTCAGCACTGGCACGGCTTTTTTTGTAGGTAACAACACACAAGTTGCCACTTCTTATAGTGCATTGAAAGATGCGTATAAAGTGGAAGTTATTGACTTTAAGGGAAATAAATATCCGCTTCACCGCATTTTGGGTGCTAATGCAACAACCGACCTGGTGCTCTTTAGCATTAACGAAGCCCCTAAAAAAGGTTACTTCTTTAACATCAGTGCTACCACCTCGCACAAAGGTGCCAACTTGCAAATGTGGCAATATTCTACGAATAAAAAAGCGGGTAGCACAACTGTTAGCGTTGAACGGGCTGAACCCTTTGACAGCTACACCTATTATTACACCAATGCAGCGAACAACGATGCCAACTTTGCTTGTCCACTGACTGATGATGAGGGAAATATTGTTGCCATTTTACAAAAGAACGTAGCTAAGGATGCCACAGGTGCTTGCGCTATAGATGCTCGTTTCTTTAACGACATGAAGATTAAGGTAACAGACGCCTTCAACACAGATCTTGCTTCATTACACTTGCCCAAAGCATTGCCTACCAATCAGCACGATGCACTAAGTTTTCTGTACATCTATCCGCAAGCAGACTCAACGCTCTTTGTAACAGCTTGTCAGGATTATATACAGTCTTACCCCTCAATGCCCGATGGCTATGTGGTACGCGCTAATTTCTTGGCTAATAAAGCACAATATGCACAAGCACAAACCGATTATAACACTGCATTGCAATGCACTGCCACGTGTAAAGATTCAACGGCAATGACTGCTGCTGACATTCATTATGCCTTGAGTAACCAAATTTATCGCAACATCACAGCACAAGGCAAAGACACACTGCAAGCCTTTAAACAATGGACGCTGACCGAGGCGATTGCCGAAGTTGACAAAGCTTATGCTGCCACACCCAGTCCACTTTATTTAGTGCACAAAGGTAAATGCTATTACGCCAAACGACAGTACAAAGAGGCTTACGAAAACTTTGCCCGTGCTTGCGAGGACAAAGCTTTTGCCTCATGCGAAACCTACTTTTGGGCAGCCCGTACGCTTGAACTTTCTCAAGGTGACAATCAACAGGTAATTGCGTTGCTTGATAGTTGCATTGCGCTTATTCCCGAAAAAGCAGGTGCACAATTTGCACAATTCTACATTGAACGCTCACAACGTTTGCTCCGTGCAAAAAAATATCGCGAAGCCGTAAAGGACTATAACACCTACGAACAGCTTGTGGGTCCACGTAATTTGAATGAGCGTTTTTACTATCTGCGTGCCCAAGCTGAAGAACATGCACACATGTATCAGCAAGCCCTTGACGACTACAATAGTGCCATTACGCAATCAAAGCAACCCGAATTTTACCAAATAGAGAAAGCAGCTTTTTTGCTTAACATTGGCGAATTTGCAGCTGCTGCCGACGCTGCCGAAAAGGTTCTAAAAGTTATGCCTCAAAACTCCGACTGCTACAAAATAATGGGTATTGCTCATGGTGAACTCAAGCACAAAGCATTGGCTGTAAAATATTTGCAGAAGGCACAAAAATTGGGCGATAACTCTGTAGAAAGCTTTTTAAAGAAATACAACAAATAAAGTTGACTTTCTAAATGAAACATTTTCAGACAATCCTACTGCTCAGTATGCTGATGGCGTTTGCCTTTATCAATGTGGTAAAGGCACAGAACGTACACACGCTCAATCCCTACCTTAACAACGATGAGCAAAACCGCAAAAGCGGCTTCAGCAACGACAGTACCGAAACTACAGATGTACCCGAAGGTATTTATGCTTGGCGCATAAACGAACGTTTCGGCGACATAACTCCAGCCTCTTACGACACCATTCCACATGGCTTTCAAAACGAGAACCAAACTTATGGTGCCAATGGGCACTACAACTTTACAGGCAACTTGGGAGCACCCCGCATCAGTCGCTACTTTACCGAACAAGGGACTAACATGCAGAGTCACCCATTTATCTTTACGCAACCCTACGACTTCTTTTTAAAGTCAACACAGGATTTGCTTTTTACCAACACAAAGTCGCCCTTCACCAACCTCTCATACCACTCGTGTGGCAACAAGCAGAATGGTGAAGACCGCATTAAAGCACTTTTCTCAGTTAATGCAGGTAAAAAGTTAGGCATGGGTTTTAAAGCCGACTATCTCTATGGTCGTGGCTATTACCAAGCACAGTCTACCGCTCATTTCGATGGAACGCTCTATGCCTCCTATCACGATGAGAAATACCAAATGCACACCTATTTTCAACACACCTATCTCAAAAACAGAGAAAATGGTGGTATTGAAAGCGACGACTATGTGAAACGCCCCGAAACCTTCCCTACACGTTACGGCACAGCCGATATGCCTATAAACTTAGACCGTGCATGGAACAAAATAGGCGGAAATCTCTTTTACCTTACACATCGCTATAGTTTGGGCTTCGACCGCTATCGCGATGCCAAAGGTCGTGTAGTACCTGCACCGAAGCCCTTGGTTCAAGCACCTGTTGCCAAAGACAGCACATTGCTTGCAGCCGACACGCTTACCCATAAGGCACAACCTCGTATTCCAGGAAAAGAGCACAACGCTGAAGAACTTGCCAATGCCATACCCGACTCCATGAAGATTACACGCGAGTTTGTACCCGTAAGTAGCTTTATTCATACCATGCGCATTGACGACAACACGCGCAAGTTTATAGCCAATCAGTCGAACAGCATCAACGATGGTGGCTACTTCAACGACTTTTTCTTGCCCTATAACCGTCCGGTTGAATACACCGACTCAGCCTTTGAACGTACCCATCACTTAGGAATAGAGAACACCTTTGCCGTGGAACTACACGAAGGTATGAATCGTTGGATGAAGATGGGGCTCCGACTGTATGGCAAACATGAATATCACCAATTTAGTTTCCGTTTGCCTTACATCTACAACTTAGCACAAAAGACGCGCTTCAACGAAAATTATATTACTGTAGGCGGACAGTTGCTTTCACAGCAAAACAAATTTATTCGCTACAATGTGTTGGGCGAAGTGCGAACTACAGGTACAGATTGGGGCGAGTTTAACGCTGAAGCCAATTTACAGCTTAACATTCCATTGAAGCGCGATTCGCTCCATCTGAATGTAAATGCTTTTGTGCGCAACGAACGTCCTTCGTTCTACTACCGCCACTACATAGGTCGCAATGCGAATTGGAATAATCCCAATCTCGACAAAATGCTTCACTCACGTGTGCAAGGCATTCTCAGCTATAAAGACACCCGCGTACGCGTATCGCTTGAAAATGTACAAAAATACATTTACTTTCAAGAAACGCTCAGTCCGTTTACTGGTACCGACAACGTAACGTCGTACCACCATTCAGTGGGAGTAGCCCAAGCAAACAAAAACTTACAGTTACTTGAAGTTTCGCTTATGCACCACTTGCACTTAGGCATTTTTCATTGGGAGAACGAGTTAACTTATCAGGCAACAACCAATAGCGATGTTTATCCTGTGCCAACGTTCAATGCTTACAGCAACGTCTACTTACTTTTCCGCATAGCCAAAGTTCTACGCACCGAATTAGGTGCCGATGTACGCTACTTTACACGTTACAAAGCACCAACCTACTCTCCCATTATCGGACAGTATGCTGTGCAAGATGGAAACTATGCTGTGAAGTTAGGCAACTATCCCATTGTCAACGCATACGTTAACTTCCATTTAAAGCGCACACGTTTTTATTTGATGGCTTCGCACCTCAACTATACTTCGGGTGCAGGCAATCCCTTCCTTGTGCCACACTATCCCTTGAACCGAATGACAATTCACTTCGGCATCTCTTGGAACTTTGTGAACTAAAGCATCAACTTAGACCCATGAATTTTCATAAATTCGTAATGTGATTACACAAACACATGTACGAAGTTTTTTATGAAAATTCATGGGTTTATTCGTAGCAACTCCTGACGGAGAAAAACACAAGAGTTACAAGTCACTTACGCCAAAGCACATACATTCTGCGTAAAAATAACGAAAGCAAGATTAAAAGACGTGGTTTTAGAGGTTGTTTTGGGAAATTTAAATGATACAATCGCCTCAATCGGCGCAAAAACGCTATTTTTGCATTTCAATAGAAAAAAACAAGAAACTAAGATATGAACGAAAACGTAGATATTCGTCTGCTCAATGCACAAATTGAGGCTGAAACAGGCTTTATTACAGACCTTGTTGAAGGTATGAACCGCACCATTGTGGGTCAAAAACATCTTATCAACGCATTATTGGTAGGACTCTTGGCAGATGGACACATCTTGCTTGAGGGTGTACCAGGTTTGGCAAAGACGTTAGCCATCAAGACATTGGCATCGTTAGTTGACGCCCATTTTGGTCGCATACAGTTTACGCCCGACCTTTTACCTGCCGATGTAGTAGGTACACTTATTTATAGCCAAAAAGAAGAAAGCTTTAAGGTGAAGAAAGGTCCTGTATTTGCAAACTTTGTATTGGCTGACGAAATTAACCGTGCTCCAGCTAAGGTGCAGAGTGCACTGCTCGAAGCCATGCAAGAACGCCAAGTAACGATTGGCGACGAAACATTTGCCTTGCCTAAGCCCTTCTTGGTACTTGCCACACAGAACCCCATCGAACAAGAGGGTACTTATGAATTACCCGAAGCACAGGTTGACCGTTTTATGCTGAAGGTGGTAATTGATTATCCTACCCTTGAAGAAGAAAAACAAATTGTTAGAGCTCACGTTAAAAGTTCGTTCGTACAACCCACTCCCGTTATTGACACTGCCCGCATCATCAAAGCGCGCGAATTGGTAAAACAAGTGTATGTAGACGAACGTATTGAACAATACGTAACCGACTTAGTGTTTGCCACACGTGTACCCGAAAAATATGGATTGAGCAAGATAAAGGACTACATTGCCTTTAGTGCTGGTCCGCGTGCAAGCATCAACTTAGCATTGGCTGCCCGTGCTTGTGCATTTATCAAACGCAGAGGCTATGTTGTGCCCGAAGATGTACGCGAAGTAGCTGCCGACGTATTGCGCCATCGTATTGGTTTATCCTACGAAGCTGAGGCTGCAAACGTAAAGGCTGAAGATATTATACGCGAGTTGATTAACAAGGTTGAAGTGCCTTAAAGCTTTAAAAATCTATCTGCAAACGTAAAATTACGAAGTGCAGCAAAGTGAAATGGAAACAACCGATTTATTACAGCGAGTGCGCCGCATCGAAATTAAGACGCGGCGACTCACTAACCACATATTTGCAGGTGAATACCACTCTGCATTCAAAGGGCGAGGCATGTCGTTTGCCGAGGTACGCGAATACCAGCCTGGCGATGATGTGCGCGACATTGATTGGAATGTTACCGCACGTATGAATCGTCCCTACATTAAGGTGTTCGAGGAAGAGCGCGAACTCACACTGATGTTACTCATTGACCTTTCTGCTAGTCAAACCTTTGGTACGAAGGTAAATACGCAACGCAATATGGCTGCCGAAATTGCTGCAACGTTAGCATTCTCGGCTATGCAAAACAACGATAAGATTGGTGTACTCTTCTTTACCGACCGCATCGAAAAGTTTATTCCACCTAAAAAGGGACGCAAACATATATTGTATATCATACGCGAGCTCATTGACTTTATCCCCCAAGGCAAGGGCACAGACATTGGCAAGGCTATGGAGTATTTGGTAAAGATTATGCCCAAACGCTGCATTAGTTTTGTGCTGAGCGACTTTCTTACCACTTCCAACTATTCACAACCTCTCACCGTTGCAGCACGTAAACACGATGTTGTGGCTCTCCACCTCTACGACCATTGTATGGCAGAACTGCCTAATGCAGGACTCATCAAAGTGGTGGATGCAGAAACAGGACACGAACAGTTCATTGACACAACGAGCAAGGCTGTTCGACAACACCAACGCGCTTGGTGGCTTAAACATATAAACGATTTAGAAAATACTTTCCGTAAAGCACAAGTGGACTTTGCCTCGGTTGCTACTGATGCCGATTACGTTAAACCTCTCATGAATATCTTTGCTAAACGATAAGTAACAAGTATTAAGTATTAAGTATTAAGTATTACAAACTATTGAAGTTCAAGTAATAGGTAATAAGTAATAAGTAATACAAACTAAGTATATTCAAGTAATAGGTAATAGGTAATAAGTAATACAAACTATAATGCGCCCTGAATTATCGTGCAAACCGAATACAATCAAGCTTGCTTGAATTGTTGAGGTGCAGCCGATAATGCATAGCAAAGGGCTACAGCGCATAGCACAGGGCAAGCGAAGCGACACCCTGGGCAACAACTCATAGCACTGGGCAACACCCTGGGTAAGAAGTAATACAAATGAAATGTTTTTCAATACATAATAAGATAGGTACGTGGGTAACTTGTACACTCATGTTGTTGTTGGCATTGGCTCACAGCCCACTCCATGCACAGGTTATTGTTGAAGCACACACTGATACTGCTAACATCTTGATTGGCGAACAAATTCAGATGCGTGTAAAATGCACAGTCAACGCTGGCCAAAAGGTAAAGTTCCCCTCCTATAGCCCCCAACAACAAATAGTGCCGGGCATCGAAGTTGTGAGCAACGGAAGCATCGACACCCTGTTGCTTAATAATGGCAAACGCTTAGAACTTACCCGCCGATACACCATCACGTCCTTCGACTCTGCCATGTATAATATTCCACCTTTCAAAGTGGAAGTAGACGGAAAAGCATACGCCTCACGCAACAGTTTAGGACTCAAAGTGAGCACTGTGGCCGTTGACTTGCAACACCCTGACAAGTTCAACGGCCCGCATGCCGTTGTAGAACAACCCTTTGAATGGGATTGGACAATGTGGCTCTGTGCTATGCTTTGCGTGGTGATGCTTGCGGCCGTTATTACTTTAGCTGTAAGACTAACCGACCCCAAACTCATTACGCGTCGTGTAATTATCAACCCACCTACGCCAGCACACATCACAGCTATTCACAACATTGAAAATATCAAGCAAAAGCCTGCCGATGATGTGAAGCAATATTACATGGAACTAACAGAAACGTTGCGCACCTACATCGAAAAACGCTTTGGATTTAATGCCAAAGAAATGACTACGAACGAAATTGTACGCCATCTCTACCAAACAAACAATGAGGAGGCTATGGCCGAATTAAAAAGTGTGCTTGAAACTGCCGACCTTGTAAAGTTTGCTAAACACCAAACAACCCTTACCGAACAAGATCAAAGTTTGGTAAGCGCACTGAGCTATGTGCAAACCACCAAACAAGAGCCGCAAGAGTTGCCCAAACCTCGCGTGGTTTATGAGTCGTTATCGAATAAGCAACAAATTAGATGGCGCAACGCAATGCACGTAGTTATGTGGTTACTTGGCATAGGCACACTCGCTCTATGGAGCTGGACAGCTTACACGGCTTATTGTTGCTTTGGATAAATTGAATACATCTTTTTCTGATTATGACTTTTGCATCTCCACTATATTTTCTGTTGCTGCTTCTGCTCATTCCTTATTTTATATGGTACTTTCTTTTCAACTCAAAAAGTGAAACGCACCTAAAATGGGCATCGGCAGAATGCTTCAGAACCACGCCCCACACTTGGCGAACGCGCTTAATTCACACTCCCTTCTTTCTGCGCATCATTTGCTTTGCATTAGTGGTTACGGCGATGGCACGCCCACAAACTTCCTCCTCGTGGAAAACAGGCGAGACCGAGGGCATCGACATCATGTTAGCACTCGACATTTCCACCTCTATGGCAACCAACGACATCTTGCCCAGCCGCATAACGGCAGCTAAAGACGTAGCCCTTAACTTTATAAGCAACCGCCCTAACGATAACATAGGTCTAACATTGTTTGGTGGCGAAGCATACACACAATGCCCACTCACCACCGACCATGCCATGTTAGTACAAACATTTAAAGGCGCAACTTGCACACTGCAAAACGATGGCATCATACAGCCAGGCACAGCCATAGGTATGGGCATAGCCAGTGCTGTTTCACACCTTAACGATAGCCACGCCAAAAGCAAGGTTATTATTTTGCTCACAGATGGTGCTAACAATACGGGCGAAATTTCTCCACTCATGGCAACAGATATGGCTAAGTCGGCTGGCATTCGCATCTACACCATCTTGCTCGGAACAGATGGCAAAGTAAATGTACCCGTAGCCCAACTGCCCAATGGCGAGGTTTACACCCAACAAATTGACGACACCGTAGACCCCACCACATTGCGCAAAATAGCACAAGAAACTGGAGGTCTTTTCTATCACGCCACCTCACGTGGTTCGTTGAAACAGGTGTACGACGACATTGATAAACTCGAAAAGTCGAAGCTAAAAGTAAACAACCATAGCATGCGCTACGAAGCCTACCAACCCTTCATCTTGGCAGCTTTGCTTGTGCTCTTGCTCGAAGTGTTACTACGCAACACCGTGTTCCGAAAGTTGTAAAAGTTTTTCCAGATGCCTTTTTAAAAAGACGCCTAACTTAGCTCCCCCCGAAAAGAATAAAAATTACATACTAATAGTTGACTATGTTAGAGTTTAACGACCCCCAATATCTATATCTTTTACTATTGGTGCCGTTGTGCATTGCCATATACATCCTTGGTTTGCTACGCCAACGTCAGCAAATGAAGGCTTTGGGCGAGCGCAACATGCTACTTTCGCTCATGCCAGGACGCTCTACGATGCGGCAACACATCAAAATGGCGATACTGATGTTAGCCATGACCTTTCTCATTGTGGCATTGGCACGTCCACAACACGGACTGAAACAACAAACCGACGAAGCCAATGGCATTGAGGCAGTTGTGATGGTTGACGTGTCTAACTCCATGTTAGCGCGTGATGTTCAGCCCACCCGTCTCGATCGTGCCAAACTGCTTGTGGCAACAATGGTCGAAAAGATGAAGAACGATAAAATAGCCTTAGGCGTGTTTGCAGGCGAAGCCTATCCACAAATGCCCATCACCTCAGACTATGCCTCGGCAAAAATTTTTATTGACGCTCTATCAACCAACATGGTGACACTGCAAGGAACCAACTTATCGGCCGCCATAGATTTGGGATGCAAAAGTTTTACACAAAAAAAAGATGTAGGCAAAGCACTCATCCTTATTACTGATGGTGAGAACCACGAAGGCGGTGCCGAAGAAGCAGCTAAAAAAGCAGCCAAACAAGGCATAAACATCTATGTGATAGGTGTGGGCACAACCCAAGGAGCTGAAATACCCACCGTTGATGGGGTTCTCACCGACGAAAACGGACAACCCGTACACACAGCACTCAACGAGGACATGTGTCGCAGCGTAGCCAAAGCAGGTCGTGGCATATACTTGCACTTAGACCAAAGCAATAGCGCACAAGATGAATTGCAAGGACAGATCAGACAACTCAAGCAGTCATCCTCTACCCTATCCTACACCGCTCGCGACGAACAATTTCAAGCTTTTGCCCTAATTGCTTTACTTTTACTTGTGATTGAAGTGTGCATCACCGAAACCCAAAGCAAGTTATTCAAGAAGTTCAAAATATTCAACAAATGAGAACTGCACATTCCACACACATATTGTTTCTGCTACTACTGCTCCTAACGGCAGGTGTAGTAGACACGTCACACTGCATGGCGCAAAACAAAATTTATCGCTACACACACATGGGTAACAAGCAGTTTCTTAACGGAAATGCAGAAGAAGCTGCAACCTTCTACCGCAAGGTCTTGCAAAAATCGCCCAACAACAGTCGCGCCATGTTTAATCTTGCCGACACCTACCTAACCAAAGGCGATGTTAAGGCCGCCGACAGCTTGTACAACCGCGTGACACAACTTGAAAAAAATCCACAAATTCGCTCAATGGCTTGGCACAACCGTGGCTACATCAGTCAAACTGCTGCACTCCAAAACAAAGAACAAGAGCAAAACATGCTGCGACAAGCCATTGAACACTACAAACAAGCCTTGCGCTTGAACCCTCGCGACAATCGCACACGCTACAACTTAGCACTTTGTCAGAAACAACTGAAAAACAATCCGAACAAACAAAATAATAAGGATAAACAACAAAACAAACAACAGCAAAACAAACAGCAACAAAACAAAAACCAACAGAATAAACAGCAACAACAACAGCAACAACAAAAGCAGCAGTCGCCACAAGATAAGCAGCAAATGCAGCAATACATGAACCTGGCTAAACAAGCTGAAAAGCGTGCGTTAGAGAAGCTCAAACAACATCAACCCCGCCAACGCTCGTTGCAAAAAAATTGGTAAGCTTTTTTTGGGGGCTACCTCATTCAAAATAATAATACACTCTCTACATACATTCAACAAAACATTGTGAAGTCAATCAAGCACTACATAACACGAATAATGGGCGTAAGCATCTTGCTGCTTTGCAGCCTTATGCAAACATTTGCCCAATCGTTCACAGCCAAAATCGAAGACATTGGCGGCTACTACCGCCTATCGTTTACCGTATCAAGTTGCTCGGCAAGCGCATTCACCCCTCCTTCACTCTCGGCTTTCGAGGTGTTGAGTGGGCCCAATGAGTCAACCTTCCGCAACTATCAAATGGTGAATGGTCATTCGTCAAGCTCAGAGAGCACCACCTACACCTACATACTTTCGGCACGCCAAAATGGTAAAATCAATATTGGTGCAGCCTCAATCCGTGTAGGAGGCAAAACACTGCGCTCAAATGCAATCACCGTAAAAGCCAAAAAGGGTAATGAGCAAAATGGTTCGCATGGTGGTCTACAAGGTGGACGTAACAACAACCCCATCGACCATGGAGGTGTACAACAAGCAGGTAGTGCCGTAACACAACGCGACTTGTTTATAGACGTAATCCCCAGTCGCACACGTATTCGCGAACAAGAAGCCGTGCTCCTAACCTACCGCATCCATGTGCGCGCGGGCGTAGCATTGTCCAATACCAGTCTCACGCAAAAGCCTGACTTCAAAGGTTTAATTTCGCAAGAAATTCCCTTGCCTGGCAACCAAATTGAAACCACCATTGAGCACCGTGGCGGAACCACCTACCGCACAGGCACTATTTTGCAATATGTGGTATTTCCACAAAAAACAGGACACATCACCATTCCAAGCATCACCTTCGATTGTGCCGTGATGCAACAAGACCATACCATGGACTTGGCTGACGCCTTTTTTAATGGAGGCGGAACAATAGGTGTGCAAGTGCGCCGCAAGGTACCCGAAATTAGTTTGCAAGTTGATGCCCTTCCGCAACCTAAACCCGCAAACTTCTCGGGCGCAGTGGGTAAGTTCAACATACAAGGTAAACTTCTCAGTCCCCACGTGCGCACCAACGATGTGGCAACTTACCGCATCACATTGAATGGTTTGGGCAACATGAAACTAATCAGCGCCCCCACCATTAACTTCCCCAAGGATTTTGACACTTACGACCCCAAAACAAACGAAAAGACACAAATCACAGCAAGTGGTTTACAAGGTCAACTCACTTTCGACTACACATTTGTGCCACGCAATGTGGGCGACTACACCATTCCTGCCACCGACTTTGTGTTCTTCGACACCGAAAGCGGAAGCTACCGCACCATTCACACCGAAGCCATCACCTTGCACGTCACAAAGGGTGAACGCTCAAATGCCGATGTTGAGAAACAATTAGCCCTGCTGAATAGCGACATTCGTCCGCTCCACAAAGTGTCGAGCACTCCCTGGTTTGCTTGGGGCAGCATGGCATACATTGTGCTAATTGCCCTTATTTTGGTAGCAAGCATCATTCTGTGGCAATTCTGCAACGCATGGGCAAAAAGCAATGCCGACATTGTGAGTCGCCGACGTCGCAACGCAGGTAAAAACACCTTACGCCGTTTGCACACCTCACAACAAATATTGCAAGGCAAAGCTCAGGGCAACTTCTACTCTACACTCTCGCAAGCCCTGGTGCGCTACATTGCTGATACCTTTAACCTTGAAATGGCTGACATCAACACCGAGAATGTTGCTACTTTATTAACAAGCAAAAATATTCCGCAAGACTTGGCAACTCACTACCAAAAGCTGCTCGAGGATTGCCAATATGCTCAATATGCTCCTGGTTCAAACAACAATCAGCAAGCCCTCTACGAAGCTGCTGTGAGCATTATTGAAAATATTAACACCCACATAAAATAAGGAGATAGTTTTTCATGCGCAAACTCTTATTACTCATTATATGCACCTTGTGTTTCACGGGTATTTGGGCTACCGAAACCGAAGCTACACCCCCAACACATGCCTCCCAAAGCAGCTCTTCCATAGAGCATGCGGCACAAGCTTATGCACAAAAGGACTATATTAAAGCTGCCAAACTCTACGCATCTTTACTCAACACCGCAGCAGTAAAACAAGATAAGGCACAAAAGGCAGCCATCTACTATAATTTAGGCAATGCACATTATCGCACCAAGAACTTTCCACAAGCGGTGTGGGCTTATCAGAGTGCCTTGCGTCTGAACCCAGCCGATAAAGACGCGTTACACAACCTGCAGCTAACGCAAAGCAAACTGCAAGACCAATTTGACGAACCAGCCAACTCCTTTTTTGTGTTAGGCTTTCGCAACATAGTCACACTGATGAGTGCCAATGCTTGGGGCGGTTGGGCAATAGCCTTACTCTTGCTTACCTGTACAGCATGCTTTCTGTTTAAGTTGGCAACGAGCATGTGGGTTCGCAAAATTGCCTTTAGCGTTTCGTGCATCGCTTTTGTCTGTACTCTCGCAGCCTGCTTGTTTGCTTACACCGAGAATAACAACTACTACAATCCTACGCAAGCAGTAACGCTTCAAAGCGAAAATACATTTAGCAATCCCTCTGTCACCTCTAAACCAATCAAAGAATTGCACGAAGGCGTATTGCTAAACATCGAACAGAGCCAACCTGATGGCTGGATGCAAGTGGCACTCCCCGATGGCACAAAATGCTGGCTAAAAAGCAATAAACTGCTGATGCTAAAAGATTTTTAGAAACGCTTTTTTAAATGCTTCCCTAAAAAGTTCCTTCTGAAAAGCTTTTTTAAAAATGCTTTCCTAAAGAGTTTTTTTGGAAAAGCTTTCCTAAAGAATGCTTTTTTAAAAAGCCTTTTTCTCAACCCATTACCATTTAATCCCTCCCCCATTGTGTTAGACCGAACGCTTACCCTATTTTTCAATGGTAGCCAATCGCTCTATGTTGACGGATTGGCATGGACAGCCACGCAAACCTCCACGTGGTTGCCATTAGCCGTGATATTGTTTTACGTTTTTCTGCGAAACAACACCCTTAGTGGCACAGCCCGCATCGTATTGAGCTTTGCCCTTTGCATCTTGCTTGCCGACCAAGTAGCGTCAAGTCTTTTTAAACCCATGGTTGCGCGATGGCGTCCCACCAACAACCCCGAGTTTATGTATATGGTAGATGTGGTACGCAGTTATCGGGGCGGCAATTACGGATTCTTTTCAAGTCACGCAGCCAACACCATGGCAGTAGCCACATTTGTAGCCCTGCTCCTAAAGAGCCGTTCTGTAACCTATTGGCTCTATTCATGGGTCATACTCAACTGTTGGACACGTGTTTACTTAGGCGTACACTACATAGGCGACCTCACTGTGGGTTGCATTTGGGGTGCTCTTGTGGGTTGGGGCATCTACCGCCTTCTCATTGAAAAATGGCAAAAGCAAAACTTGCAAAACGGCTCCATGTTCGTTTCCTCTTGCACCACTGCCACAGGCTACACGCAACGCAGCCTTCACATCTTTGTAGCCTCCATCCTCATCACCTACCTGTTCATCGCTTTCAAAGCATTGTCATTTCAAGGATAACTACTTTTTAAAATAATCAATCCCCCAACACACATACAATAATCCCCGCCTCTCGTCACCACGACAAGAAGCGGGGATTATATTTGTATTTTTAGGATAGAGAAAGAAAACTATTTTACAAACCTATTTTCTCCAATTCAACCTGCATTTGCTGCTGCAATTCGTGCGCCTTTTCGCCAGCAACGGTTGCAAAGTTTTCGGTATTGTCAGCAAAGATTATGCCACGCGAAGAGTTAACCAGCAAGCCACACTCATCCGTCATGCCATACTTGCAAACCTCCTGCAACGAGCCACCTTGCGCACCAACCCCAGGCACCAAAAGGAAGTGGTGCGGAGCCACCTTACGAATATCTGCAAACAGACTACCCTGTGTAGCACCAACCACATACATCATCTGCTTATCGTCTGCCCACTGCTGTGAAGTGCGCATCACCTTCTCAAACAAACGTTCACCCTGTGCATCAGTGGTAAGCTGAAAGTCGTGCGAACCCTTGTTACTGGTCAAAGCCAAGAGAATAACCCACTTACCCTCATACTGCAAGAATGGCGTCACACTGTCCTCGCCCATGTAAGGAGCCACAGTGATAGAGTCAAAATCCATTTCGCCAAACAACGAGCGTGCATACATAGCCGATGTGTTGCCAATGTCGCCACGCTTAGCGTCTGCAATAATAAATTGGTCGGGATAGTTCTCTTTAATGTACTTCACAGTCTTTTCAAGTGCAGCCCATCCCTTCAAGCCATAGCATTCGTAGAAAGCCAAATTAGGCTTATAAGCCACACAATAAGGAGCCGTAGCATCCACAATTGCCTTGTTAAATGCAAAAATAGGATCCTCCTCGTTAAGCAAGTGAGCAGGCACCTTCTTCAAGTCAGTATCAAGCCCAACACACAAAAAGCTGTGCTTGGCACGAATGTTTTCAATAAGTTGTTGTTTGTTCATAATCTATGATAATCAAAATACGTTTTACTTTTTAAAGCTGCTTCTAAGCGCCATTTGCAGTTTTTCGAGCTGCGGAATACGTATCGCCCCACGCGAACACACCACCAAGCCCAAGTCTGAGAGTTGAGCCAACATGCGCGACACACGCAACCGAGTAGCCCCCAATTCGTCAGCCAAGTCGCGCATGCGGATGCGCAAAAACTTGCTGCCAATGGGTCGCAAACTGCGGTTTTCCACAAAATTGAGAAATCGCAACTCCAACTCCTCAGGACATTTGCTCCAATTGTGCTGAACAGCCGTCTGCGCCAAAGTGCTAAGCGCATTATAAAAGTTTATTTGAAAAGCAGGATAATCCACCAACATGCGGCGCACATCCTGTTTAGCAATAAACATCACCTGCGTTTCGGTCAGTGTGCGATAGCTCTTTGTGTACCGATTGTGGTAGCCAAAGAGATTTTCAATTTGCAAACACCACGGAGCTCCCAACCGCTCACCATAGGTATACACTTGGTCGGGACTCATACATTCCGTTTCCACCTCCCCCGAAAGCACCACGCAAAGTCCCAGGCACTCCTCACCTTGTTTCACTACATATTCGTTAGGGCGCAACGTTTTAAAGTCGAAAGGAATTTTAGCAACAATGTCCAAAAAATCCAATCGGCTAAACCCTTGAAACAAAGGAACATGCAGCAAACGATTTGAAAAGAGTTTGTTATCCATGTTTTTTTGAGTTTAGGAGCTACAGCTGAGGAGCCGCCGATATCCACGCCCCAAATTTATTTATTTCCCACATTCACATCCAAAACCTGCAACTGATTTTTGCCGTCAGCATAAATCAAGTAAGCCTTCAGTTCCTTATGCTTAGCCAACACCTGCTTAGCCCCATCAATGCCCATCACCATAAACGATGTGGCATAAGCATCGGCAGTAGCGCAGTCGGGGGCCACCACCGTAGCCGAGAGCAACGAATGCTGCACAGGGCGTCCTGTGCGCGGATCAATGGTATGAGCATACTTTTTTCCGTTATGCTCATAAAAGTTCCTATAATTTCCGCTCGTAGCCAAAGCCGCATTCTCAAGCGAGAGCACCGTTTGCAAAGGCTGTGCCGAAGCATCAGCCCCCACCACGGGTCGGCTAATGCCAATTTGCCAAGCATGACCTTCGGGGTTACGCCCCTTCGTCACCACTTCGCCCCCAATCTCCACCATGTAATTCATCACACCATGGTCTCTCAGCACCTTCGCCACACGGTCCACACCATATCCTTTTGCAATGGCACCGCAGTCAATCATCACACGGGCATCATCCTTCTTCACCAAACTGTCTTTGGTCAGTTCTATGTGGTGAAAACCCACAAACTGGCGCAAAGAGTCCACTTGCGCATCCGTTGGGAACTCACCCTTCTTAAACCCAAAGCCCCAAGCATTCACCAAGGGCATCACAGTAACATCGAAAGCCCCCTGCGTGTTCTCGCTAACCACGCGAGCCTTTTGCAACACATCATAGAGCATTGCATCAGCCTTCTCAGCCTTGCCCGCGTTAATTTTCGAAATCGTGCTCAGCTGGTTAAACACCGACAAGCTGGCATCCACACGCCTCAGTTCGCTCAGAATAGCACTATCCAACGGTTCAGCCGCCTCATACTTTACATGGTAAGTTGTGCCAAAAATCGTGCCTTCAGCCACACGCAAAGTTGCCGTTCCACGAAAGTGCAAAATCCACACCGTTGCTATAATTAAGAAGAGCAAAAAAGCTGCTCCTAAGAGTTTCTTAGTTTTCATATATCAAAAATCACATTAAAAGTTCCGCCCAAGGCATGCGTATCCTCCTTGCCATAACCAGGCACATACCAAGCGTTGCCCACTTGCGTATCTTTGCGATAAAAGCGCACGCGGTAGCGAAATGTCCACCCCACATGCACAATGCCCCACACCTTCGACTCTAAGCCAAAAACAGCCTCGCCCCAATGGTTCGTGCCACGCACACCTGTATAGGAGAAAGGAACCAAAGTGCCATACACACCATCTGTGCGGTCGGGACCATCCACGTCAAATTTGTAAGAGGTAAAGCCATAGCGCACCCCCACCATGATACGTCCCAAAGCTCTTGCATTTTTTGCCACATTATAGTCCAACCCCACACGGTAGTAGGGCGCATGCACCTTATAATGCAAGTCGGTTGTTTCGCTCGTATGGTTGCTCACGCCCACACCCATCTCAAACACCGGAAAAAAACGTCCGCGCAAGTTTAAGCGAGCCGCAGCCTCATATTGCCCATAAGGCGTGCAAGTAGCCATAACCGCGCCACACAAGTCTGCCGACACACTCACGCCAGCCAACAACGGCAAACGCTTCTGCGCCAAAAGTGCGGCTGCAGCCTCTTGGGGCGAAGCATACTGCACCCCCTTCACTGTCGCGGTTTTCGTGGTGTCAGTAGCCTGCTGCGGCACCTTCGCCCCCCGTTTGCTTTGCGCAACAACAGGGAGCGCACTACTTAGCAGCAGTGCGAATAAACAGACGAATATTCTCGACATCATCATAATTTACTATTGAACGTACAAGCGATACACTGTCTACAATTGCCCCCGAAGCCGTTGCCTGTGCCGAAACGCTCACAGCGTTCAACGTGTGAAACACCGAGTTCGGACAGTCTAACGACTCAAAGTGAGGTTGTGGTGTGTGGTTCACAAAGAGCGTATCCACCTGCACCCCACCCTCGGCATTAGCAAAATGCAACAACAAGGTGTCTTGCGTGCCAGCCTCCTTTAGTGGCAACAAAAAACTTTTTATGCCTGTGGCTTGGTTGAGTAACAAGGTGTCGCGACCAGCAGGTGTCACACTCAGCACATCGCCCAGCGTCAGTGCACTCTGTGTGTTGGCATCATACAAGTTACACTGCAAACTCACAATGTTATCGAGTGGACAATCTATGTTCGAACACGCCGAAAGCCCCACTATCAAGGCTCCGCACCCCCACACTGCCACAGTCTTGACACATTTCATTGTCTATACTGTATTTTTTTAATAGGAATTTCTGAAGAAAGGAGTACGAAAGAGTTAAAACGCACTTCTCCCCCCACCTTAAATTTCCTTTTCAATTTGATAATCGTTTCTACCAGCAGCATTACGGCTAATGAGCTCGCCCAAGAAACCAGCCACAAACAGCTGCGTACCTAAAATCATCATGGTCAGGGCAATAAAGAAGTAGGGAGACTCTGTTACCAATGGAGCTGCCGACCCTGTGTAGAGGTGAACCAACTTCACAGCACCTACCACCACACAAGCCACAAAACCTAAAAAGAACATCACCGTGCCCAAAAAGCCAAACACGTGCATCGGCTTCAGTCCAAAGCTATTCAAAAACCACAACGAAAGCAAGTCGAGGTAGCCATTCACAAAACGGTTCAAGCCCCCAAACTTAGTCTTGCCAAACTTGCGTGCCTGATGGTGCACCACCTTCTCGCCAATTTTGTCGAAGCCTGCGTTCTTGGCTAAATAAGGAATGTAACGGTGCATTTCGCCATACACCTCAATATTCTTTACCACCTCATTTTTGTAAGCCTTCAATCCGCAATTAAAGTCGTGCAGATTATGAATGCCGCTCACCTTGCGTGCAGTGGCATTAAAGAGCTTGGTGGGAATGGTCTTCGACAACGGGTCGTAGCGCTTTTGCTTGTAGCCCGAAACCAGGTCATACCCATCCTCCGTTATCATGCGATAAAGTTCAGGAATTTCGTCGGGCGAATCTTGCAAGTCGGCATCCATCGTAATCACCACCCTGCCACGTGCCGCACGGAACCCACAAAACAGCGCAGGACTCTTGCCGTAGTTGCGACGAAACTTTATGCCATGCACATGCTGCGCATCCTCCGAGGCAAAGCGTTCAATCACCTCCCAAGAGTTGTCCGTACTACCATCGTTCACAAAAATCACCTCAAAGCTAAAGTTGTGCGCCTTCATCACACGTTCAATCCAAGCATACAGCTCGGGTAGGCTCTCTGCCTCATTAAACAAAGGCACCACAACCGATATGTCGTATTTATAATCCATTTTTATTTTTATATGAATGTTGTTGTTTCAGTTTTCATTTATAAAGGCAAGCCAAACTCATCCTTTTTGCTTCAGCCCCTTCTGGTTACTAAGCCTATCACTGCCGAAATTACAGGACCAAATATCAATGCAAAGTAAATAGACATGGCTGCATAAGTAGCAGCCCCCACACTTTGCATGGCATCAACCAAGCCCTTCACCCCATGTCCGCCCGAAAGCTGACTAATTTCAGCATCAAGCCCCGACTGCATCAAGTAAGCCTTCATCTCAGGTGTATTGATAGAGTGAGCATAATCGGCAAAAATACGTCCGTGGTCAAAGAACTGCAAATACACATACGTAAACAAGGCTACCCACACCGAGGCATAAAACCCCGTAAACACGGCATAAAGAAAACCATGTACAAACGAAAAAGGCTCGCGCTCCCCATAGTTTAGGTTGCGATAACGCAGCGTCAAAAAAGTGGCTAACACGGGGGTGGCAAGTAGCATCACACCAAACAGGGTTGAGAGGAAAGGAACCACAAACGACCATCTAAACACTACTAACGAGAGGATGCCAAACACACCCAGCACTACCCCACCTTGCATACTGCAAGCATTTATTTGCCCTATGCGTAAACTATTATTTTCTTCCATTTTTATCAATTCCAAGTTTTTTTGAAATTCTGAGATTTTTGAAATTCCGAGATTTTGTTTTAAAATCATGATTTTTAAAATCTGCCCAAAAGTCAAATGTCCCCCACAAAAAGACATCTTGACTTCTGCAAGAAAAAAAATCAGCCAACGAGATGAAAGCTTCGTCTTTTTCCCAACGATACAATCTCCATTAACCATGCAAAGGTAAAGAAAAACAAACGATTGCACGAATTATTCTCTTATTAAGTGCTACCAACACAATAACTTTTCAAAAACTTTTCAAAAACCAATCACAAAAAACGAGTCCCTCACAAAACACGATGTTTCAAAAATACCAAGAAATTTCATGCGCCAGCTACATCCCAGCAAGCTTGCATCACACCCTTGCTCATACCACTACGCAACGCAGCCTCTTCAATCATCTTGCTCTTGTCGAGCATGCCGTAGTTATCGGGGTACAAGGTGTAAGCATAATTCTTGTTACCTACATTCAGTTTACGTCTCAAACCTCTTACTCGAATAGCCATAATGCTGTGTGTGTTTTTGCTGGTTAGTAATGTTGTAATTTATGCCCTTTGAAATCGCTACTTTTTAGCCGTTTCAGCGAGTTAACTAAACAAATTTCGCGAGTTTAGTAAACCGTTTTCGCGAGTTTAGTAAACCGATTTGGGGGCGTTTTTGATGGTATTTTTGAGCGCTCATCTCCATCGACAGTGCAAAGGTACAATGGGGTGCAAGCATTCTCCAAATTGCATGTAAAAATTTTCCCCTTTAATTTTTGTAAATCGGCTCACTCCCCCAGTGTTTATTGGGGAAAAATTTTTCAAAGTAAGAAATTATGACAAAATACTGAAAAGGTCATTTTTGCCAAAAGTGACCGAATGGGCGAAATTAACAACTGGAGCCGTTTTTTGCCTTCGATGTACGCTTTTGCTTTACATCAAAAAGTGACTTTTCTCTCGAAAACGACGTAAAAAGTGACTTTTTAAAACGCATAACTCCTTGAAAATCAGCATGTTAAAAGTTGTTTTTAGCAAAAGGTCACTGGTCACTTGTCACTTTTCCATAAATTTTTCTCGAAAAAAAATTATGTTAATATATAAGTTATTGATAATCAATATATTATATACTTATTCTTTTTTTTCTGACATCAAAGTCATTGAAAAAGTGACTAGTGACCAAGTGACTTTTTCCGTGTGAATATTCATTAACTTATGTACTAATTTATCGTAGCTTTTTTGCCACACTATTTGCAAGCTTGCTTGGGTTGAAAAGTATAGTGTTTATTGAGGTTGTAAATAAGTTTGATTGGGGATTTCTATAGAAGCATTTCAGATTAAGCAAGAATAATTACATTAACACATAAATACAAAGAGATGGTAATACACAAAATAAAAGTTAACAAAATAAATGCACAAAACGTACCACAATTTGTGGTGCGTTTTGTTCACTCTTAACACATAAAGCGATATTTAACACATTACAAGACTATTACAAATATTGCATGTTAATAAAAGCAATATTAGTTATAAGAACTCGTCTTCAACCAGCTTTCCTCATCATTCCTGCTTTTTCCCACCAAACACGCATTTTTCACTGCTCAAAACCTTGTTTTGTCCCTCAAAACTTAACACACCCACCTTCACGGCAAAAAGATATTTATATAACACTGTCAAGTTTGCAAAAATAAAAGGGCTTTTTCGCAACGAAAACTACCATTAGGAGTGAAAAAGCGCGATATTTTTAGATAAAAACCTCACGCTCGGAACTGAAAATAAAAATTTCGCTTCTCTCGCTTAGTCGTTTTTTTAGTTAAAGTGCATCTACAAAAAGTATGGCAGAGAACCGTATGTTGCTTCGGTGAAAGAAAGTGTTTTATCTCTCAAAATCTACACTAAAGCTTTGTTAACACGAATTTTAAGGAAATTAAGAGTGACCGAGTGACCGCTAATTCATTGATAACCAAAGAGATGCGCGGTCACTGGTCACTTGTCACTTTTCAATAGTTGTTCAAAATCCGCATTTTCTGCATGAATTTTGAACAACTACTTTTTTCTGGGCATGAGAGAGTGTGTGTGCGAGATTGGGGGAATGTAGGGTAAGAAAAGGGCAAGAAGAAACAAAACAAGAAGAAACAAGAAGAAAAAAATACCCTTAACACGATTGTAAAAAAGAAACCAGGGCTGCAGATGTAAAAAAGGAGATGAGACAATTATTTTTTACCCCTAAATCTTACGATTTTCCACCCGAAACGCCTAAAAACTATCCCATAATTCCGTTTTTTTAAGGAATAAAACGAACTTTCAAAAAAATTGTACTACAAAAAGGGTTGTTCATTTAGCTTTTAATGCTAATTTTGCCGACAGATTGAAGCGAAGGGATTATCTCATCAAAAGATTTTCCTGAAAAATCAAACTAGACAATAATAATAATTACAGCTATTATATAAAAAAATCATGAGTAAAAATAGCGTGAAAATTGGACACATTTCGCAGATTATTGGCGCGGTGGTCGATGTTAAGTTCGACATCGAGGGTCAGTCTGCTAAAGATGTCTTACCTCGCATCCACGAAGCACTGGAGGTTACACACCCCGATGGTCGCACCCTTATTATTGAGGTACAGCAACATATTGGCGAGGACACCGTGCGCACCGTGGCTATGGATAACACCGACGGCTTGAGTCGTGGTTTGGAAGTGCGATGCACGGGTGCTCCTATCTCAATGCCTGTGGGCAAGCAGATTAAAGGTCGCATGATGAATGTGACAGGCGACTCGATTGATGGTCTTAAAACCTTAGACCGCTCAGCTGGCACTTACCCCATTCACCGCGAACCGCCTAAGTTCGATGAACTGAAAACGAGTAGCGAAGTACTCTACACGGGTATTAAGGTGATTGACTTGCTCGAACCTTATGCCAAAGGTGGTAAAATTGGTTTGTTCGGTGGTGCTGGTGTGGGCAAAACGGTGCTCATCATGGAGCTGATTAACAACATTGCCAAAGGTCACGATGGTTTCTCGGTGTTTGCTGGTGTGGGCGAACGTACCCGCGAAGGTAACGACTTGCTCCGCGAGATGATTGAAAGCGGGGTTGTGCGTTACGGCAAGGAATTTGAAGAAGCTATGGAACGTGGCGAGTGGGACTTGTCGAAGGTTGACTATAGTGAAGTAGAAAAGAGCCAAGCCACGCTTGTGTACGGACAGATGAATGAGCCTCCTGGCGCACGTTCATCGGTTGCGCTCTCAGGTTTGTCTATCGCTGAGAGTTTCCGCGATGCGGGAGCTAAGGAGGGCAAGACGTCTGACATCCTGTTCTTTATCGATAACATTTTCCGTTTCACGCAAGCTGGTTCTGAGGTTTCTGCCCTTTTGGGTCGTATGCCTTCGGCTGTGGGTTACCAACCTACTTTGGCAAGCGAAATGGGTGCCATGCAAGAGCGTATTACCTCGACCAAGAATGGTTCGATCACCTCAATTCAGGCGGTTTATGTGCCTGCCGATGACTTGACAGACCCTGCACCTGCTACCACCTTTACGCACTTGGACGCTACTACGGTGTTGAGCCGTAAGATTACGGAATTGGGTATTTATCCTGCGGTTGATCCCTTGGATTCTACCTCGCGTATTCTTGACCCCAAGGTGATTGGCGAAGCGCACTATAATTGTGCACAACGCGTAAAGCAGATTTTGCAGAAGTATAAGGAGCTGCAAGATATTATTGCCATTTTGGGTATGGACGAACTCTCAGACGAGGATCGCTTGACGGTGAACCGTGCTCGCCGTGTGCAACGCTTTTTGAGTCAGCCGTTTACGGTTGCCGAGAAGTTTACGGGTGTGCCGGGTGTGATGGTTCCCATTGACGAAGTGATACGCGGTTTCAATATGATTTTGGATGGCGAGGTTGACCATCTGCCCGAACAAGCCTTTTTGAACGTGGGTACGATTGACGAGGCTATTGCTAAGGGTAAAAAACTGTTGGAACAAGCTTAAGTTAGGGTTTTTAAGGTTTTTAGTTTTTTGGGTTGACGCTTTTGTGAGTCAATAACAAAACGAAAATCTAACTAAATCCCTTAAACTTGATAAAACAGACTGAAACATGAAAGTAACCATAGTTTCTCCCGAAAAGACATTGTTCGAGGGTGAGGTAGATGGCATTAAGTTGCCTGGAGCTAAAGGGCGTTTTGAGGTACTGAAAGACCATGCCCCACTCATTTCTACCCTCACTCAGGGAACAGTGGAATGCTTGGGAAACACCCCCTATAAGGTAACTATAAGCGGAGGATTTGTAGAAGTGGCACGCAATGCCGTTTCTGTATGTGTGGAAATGTAACCATGCCTGGGTGAGGCGTGAGTGAAGTTGTGTAATGAAAAAAGTTTCGTTCTACTCTCATTAAAACGCTGGCGTGCTGCATGCACCACACAAATGGTGTGGCAGCTATGACAGGGTTTTAAGAGAACGATGCGATAGACATACTCCGTTCGCCATAAGAATAAGGATGACGCACGCGGGCTACAGACTCTTGCAGCATCTCTCTCGTCAGTGTGAAAATGTATCTATGAAACTTGATTGTAAAAACGCTTATAAAAACTAACTCACGACAAACATTATACCCTTAAAAAAAGACATGGAGGCATTTGATCGACGCATCAAAAAATCTCTTATTACAAAAGCCATAACCATTTGTGTTACAGCTGCTTTGCTACTCTGTTTTGAACTAATGCTTGCAGGCGCAAATGTGGCGATGCAGCAGGCTCCGCCCGTTGTGTGTGTGGCCACGCTACTGATGGTGGTGAATGGACTGAGCAGCATGGTTTATAAATGGATTATGAAGGACGGCGGACGACGCGCCATTGGTTTCTACTTAATAGACAAGGTGGTTCGCTTTTTCTTGGTTATTGTCATTGTGCTGATTTACGCCTTGGCTGACCGACGCAACCTTTTGGCTTTTGCCATCAACCTTTTAGTGCTCTATGTGGCTGATGCTGTGACATCGATGATGTTGTATGTTAGCACGGAGCAAAACTTCAATAAAAAGAAATGAATAACCTCATTATTAAATATTTGTGCATCGTAGCATTATTCTTCGGTCAGCTGTTTGCCTTCACGGCATCGGCTAACGAAGCTGCCCCGAAAGCTCAAGAAAAGCCCGACGTGAAAGAAATCGTGTTGGGCCACATGAGCGATGCCTATGATTGGCACATTGTTACGTGGAATGGGCATCACGTGTCGATACCGCTACCAGTAATTGTGAAAGGCGAAAATAGCGGTTGGCACGTGTTTAGCTCGGCACGCTTTCACGAAAGCGAAGATGGCACCTACCAAGGCTTTTACTTGAATGAGGAGAAAAACGGCAAGATTTACGAACACACTGCTAATGGTGAGGACGTAAGACCGTGGGACTTTAGCATTACGAAAGACGTGGTTCAGATTTGGATTGTGGTTTTGGTTATGGCTTTTGTCTTTATCGGTTCAGCTCGCTGGTACAAGGACAAGAAACCAAGCGACAAAGCCCCGAAGGGTTTTGTGGGACTGGTTGAAATGTTTGTGATGTCGATTAACGAGGACTTAATTCGTCCCTCGGTAGGCGAAAAACATTACAAAAAGTATGCTCCTTACTTGCTCACCGTCTTTTTCTTTATCTTTATCACGAACCTCTTGGGTTTGATTCCTATCTTCCCGGGTGGTGCCAACATTACGGGCAACATTAACATTACTTTTATACTTGCCATGGGTACGCTCTTGTTGGTGAACCTCTTTGGCAATAAGGAGTATTGGAAGGAAATTCTGTGGCCTCCTGTTCCTACTTGGTTGAAATGCCCCGTGCCTATGATGCCTGTTATTGAGCTTTTTGGCATATTTACAAAACCATTTGCCTTGATGGTACGTTTGTTTGCCAACATGATGGGTGGTCATGCCATCATCTTGTCGCTTACCTGCGTAATCTTTATTACTTGCCAAATCAATGCGGTGATTGGTTCATCGCTGACTTTTGTGAGCTTCGTGATGATGATTTTCATGAACTGCCTCGAACTCTTGGTGGCATTTATCCAAGCTTATGTGTTTACGATGCTGAGCGCCGTGTTTATTGGCTTGGCGCATCCCGAAGCACACGAACACTAATGGGTGGTTCTAAAATTAGAACTACCCTAAGAACGAAACAAATAACAAATTAAACAAACCCATAAAAAAATTTTAAACATTATGACTCTCTTAATCGCATTGTTACAAGCTGCCGCTGGTGCAGCAGGTCTTGCAAAGTTGGGCGCTGGTATTGGTGCCGCTCTCGCTGCTATTGGTGCTGGTCTTGGTATCGGTCGCATTGGTAGTGCTGCTATGGAAGCTATCGCCCGTCAGCCCGAGTCGACTGGTGACATCCGTACCAACATGATCATCATTGCAGCTCTTGTAGAAGGTGTGGCTCTCTTTGCCGTTATCGTCTGCTTGCTCTGCCTCTTCTTGTAATCTCTCTCGGCTGAGTTATATAGTTAAGGTTATAGGGCTACAAGTAGTTCTTTTTGTAAACCCTATAACCTCGCTATTTCTCAACCACTATTAAGCAAAAAAAGATTTTATGCAGTCAATCAATCTGCCATCCATATTAACTCCTGACGTGGGCTTGATGTTTTGGATGCTTTTGGCTATTCTTGTGGTGTTTGGCTTAATGGCTAAATTTGGTTTCCCCGTTATTATTAACATGGTGAACGAACGCAAGAATTACATTGACGAATCGCTGCAAAAGGCGCACGAAGCGAACGAGCGTTTGGCAAGCATCGAACAGGAGGGTGAACGCCTTTTGAACGAAGCTCGCGCACGTCAAGCAGAGATTTTGAGTCAGGCCAAAGCTACAAGCGACAGCATCGTGCGCGAAGCACGCGAAAAGGCACAGGAAGAAGGTGCCAAGATGCTGCAAGACGCTAAAGCGCAAATTGCTGCTGAAAAGGAAAATGCCTTGCGCGATATTCGCGAAACTGTGGCTGACCTCTCGGTGGTGATTGCCGAAAAGGTGGTTCGACAAAAACTTGCCAACACCACCGAACAGCAAAAACTCATTGAGCAAATGCTTGACGAGGTTTGCAAAGCCTAATCTAAGAAAGTAGGTTTTAGGAGGAATGTGACGACACAATAATCTCTGTCTCTGAAATTCATCTCCCCCAAAAAACAACTATTTTAGAACGTCTACACATTTATAAAAAATAGGAAATAGCTTTATGGATTTAGGCATCGTTTCAACCCGATATGCCAAAGCTTTGCTGCTCTTTGCAGAACAGAACAATGAGGAGGACAGGGTGTATGAAGAGACCTCTGTGTTGGCAGAGACTTTCATTCAGGTTCCTGCGCTGCAACAGGCTATGATTAACCCTGTGTTGACCGAAGCCCAAAAGAAACAGCTGCTCCTCACTGCTGCCTGTGGCAAGAATGCTCCCTCACAGTCGCTCAGCAGGTTTGCCTCGCTCATTATTCATAAAATGCGAGCCGAACTCATGCACCAAGTGGCACTGACCTACGGAACGCTCTACCGCAAAGGCAAGCATATCATTAACAGCAAACTTGTGTTGCCCACAACCATCGACAAGCAACTCATTGAAAAGTTGCAACAAATGGTTGAAAAACGATCGAAGTGCAAAGTTGACTTCCATGTTAAAGAAGATGCCTCTATTCTGGGTGGCTTTATTTTGGAATACGACACTTACCGTTTAGACGCAAGTGTGCGCTCTCAGCTCGCACAATTAAAACGAGAATTGAAGTAAAATTACTTATAAACAGATTAAATGTCCAACAATATAAAACCCAGTGAAGTTAGCGAAGTACTTTTGCGCGAACTTCAGGATATCAACACCGATGTCAAGTTTGAAGAGGTGGGCGTTGTTCTCTCTATTGGCGATGGTGTGGCTCACATCTATGGTCTTACCAACGTTACGGAGAATGAGCTTATCGAATTTGAAAATGGCGTAATGGGTGTTGCCATGAACCTTGAGGAGGACAATGTGGGTGCCGTGTTGCTCGGTTCCTCTGAGGGTATTAAAGAGGGACAAAGCGTGAAGCGTACCACCAAGGTTGCCTCGATTGAGGTTTGCGACGAGATGCTCGGACGTGTTATCGACCCGCTCGGCAACCCTGTTGATGGTGGAAAGGCTATCGAAGGCAAAAAATATTTGATGCCCCTCGACCGCAAAGCACCTGGTGTTATTTATCGTCAACCTGTGACCCAAGCTCTGCAAACGGGTTTGAAGAGTGTCGACTCCATGATTCCTATCGGTCGTGGACAGCGCGAACTTATCATTGGCGACCGCCAAACAGGTAAGACCGCAATTGCTATCGATACCATTATCAACCAGAAGCAAAACTTTGCCAAGGGCGACCCTGTATATTGCATCTACGTGGCTATCGGTCAGAAGGCTTCGACCGTTGCTAACATCGTTAATACGTTGAAGCAGGCAGGCGCAATGGATTATACCATCATTGTGAGTGCTACAGCTGGCGAACCTGCTGCAATGCAGTATTATGCGCCTTTTGCGGGTGCTGCTATTGGCGAATACTTCCGCGATCGTGGTTTGCACGCCTTGGTAGTGTATGATGACCTTTCAAAACAGGCGGTTGCTTACCGCGAAATTTCATTGATTCTGCGTCGTCCTTCAGGTCGTGAGGCTTATCCTGGCGATGTGTTCTACTTGCACTCACGTTTGCTTGAACGTGCTGCTAAAATTAACAATCAGCAAGAGGTGGCCGAAAAGATGAACGACCTTCCTGAATGTTTGAAAGGCGAGGTGAAAGGTGGTGGTTCGCTTACCGCACTCCCTATCATCGAAACACAGGCTGGTGACGTTTCGGCTTACATTCCTACCAACGTTATTTCGATTACCGATGGTCAGATTTATTTGGACACGAACCTCTTTAACCAAGGTTTCCGTCCTGCCATTGACGTGGGTATCTCTGTGAGCCGTGTGGGTGGTGCCGCACAAATTAAGAGTATGAAGAAGGTGGCTGGTACACTGAAAATAGACCAAGCTCAGTATCGCGAACTCGAAGCTTTTGCTAAGTTCTCGTCGGACATGGACCCTGTAACTGCCATGACCATTGACCGCGGTCGTAAGAACAACCAGTTGCTTATTCAGGCTCAATATAGCCCAATGCCCGTTGCCGAACAGGTTGCCATTCTTTATTGTGGCACGCATGGCTTGCTCAAAGATGTGGCTATTGACAAGGTGCGCGATTTTCAAGATACTTTCTTACAGGTTATTCGCACCCAATATGCTGAAACGGTTCTCAACGAATTGGCTAAGGGCAATCTGAGCGAAGAGGTTTGCCACGACATTGAGAAGGTGGCTGCCGACATTGCTGGACAATATAAAGCATAAAGGATATGGCCTCACTGAAAGAAGTTAAAACACGAATTGCATCGGTGAATAGCACACGCAAAATTACGAGTGCTATGAAGATGGTGGCATCTTCAAAACTTCACCATGCGCAGCAGGCAATTGAGAGCATGCGCCCTTACGAGCATCAACTCGCCCACATCATGGCTACTTTTGTTGGCAACATGGAGGGCGAGATTGACACGCCTTATGCCGGCGAGCGCGAAGTAAAGCGTGTGGCCATTGTTCTTTACACCTCTAATTCGTCGCTCTGCGGTGGTTTTAATGCCAATGTTATTAAGGCGTTCAACCATAAGGTGGCTCTTTATCGCGAACAGGGCATTGACATTGTTAAGGTTTTTGCCTTAGGTAAAAAGGCTGCGGATGCTGCTAACAAGGCTGGTTTTAGCATTACGGCAGACTATGCTCCCCTACTCGACCATCCTCAATATGACAAAGCGGCACAGGTGGCTGCTGAAATTATGGAGATGTATGCTAAGGGTGACATTGACCAAGCAGACTTGATTTACCACCACTTTAAGAGTGCTGGTTCACAGGTGTTGACCGAAGAGACTTTCTTGCCCATTAAGTTGCAAAGCGAAACGGCTAATGGGGCTAAACAGGAGAAGACGGCGGAGCTTGACTTTATTGTGGAACCTTCGAAGGAGGAGATTGTGAGTCAACTCATCCCGAAATCGCTTCACCTTAAACTCTTCACTGCGCTGCTCGACAGTTTAGCAAGCGAGCATGCCGCTCGTGTTGTGGCTATGCAAGTGGCTACTGACAACGCTGACGACTTGCTGCGCGAACTCACTTTGGCATATAACAAGAGCCGTCAACAAGCTATTACCAACGAGTTGCTCGACATTGCTGGTGGTAGCATGCAATAAGGTCTTTAAAAAGAGGTTGGGCAATTTAAAAAAATGAATGAATATATGTGTTTGTATATTCGTGTTTTTTTGATTGAATTACATCATCTATGGTTCACACACCCAACTCGGTGATATAAGATAAGCCAGGTATGTAAATAAGGGAGAAATATCCCGAATTTATATACCTGGCTATTTTTTTGTAGGTGTTCGAATTTGTTTTTTTTATTTTCTACTTACGCAACCGCAGCACTCTAATGCCCACCGATGAGGGATGTTCCTTGAGATATTGCCGAAGCGTTTTGGGTTCTTCAACTACCTTGTGGTGAATGGACGAGGCATTGAGCAAATGCAAACGGTTGTCTTTTCCCCACACGGCAAACCCTAAATGCGAATAGTCGATGCCCGCCTTCTTGGTTACTATGGCTATGATATCGCCCGACTGAATGGAACGCAACTCTTGCTTGGGCAATGCCGTTTGAGTTTCTGACAAATAACATCCATCCGCGCCATTATATTTACGTTCGAGCACGGCTATACTGTCTACCCACTCAGGGTGTTGTTTCAAAAATTTATATTTGTCGGGATGGGTTGTCATGTAAGCGTTTTTGATGGTGATGGGCGTTGTGAAATGCGCAGGATCCTTTACTTCTTCCACTAACTGCTTGTTAATATTGTCGTGCATCCACCAAGTAAAGTAGTGCAAACGCGACAGGTATCCATCCATTTTTCCATGCCAATAACGCAGCGCCATGAGGTTGCGACAATAATCGGCAAAATGGGTTTGCTGCTGTCGTTTTGTCAGTGTTAATGCTAAGGTTGTTTCAACGAGTGTTGTGCAATCCATTTGTCGCAAGTTTACCACTAATTGCTCGGGGTCTGATTTTTCGAGCGTAGCTGCCACATAAGGCACCCCTATAAACTTGCGTGCATAAAACAGCACATCGTTTTCGCCAGGGTTTTCACGCAGCAAAGCCTCAACACGTGCCGAGTCTGCCTGGGTGTAGAGGGTTTGCTGCAACACATCATTTTCCTTCTCCTTAGGGTGTTGCTCAAGGTGGGATTGCACAATGCCTTGCGACACGCCTTCTTGCTTTGCACCCCCTTCGATGGGGTGAACACGATTGCCTACACACGACCCTGTTAGGCAAACAGGGAACAAGGCTGCTATGAGTAAATTATAAATCATGGGACTTTTCTATTTTGGGGTTTTTGCAAAGGTAGGGAAAATAAAAAAAGGTGGCTTTTAAAAAATCTGATTTTTTACATAAATCAAACTTTTTAAAAACCACCCTTTTATAAATGTCAGGATGTAATTATTTAATTAAAGACACTGAACGATTGACGAACTTGCTTAAGGCTTCGCCACGGAGCAAGCCATTTTGCAAGAGAGCCAAGTCGATGAGCTGAGCTACCACGGCATTCTGTTTACCGTATGCTGCCCACACATCCTTGCGTGCTTGCTCTTGTGCTGTAATGGCTTCGTTACACTGCTTCAAGTCGTTCTTCTCAGCTTCGGTCAAGTCTTCGAGCTTCTTATCCTTCTGCTCTTGCTCAAGAGCTGCATGACGAGCATGTAAGCCCTTCAACTCGCTTTCTATGGGCTGAAGTTTGTCGGCAAGCTGCGTCTTCATGTCAGTCAACACTTCCTTAACCAAACGGTGGTCTGAATTGAGCACAACGTTATACATGTCGGGCATTTCACCATAGAACGACATGCCTTGCTGATAACGGCTGGCATCCTTCATACGACGCATGTATTCGCTCTGCGTAATAATGACAGGTGTGGCTGTTTCGCCCATGGGGGCAGTTTCTACATGAAACTGCGCTTTGTCCATAGTGGGCAATTCGGCTGTGAACACGCCATTGAGCGAGGCTGCATCTTCTTGACTGAGTTGGTCTTTAGGCGTATCTTCCTTCTGAATTAAACGGTCGATAACATCGCCATCTACACGACTGAAACGACACTTATCGAATTTCTGCTCGAGCATGTTTACCATGGCTGTATCGAGCTGACCATCCAACAAAAGCACGCTATAACCCTTTGCCTTAGCCGTTTCGATGTAGCTATACTGCTCATCCTTATTGGTGGCATAGAGGTAAATGAGGTTGCCATCCTTGTCGGTCTGTGCGTCCTTTATGAGGTCGCGATATTCATCGTAAGTGAAGTATTTGCCTTCAACATCCTTCAACAATGCAAAGTTCTTTGCCTTGTCGTAGAAGTCTTGCTCTGAAAGCATGCCATAGTGAATGAAGAGCTTCAAGTCGTCCCACTTCTGCTCAAAGTCCTTACGGTCTGCCTTGAAGATAGATTGCAAACGGTCGCTTACCTTCTTTGTGATGTAAGTAGAGATCTTCTTTACGTTAGCATCGCTCTGCAAATAGCTACGGCTTACGTTCAAGGGGATGTCGGGTGAGTCGATTACACCATGAAGCAAGGTCAAGAAGTCGGGCACGATGTTCTCTACCTGGTCGGTAACAAACACTTGGTTGCAATAAAGCTGAATTTTGTTGCGATGAATGTCTAAGTTGCTCTTGATGCGAGGGAAGTAGAGCACACCAGTTAGGTTAAACGGATAGTCTACGTTCAAATGTATCCAGAACAAGGGTTCGTCGCTCATGGGATAAAGTTCGGTATAGAACTTTTTGTAATCCTCATCCTTCAAAGTTGAAGGAGTCTTGGTCCAAAGTGGTGTAGTGTCGTTAACAATGTTATCCTCGTCGGTGTCTACTTGCTTACCATCTTCCCACTTGGTCTTTTTGCCAAAAGCAATTTCTATGGGCAAGAAGCGGCAATACTTGGTGAGCAAACCTTGAATTTTTTCTTTTTCAAGGAACTCTACGCAGTCGTCAGAGATGTGAAGCACAATGTCTGTACCACGGTCTGCTTTGTCGCACGCGTCAATCTCAAATGCAGGCGAACCATCACACGTCCATTTCACACCCTCTGCACCTTCGCGGTAGCTATGTGAAAGAATGTCTACTCTGTCGGCTACCATGAATGATGAATAGAAGCCCAAACCAAAGTGTCCGATGATGGCTGAAGCATCGTCTTTATACTTTTCGAGGAAGTCGTTAGCTCCCGAAAAAGCAATTTGGTTGATATATTTGTCAATTTCCTCAGCTGTCATACCAATGCCTCGGTCGCTAATGGTAAGCGTTTTGGCTTCCTTGTCAATGGCAACACGCACGGTCAAATCGCCCAATTCGCCCTTGAAGTCGCCCTTCATGGCAAGTGTTTTGAGCTTTTGGGTTGCGTCTACGGCATTGCTAACTATCTCACGCAGAAAAATTTCGTGATCGCTGTAAAGAAATTTCTTAATTACCGGAAAAATGTTCTCGGTGGTTATTCCTATGTTTCCTTTTTGCATAACTCGTTTTATATTTTGTTGTTTTGCAAAAGATATAGCAAATAACGTGCCAATTCTTTTATTGTCAGTAGTTATTTTCTTTTTGAAAATCCTTTCTGTAAAAAGAAAGAGCAAGAACATTCGGGATGCTTCTAAAAAGAAAATCCCAAATATTCTTACTCTAAAGTTGTGATGCTGCAAACATGAGCTACACGCTATGTACCTCTGCTTACACCAATTTATTATCTTCGCCTTCGGGGAATACCACTTGGGCTTTAAAGTTTTTTGCTTCTTCGGGCGACATTTGAGCGTATGCCATGATAATGACTTCATCGCCTACCTGAAACATGCGAGCTGCTGCACCATTCAAACAAATGCAACCCGAACCTCGCGGACCAGCAATGATGTAGGTAACTACGCGCTCACCATTCATGTTATTTACCACATGAACTTGCTCGCCTGCCAACATGCCACATGCGTCCATAAGGTCTTGGTCGATGGTGATGCTACCCATGTAGTGCAAGTTGGCTTGCGTCACGGTGGCACAATGAATTTTCGACTTGAGCAGTGTTAACAACATGTTTTATTCCTCTTCTTTATATTTAATATTATCAATCAAACGAACAGGACGCTGACCGCAATACACTGTGATGCAACCTACTATATAAGGAGCATCGTCCCATGAGGTAACAGGCTGCAAGGTAATGCCATTTACAATTTCAAAATACTCCACTTCGAGTCCTTTTGTTGCATTGAGCGCACCTACAACAAGGTCGTGAGTTTCAGCCACGGTGTGATTCTTTGCAAAGTCAACACTGGTTTTCAATGCTTGCGAGATGCACACGGCTGTACGCTTTTCAGCTTCGGTGAGGAGGGCATTACGCGAGCTAAGTGCCAAACCACTTTCTTCACGTACGATGGGACAAGGACGCAACTCGATGGGGAGTTTAAGGTCTGCCACCATGGCACGGATTACAGCTATCTGCTGAAAATCTTTTTCACCAAAGTAGGCACGGTCGGGCTGTACCATATAAAAGAGTTTGCTCACAATTTGGCATACGCCATTAAAGTGGCCTGGACGACGAGGACCTTCCATCACCGTGTCGATGGGAGGATAAGAGAAGGTGCGCGTATCGGGCTCAGGATAAACCTCCTCTACACTCGGAGCAAACACATAAGTTGCGCCAAGCGACTCGAGCAACTGACAGTCGGCATCGAGTGTGCGCGGATAATTTTTTAGGTCGTTTTTGTCGTTAAACTGTGTGGGGTTGACAAATACGCTCACCACAGTGACATCGTTTTCGCTTACAGAGCGCTTCACGAGCGAGGCATGTCCTGCATGTAAAGCTCCCATTGTGGGTACCAACCCAATTTTCTTGCCCTCGGCACGTGCTGCGGCGAGTGCTTCTTCGAGGTTGGCTTTTGTATTAAAGACTTTCATTGTTATTTTTGAAAACTTTTTGTCAGTAACATAGGGGCTTTGTTCTTTTAGTTTATACGCAATGCCCCAAATGAGAATGCAAAATAACACAATTCTTAGCAATTATACCGCATTTTATCTCCTTAATCTGTGATTTTTAACGCTGAAGTAGTTAAAATACCATCTTAATACATCATCTTCCCGATTTTTTTGCTAACTTTGCAAGTGTGAGTTGGTGTGTTTCATTAAAAAATTACCTTTTTCATCATGAATATTGGCAAGAACGAAATTGAAACAACACTGATTTTTTTATGAATTAAGGATGGTAGCACAGGCGCACAGGTATGCGTTGAAAAAGGGTTTTCCTATAAAAGTGAAGCCATAACACACAAGTGCTCCAACACTTACACGAAAAAGATAATATTATAATAATGTCAAAAAAAGTATTGTTCGTAACCCAGGAGATGACTCCTTATGTGCCCGAAAGCCCTATGGCTGTCGATGGCAGAAAGATGCCGCAAGCCTTGCAAGAAAAGGGTTGTGAAATCCGCACGTTTATGCCCCGTTGGGGAATTATCAACGAGCGTCGTAATCAACTGCATGAGGTAATTCGCCTTTCGGGCATGAACATCATCATTGATGACACGGATCATCCCTTGATTATCAAGGTAGCCTCTATTCAGGCTGCACGCATGCAGGTGTATTTCATCGATAACGATGACTACTTCCACAAGCGCGGCATGTTTGCCGATGGAGATGGCAAGGAATATGAGGACAACATTGAACGCGCTGTGTTCTATGCACGCGGTGTGCTCGAAACTGTTAAGAAACTGCGTTGGTGCCCCGACGTTATTTACTGCCAAGGTTGGATTGCTGCCGTGGTGCCTTTCTACATCAAGACGGCTTATCGCGAAGAACCTTCGTTTGCGAACACCAAGGTGGTATGTTCTCTTTATGGTGAAATGCCTAACGCACAACTTACTGAGCGCTTTGCTGAGTGCTTGGAATATCGCAACGCTAATGCCGAAGCTGTGACTAAGGCGGGTGTTGACTTGACTCAAACTGACAGTTTGGGACGTTTGGCTGTGGCATTTAGCGATGGTATTATCGAAGGCGAAGCTGGCACACAAGACGCTATGCTTGAATATGCCAAAAGCTTGAACATCCCCGTTCTCAACGCGCCTGCCGAAGAGGAAAAGGCTGCTGCCTACAAGGCATTTGTTGAGCAGGTTGCTGGCGAATAAACACACGCTGCACAACTGCACAACACACACATATATATATTACACTACTTAAAGCCCATGTGCATTCAGAATTACAGATAACCTATAAAACTCTGAAAGACATGGGCTTTAATTCTATTTAAAGGGTGAGTTTCGAAATTTTTTGTTTTAAAACAAAGCTTCTAACAACATCCTGCTGATATCAAACCACACAAAAAAATTTGCGTAACTGCATGAAAAAAATATTGTTTGCCATCTTACTCGGCACTATACTAACGGCTTGCGACGATGACACTGCCATGATTGGCAATGGACTCATGCCCGACAACGATCGTATCACTGCCATCGACTCGGTGTTTAACATCACAACCACTACTGCTAAACAGGAGGCTGTGTTGGCTAACACAAGCTCGTGCTACTTGGGCAGCATCATCGACCCCGAAATGAACATTCAAACCACATCGGGTTTCCTCACACAGTTCCACTTGCCCGAGGATTTTAAATTTCCCAAAAAGTCACAACTCGTGCTCGATGAAAATGGCGAGGCTAAAGCTGACTCTTGCGACATTCGCATCTACATCGACAATTTCTATGGTGACTCGCTCACCACAATGAAACTCCGCGCACAAGAGTTAAGTCTTAACAACGTGCTCGACGAGGATAAAAAATATTACACCAATCTTAATGCCGATGATTTTATCAATTCTAACGGCATCGACAAGTCTATATCGTACACGGTAAAAGACTTGACACGTCCCGACAAAGAAACCAACGGCATTTCTTACTACCGACAGATTGTGATTAAGTTGCCCAAAGAGTATGGTAAGCAGATTATGGACGATTATTACGCCAATCCGCAACACTTCAAGAACTCTTACACCTTCTTGCACAATGTGTGTCCTGGCTTTAGCATTAAGAGTACGGGTGGTACAGGTGTTATGATTAAGACGGCAATGATGGCAATGAACGTATACTTTCAGTATCATAGCAAAAACGCAGCTGGCAACGATACCATTGTGGATGGTGTGCAGCGCTTTGGCGGTACTGAAGAAGTGTTACAAACCACACACACCAACAATTCTTTCCCCAACAGCCTTACCGAGGATAAGTTGGCAGATATGCCGTGCACCTACATTAAGTCGCCTGCATGCTACTACACTGAATTGACCTTGCCTGTTGACGAGATTGTGGATGGAAAGGACTTGAATGGTGCTCACTACAACGACAGTGTGAACATTGCACAGCTCATTATCCGTCGTAAAACGGATGATGGTAGTGCGAATACCTTGCCCGCGCCCAGCCAATTATTATTGGTTCGCAAAAAAGATATTGGCAATTTCTTTGAACAGAACAAAATGCCCGATAGCGAAACGAGCTACTTAAGCACATCTACTTCTGCTCAAAAAAATTATTACTCCTACAGCAACATTGCCTCGCTCATCTCTTATTTAAAAGCGGAGCGCGACAAAGGGGCTGGTGTTACACTTGCCGACAATGTAGCAACTCGCCGAGCTAAGTATGCTGCATGGGAAGCACAAAACCCCGATTGGAACAAGATGGCGTTGCTCCCCGTTGACGCTATCTACACCAAAACTACAAGTAGCACAGGTGAAACCGTTTACACATTGCGCGAAGTGAAAACGCAATTAGGACTTTCATCCGTACAGTTAGAAGGCGGCAAGAATTCGCCCATCAGCATGCAGGTAACTTACGCTCGTTTCAATAAATAGGATTTTTTATACTCAAAGCTTTTTATGAAAGTTATGCTTTTTGCGGCGGGACTTGGCACCCGTCTGCGTCCACTCACCGACACCATGCCTAAGGCTATGGTGCCTGTAGCAGGCCGTCCGCTTATTGAAATATGTCTGCATCACCTAATTGAACAAGGAGCAAGCGAAGTGGTGGTGAACGTACACCACTTTGCCCAACAAATTATTGACTACGTAAATAGCCACGAATGGCCTATCCCCATACGCATCTCTAACGAAAGCGAGGAATTGCTGAACACGGGAGGAGGCTTGCGTAAGGCTGGCGAACTATTTACTGCCGATGGTCAGCCCATCTTGATTCATAATGTAGACATTCTGAGCAATGCTCCTATCAAGGATTTTTATCAGAACCATCTTTCACACGATGCCACACTGCTTGTGAGCGAACGCAACACGCAACGTTATTTACTCTTTGACGATGATATGCGACTGCGCGGTTGGACAAACATTGCTACTGGCGAAGTGCGTAGCCCCTTTGCGAATATCGAACCCGAAAAGTTACATCGCTACGCATTCTCAGGCATTCACATGTTTTCGCCACGCCTCTTCACACGCATGCAGAGCTATCCCAAGGTTTTCCCCATCATGGACTTCTATCTCAATGAATGTGCCAAGGCGGATATTCGCGGATGTGTGCAACCCAACTTGCAACTAATGGATGTGGGCAAGCTGAACACACTGCACGAGGCTGAACACTTTGTGAATGAACTGGGACTATAACGTAGGTAGTCAACATTGTTTTAAGAAAAACACCTTGCAAGCAATATTATGGGACGTAATAAATACTCGCAAAAGGAAATCAACGAAATAAAGCGCTTGTTAGCACTCAAAAATAAGGCAAACCGCTTTGGACAAAAGCAAATTCGCCACGAGTTGCGAACAACCTATGAATTTAACATCTCCGACTTTAACGAACCAGGAAAAGCCTTTGGTCCTGATGAGTTAGACGAGGCTGTGCATAGACATGCCATCCACATTTTAGACGAGGCTACCATTGCTAATATGTTGGCAAAACGTGCCCGCGACCGTGAACGCGACCGACAATTGGCTGAAGCTGAAGCCGAAGCTACTCCCAAAGACGATGCTGCCGATTGGCAAAAAGCATTAAAGGAATGGGAGGATTGGGAAAATGCGCAGAAATCTTAATATTGAAGTCGTCTAAACTTTTCTGACGAAGTTTAGATTTAAACTTTTATCTCTTCTAAATTCAAATTTTGAACTTCATAAAAATTTTAGACGACTTCATTAAAAGAAGGGCTATGTGGGTATCCATTCTTTAAAAACACTACATCCCCACTCCGTCTGTTTACAATTATCACTATTTTACGGCATCGTTCTAAACCTGAAAAAATATTTTAGACCCTGCCTCACATCTTTTTACAAATTACTATGAAAAAAGTTCTAACCATTCTTTTCTCAGCGCTGTCACTTAGTGCAGCAGCTCAACAAACTCCGCGTAATCAACTCACACCGACTCCTCCTATGGGATGGATGACTTGGAATCTCTTCAAGGGTGATATTAACGAACAACTCATTCGCGAAACAGCCGATGCCATGGTTGAAAACGGACTGAGAGATGCTGGCTATAAATACATCTTTATTGATGACTTGTGGCAAGGTGGACGCGACATGCACAACAACATCATTCCCGATCCTAAAAAATTTCCCTCGGGCATCAAGGCTTTGGCTGACTATGTACACAGCAAAGGCTTGAAGTTGGGCATTTACTCAGATGCAGCACAACTCACCTGTGCAGGTGCTACAGCAAGTTTAGGCTTTGAGGAACAGGATGCACGCACCTTTGCCTCATGGGACATCGACTACTTGAAGTATGACTATTGCAATGCACCCGAGGATAGTGCTACAGCACGTCGTCGCTACAAGCGCATGGCAGATGCCTTGCAAAGCAGTGGACGCGACATTGCACTCGGTGTATGCGAATGGGGACAGCGCCAAGCTGAAGAATGGTGCGAGAGCGTAGGTGGCCAACTATGGCGTACCACTTACGATGTGCGCGATATGTGGAAGGACATTGTTCACCAAGGGGGCATGGGCATTCTCGACATTATCAACATCACGGCTCCTTTGGCTCCTTATGCCCGCCACGGTCAATGGCCCGACATGGATATGCTTGTCATCGGACTGAATGGCAACGGCGGTCCTTCAAGCGATTTGGGCGGTGTAGGTTGTACTTATACTGAATATCAAACACAAATGAGCATGTGGTGTATGCTATGCTCTCCTTTGGCACTGACCAACGACCTGCGAAAACTCACGGATGAAGACCGTCGCATCATTTTAAACAAAGAAATCATTGCCATTAACCAAGACAAATTGGGCAAGGCTGCTACCCGCGTAGTCAACGAAAAGGATTACCAAGTTTTTGTACGTCCACTCTCAGGCAATCGGCATGCTGTGGCGGTAATGAACACGGCAGACAAGGCTCAAAAGCTCTCTGTTATTTTCAAAAACATCGGTCTTGATGGCAAATACAAGATGCGCGATGTTTGGCAACACAAAGACATTGCCCAAAAAGCCAACAAATGGAGTGGCAATGTTGATGCGCACGAAACTAAAGTTTGGGTATTAGAATAAACAAACTCTAGTTTCGGATTTAGCAAGTGCGCCCGTCTTGACTAAATCCGAAACTTGAGTAAGCAAATCATATCTCCTCTATGTCATCATCGGATCATACGGAATTTAATCGGACTTTCCGCTTAATCCGTTTCATCCGATGATGTTTCATTCCTTCACCGAACGAAACATCCAACAAATCTAAACCTCTGTTATATGAAGAGACTGCTTTTTTTACTCAGTTTGCTACTTTCGCTGCAACTATCTGCACGCGATAAAATAAAAGTGGCTTGCGTAGGAAACAGCGTAACCTTCGGCTACAATTTGCCCGACCGCGCCACACAAGCCTATCCCGTACGTTTGCAACAAATGCTTGGCGAACGCTACGAAGTGAAAAACTTTGGACACAGTGGTGCCACATTGCTCAATAAGGGTCATAACCCCTACACACGCTTGCCCGAATTTAAAGACGCTGTGCGCTACAAGGCAGACTGGGTTGTTATTCATTTAGGACTGAATGACACTGATCCACGTAATTGGCCACAACACGCCGATGAGTTCGTGAGCGATTATCGTGCACTGATTGACTCCTTTCGCGTGGCAAATCCCAAAGCACGCATTTGGATTTGCTTAATGACTCCCATCTTCCACGACCACCCACGCTTTGACAGCGGCACACGTTTGTGGCATGGCATGATTCAGCAAAAAATTAAGCAAATTGCTGCAACAGCTCATGTCGGACTGATTGACCTTTACACCCCACTCCATAGCCATCCCAACCTTTTCCCCGATGCCCTTCATCCCAATCCTGAGGGTGCAAAGATTTTGGCAGAAACAGTGTATAGCGGCATTACAGGTAATTATGGTGGATTAGCCGTACCTGCCACTTATAGCAACGGCATGGTTCTTCAACGTCAAAGCCCCATAAAGATTTGTGGCACTGCAAATGCAGGCGAACGCGTTTCTGTGAATTTTCACGGCAAAAAGTCAGAAGCCCTTACCGATGCCTTTGGCAAATGGCAAACCACCTTTGCTGCCGAAGAAGCTGGCGGTCCTTACGAACTAAGCATCAAAGCTGCGAGTGGTAAAATGACCTTCAACGATGTTTGGGTAGGCGAAGTTTGGCTTTGCTCAGGTCAATCGAACATGGAACTCAAACTTCATCAAATTAAAACAGCAAAAGAGGACATGGCTGCTGCCGACACTTGCTCACGCATTCACCTTTACAACATGCCCTCAATCATTCCCACTTCTGCCACTGAATGGGATTCGGCTCATCTTGACGCTGTAAACCATTTGCAGTATATTTCAACAGGTACATGGCAACGTGCCAATGCTAAGAATGTGCGCAACTTCTCAGCCATTGGTTTTAACTATGCCCGCATTCTTGCAGACAGTTTACAATGCCACGTAGGCATCATCTCAAATGCCGTGGGCGGTTCGGGTTGTGAAGATTGGATTGACCGCACTACGCTCGAAGAAGAGTTCCCTGCCATCTTGCGCAACTGGAAACATAACGATTTTATTATGCGATGGGTACGCGAACGTGCAGACTTAAACACACGCAAAGCAACAAACCGTTTGCAACGCCATCCCTACGAACCTGCTTACTTGTTCGAAAATGCCATACTTCCGCTTCGCAACTACAACATCCGTGGTGTGCTTTGGTACCAAGGCGAATCGAATGCAGATAACGTTGAAGTTCACGAACGCCTTTTCCCCATGCTCGAACAAAGCTGGCGCAAGTTCTTTGGCAACAAGGAGTTACCTTTCTACTTTGTGCAACTTTCATCTATCGGCACACGTCCCTCGTGGCCACACTTCCGCGATAGCCAACGTCGCATGGCTGCATCTTTACCCCATACATGGATGACAGTTTGTAGCGACCTTGGCGACTCACTGGATGTTCATCCCACACACAAGCGCGAAGTGGCAGAACGCTTAGCAGCCTCAGCACTTTGTCACACCTACCACCATCAGGTTGTTCCCTCTGGTCCGCAGTACAAGAATTTTGTGTGCAAGGGCAACACCGTTATTTTACACTTCGACTATGCACAAGGCTTGCACGCAGCCCATGGCAACCAACTCATTGGTTTTGAGTTAGCGGGTGCCGATGGCATGTATCACCCTGCCCAAGCAACCATTGTGGGCAATGAGGTACACTTAACAGCCGATGCCGTTAAGCAACCCCAAGCCGTGCGCTATGGTTGGCAACCCTTTACACGTGCCAATCTTGTAAATGCAGCAAACATCCCCGCCTCAACTTTTAGAGACGAGAAGTTTTAAGGCATCACCCTACCCCTATCAAAAAGGTGGAAGCAGACTCTCTTGAGTTTGCTTCCACCTTTTTTAGTTTCAAAGTGAATTATTCTTCAAAATCCACACAAGCACGTTCGCCTATATGCTTCATCAGCTCTAAAGCAACAGCCTTGTGTGCAGGGTGTATGCTGTACGCCTTAACATCCTCCAGATTATCGAAAGTTGAATCCAAGCAGATATCCCACTTTTCGTTTTCATTGATGTTAAATCCCACATGCACCTTACGAATAAATGGAATCGTTGCGGGCAAGGCTTCAATACCTTTTTTAAATGCTTCGCGTGCTGCCAAACGTACCTCTGCAGCTACATCATCGCGAAACTTAAACATAACAATGTGTTTGGTCATAACTTTATTTTTTTTAAAAGTCTTATTTTCAGAATAAAGAAAGCAATGTACTCAAGTTTCAGATTTAGTCAAGACGGGCTGAATTATCGTGCAAGTTGAATGCAATTAAGCTTGCTTGAATTGCTGAGACGCAGCCGATAATGCACGGGCTGAAAGCCCAAAAGC
>OBIB01000038.1_pt1 | contig 46390 bp, 36 predicted proteins | sample 1496261 | NCBI WGS metagenome assembly OBIB01 (sample SAMN05065771, study PRJEB22554) | human gut metagenome | biome: ENVO:2100002; feature: ENVO:00000062; material: ENVO:00002003 | host: Homo sapiens | place: USA
CAAAGAATGTGTCTATCAATTGGAAAGGTACTAAGATTAATATTCTCGATACTCCTGGACACTCTGACTTCGGTGGTGAGGTGGAGCGCGTGCTCAACATGGCAGACGGTTGCCTCCTCCTCGTCGACGCTTTCGAGGGTCCGATGCCTCAGACCCGATTCGTGCTGCAGAAGGCTTTGCAGCTCGGATTGAAGCCTATCGTGGTGGTTAATAAGGTGGATAAGCCTAACTGTCGCCCTGAAGAGGTGTACGAAATGGTGTTCGACCTGATGTGCGACCTCGATGCTACAGAGGAACAGCTTGACTTTACTGTGGTTTACGGTTCGGCTAAGAACGGCTGGATGAGCGATGACTACAACAAGCCAACTGATAACATTGACTATTTGCTCGACAAGATTGTGGAGATTATCCCTGCTCCTAAGCAGCTGGAGGGTACTCCTCAGCTCTTGATCACATCTCTTGACTATAGCTCTTACACCGGTCGTATCGCCGTGGGTCGTGTACACCGTGGTACTCTGAAGGATGGTATGAACGTTACCATCTGCCACCGTGACGGAACCCAGGAGAAGACCAAGATCAAGGAACTGCATACCTTCGAGGGTATGGGTCATAAGAAGACAGACCATGTGGATTCTGGCGATATCTGTGCCGTTGTCGGCCTTGAGAAGTTCGAGATTGGTGATACCATCTGCGACTACGAGAACCCGGAGCCACTGCCTCCTATCGCTGTGGATGAGCCTACCATGAGCATGCTCTTCACCATCAACGATTCACCATTCTTCGGTAAGGAGGGTAAGTTCTGTACATCACGCCACATTCAGGACCGCCTGAACAAGGAGTTGGAGAAGAACCTGGCTCTTCGTGTTCAGCCTTACGAGGATACTACCGATAAGTGGATTGTATCAGGCCGTGGTGTGCTCCATCTCTCTGTGCTCATCGAGACCATGCGCCGCGAGGGCTACGAGCTGCAGGTGGGTCAGCCTCAGGTTATCTACAAGGAGATTGACGGCGTGAAGTGCGAGCCTATCGAGGAGTTGACCATCAACGTGCCAGAGGAGTTTGCTTCTAAGATGATTGATATGGTTACCCGCCGCAAGGGTGACATGACTTCTATGTTGAACATGGGCGAGCGTGTGGATATCGAGTTTGATATTCCTTCACGTGGTATCATCGGTTTGCGTACCAATGTGCTCACTGCTTCTCAGGGCGAGGCTATCATGGCTCACCGCTTCAAGGAGTATCAGCCATACAAGGGCGAGATTACCCGCCGTTCTAACGGTAGCATGATTGCGCTGGAAACAGGTACTGCCTATGCTTACGCCATCGATAAGCTGCAGGATCGCGGTAAGTTCTTCATCGACCCAGGTGAGGAGGTTTACGGCGGCGAGGTAGTTGGTGAGCATGTTCACGACAACGACCTGGTGGTTAACGTAACCAAGGCAAAGCAGCTGACCAACGTGCGTGCTTCCGGTTCTGATGATAAGGCTCGCGTGATTCCTAAGACCGTGATGAGCCTTGAGGAGTGCCTGGAGTATATCCGCGAGGATGAGTATGTAGAGGTAACTCCTAAGAGCATGCGTATGCGCAAGGTGATTCTCGATCACTTGGAGCGCAAGCGCAGTAACAAGGAATAAGTTATAGCTTATATATAAATGGATCCGTAAGAATTCCCCTCTTGCCGATTGCCCTGGGCAGTCTGCTTGCAGGGGATTCTTTATTTTAATGTATTCGTATGCTGTTGTGGAAATTCTTTAGGAAATTCTCGTTGCCCTGCTCGCTGGTATTGGGAGCTGTGGGCTATCTGATTTTTGCCAATGTTCCGTTTCTGGAACCCCTGGGCGATGCAGTGGGACCGAAACTGGTAGATTTGATGCCGGTGGTGCTCTTTGCCCTGCTCTATGTTACTTTCTGCAAGATAGAAATTAAGGAGATGAAGCCGAAGGCATGGCATTTTGTATTGCAGCTGATCAGAACCAGTCTGGCATTGGCGATGGTGGTGCTGATTTTCGAATTCGGCGATGATTATGAAACCAAGCTGGTGCTGGAGGGAGCCTTTATCTGCTTTATCTGTCCTACGGCGGCTGCCGTGGCGGTGGTGACGGAGAAACTGGGCGGAAGCATCGGTTCGCTGACTACTTATACGGTGATAGCGAATGTATTCACGATGGTGATTATTCCGAGTCTTTTCCCGATGGTGGAGAAGGGGGCGGATGTTTCCTTTCTTTTTATGAGTGCGATGGTGTTCAGAAACGTAACCACGGTACTGGTGGTGCCTTTGCTTCTGGCTCTGCTGAGCCGCAGGTTCCTGCCTAAGTGGGTGGATAAGGTGAAGAGCGTGAAGGATTTGGGCTTCTATATGTGGTGTTTCAACCTGACGATATTGATGGGCGAGACAGTTCGCAATATCCTCCATGCCGAGGTTTCGGGATGGATTCTTGCCTTGCTGCTTCTGGTACCCCTTTTGGTATGTCTTATCCAGTTTGCCATCGGTAAGGCGGTGGGCAGACATTATGGCGACAGCATCAGTGCCGGTCAGGCGTTGGGACAGAAGAATACCATTGTGGGCATCTGGCTCACTCTAACTTTCCTGAATCCTCTTGCCGCCGTAGCACCGGGTGCCTATGTGGTTTGGCAGAACCTGGTGAATGGCTGGCAGCTATGGTATAAGGAGAAATACGGAAAACTGAAATGGTAGAAATATAAAATAAGGTGTGGCATCAACTGATACCACACCTTATTTTATATAGAGGATTTTATTTGCTTGTAGAAATCAAGGATTTTATTTACTCGTAGAAATAAAGATGCACTCGATGGTTACGTTGCCATCCATCCATTGGGCTGGAATGGTATAGGTGCCATCCTTGGCGATATCCGTCTTCTTGAGCGATTCTACCTTGTCGCCGTGGGTGATGGTGAAATCGCCGTAGGTGAAGCCTGGAGCAGGTACCATCTTTACCTTGAATGCCTTGCCGTATGCCACCTTGTGGTTGTTGAGGGTGGTTCCGTCGGCGGCTGTCACCATACCGTTGCGGTTGGCCTCGGTAACGGATACGAAGTCGCTGTGAGCCTTCTTCTTTGCTGCACCTTCTGTCTTCAGCAGGGTGATGCGAGGGGCGTTAGTCAGGTGGATATTGATATCGTCAATATATACCACCTCATCCTGCTTCATCTCGTGAGGTGACTCGGCGTGAGGAACCACTACCAGACTGTAGATATCCACACCCTCGGCACTCTTGATAGGGAAAACGGCATCAGCCCACTGACCGGCAGGAACCGGAGTGGTGGATTTAATCCAGAACTGCTCTACTTCCTGCGACTGTCCGGCTCTGTCTCTGCGCTTTCCGAGACCAACCAGCATCACGCGGCCTTCCATCGGACGGTTGATGAGCACGTGAACCACTTTTCCTGCAGGGCCGAGTGCAATCGGCTTCTTCAGATCAATTCTTGCACCGAAGATGTTGGATGCCAGGCGTGAACGCTGAAAGGCGAGCACCTTCGTGTTGGGATTGTTGGTGAGGTCGGGATTATCCACTACTGCGCAGTTGCCAGCCAGTTCTCCCGTGCGGAATGGGGAATGCTCCCATCTGTCGTATACTCCCACGGATTTGTAATCCTGGGTGTCGAACTTAATTTCCTGTCCCATTACTGCCAATGGCAACAGGCACAATGCTATGAGTAATTTCTTCATGTTCTTGGTGTAGAGAAAAAGTTTAAAATACTTTTATGGAATGCAGCAGCGGACAAGCCTTGCTGTCGTCGATGACAATCTTCAGACCTTTCGCCTGATAGCCCTTGCCGTAACTGTCTGATGTGCTGCCGTTCAGCGGGATGATGCGCTTGTATCCGATGGTGGTAGTGGTGCACTTTTCTGCGATAGGCTTCCATGTCTTTCCATCTTCTGAGATTTCGATATGGAACTTTCTTACTCGCTGACCCTTGCGGATGTACTCCATCATATCCACATAGCGCAGGGTTTGTGGCTTATCCCAGCTGAAGGTGATGGTGGCCTGCTTTACGCCGTCGTCGGTGGCCCAATAAGTATTCTTGTTGTTGTCGGTCAGGTTCCTGGCGGCATAGTTGCGCTTGGCTCCTGCCTGGCGGGTGTTGCTAACGGAAACCTTGGCCTTCTGAGCCAGGTCCTTGCCCAGGCGGGTGCGGATCATATTGCCCATATCCTTGAGCACGCGCACGTCGATATCAGGCAGCAAACCTCTCTTGTCGGGAGGACAGTTCAGGATGAGGGTGGCGTTTCTGCCCACGGTTTCGAGATACATCTGGAAGAGGCGCTCCACAGAGAGAGGCTTCTCGCCTTCGTGCCAGAACCATCCCTTGTCGGTGAGCTTGGCATCGCTCTCTCCCGGGTCCCACTGCCATCCGTCTTCAGTGCCATACATGCCGTTGCTTTCAGGGGCATATCCTCTCTCGTCGGTGAGCCAGTTGGTTTCGCCAGCCCATCCAGCCTCGTTGCCAATCCATCTTGACTCGGCACCCACACCCCAGAGGATGATATCGGGGCAAACCTTGTGGATGGAGTCTCTGAGGTTCGGGATATCATAATAGGTGGAACGGTCTACATTGACAGTGGTGTTGCGTCCGCCGTAGTATCCGTCGCCGCCGTTGGCACCATCGAACCACATTTCAAACTGGTCTTTTCCGTACTGAGCCAATTCTGCGCACTGGCGGAGGAAGACATCGTTCACATATTTCTCGGTGCCATAATATACGCTGTTTCTATCCCATGGAGAGACATAGAAACCATATTTCATGTTCAGTTTGCGTGCAGCCTGGGCGAAGTCGCGCGGAATGTTGGTATTCTTTCCGTTCTCGTTTCCGGCATTGACGATGGAGTGGTCGGTGGTGGCTGTAGGCCAGAGGCAGAAGCCATCGTGATGCTTCACCACGGCGATGCCGCCCTTCATGCCCGCTGCCTTCACCGCCTTGAGCCACTGAGCCGGATTAGGCTTTGCGGTAGGCGCAAAGAGGGTTACGTCTTCACTTCCCAGTCCCCACTCGCGGTTGGTATAGGTGTTCATGCCGTAATGGAAGAAGGCGTAGAACTCCGTCTCCTGCCACTTCATCTGGCGATCGCTTGGAACAGGGAAAACAGCGTTAGGCTCGTTGTCGGGATTCGGCAACGACTGCTGCTTAACTTGGAATGCACTCTGGGAGTGACCCGCCATGGCAGACATGATGAGTGACACTCCGACAAAAACTTTTTTGATGTTCATGGTTGTCGTATTTAAATCGATACACTTTATTCTTATCATAAGAGAAGTTGATATATTGTTATAGTTATTGTTATAGTTATTTGATATATTGTCAAAACTGGCGATTGTTAATAATAAATTTCAGCTGCAAAGATATAGTTTTTATGGATGGCAGCAAAACTTTTCTGGTTAATTAAATATAAACGCCCGCAAATTCTCATTTGCGGGCGCTGGTGATAATATGGATGATATCATAAGACGATGGATGATATCCTAAGACGATGGATGATTAATCCTGTGTAGGATAAATCAGATTCTGTTCTGTGATACAGTTGAGTACCTCTTCGAGATACTTCTTGGATTCATACTTTGCCATTGGCAGGTCGTGGAGCAGATAGTTGCCGCAATCCTTGGCTGCCTGTCCTGGAATTTCGCCTTCGAAGTCGGCGATGAACTGGAAGGTGCGCTGCATCAGCGGCACGATGTCCTTGCTCTGCAGGTCGCCACGGATGAGGAGGTAGTTGCCGGTGAGGCATCCCATCGGTCCCCAATAGATGATGCGGTCTTTCCACTCCTCGTCGTTTCGGAGGTAGGTGGCAGCCAGGTGCTCGATGGTATGGATGGCACCATTGTGGAGGCAAGGCTCCTGGTTAGGCACCTTCATGCGGATATCGAAGGTGGTGACTACTTCTCCGCCTACTTCGTCCTTGCGGCTTACGTAGATGCCGCGGAGCAACTTGTTATGATTGATTGTGAAACTTGGAATCTTATTCATATAGTTTATAATTTACAATTTATAGTTTACAGACTTTCCAGGAAAGCCTTGGTGACATTGAACGAGCCTTCTGCCATTTTTGCCCAGAAATCGAAGTACATCTGCGCCTTGGTGTCCTTCAGCGGCACATCGCTGATGATGCGGAAGGAGATGAACGGCGTCTTGTAGATGTGGCAGGTCTGGGCGATGGAGCAGCTCTCCATATCCACGGCCATGGCATGAGGGAAGTGCTCCAGGATGGAACGCATCTTCTCCTTGCTATCCACAAACCACTCGCCGCTTACGATCTGTCCGGCATGAATCCTAGGGTGCTTGTTGTCGGGCAGGTTGTTGATGGCAAGTGCTTTTTCCACATACTCCTGTGGAGTCTTGAAGGTGGCTGGCATGCCGAGAATCTGACCGTACTCGCACTCGTCGCCGCAGTAGGCATCGTGGTATACGCAGTTGGTGGCTACCACTACTTCGGTTACATTGAGGTTGATGTCGGCACCTCCGGCAACGCCTGAAGAGATGACGAGGTCGGGATGATAGTTATCAATCATCTCCACCGCTCCGATGGCACTGTTCACCTTACCGATGCCGCACTGCTGCATCACCACTTCGTTGGCACCAATCTTTCCGATGACGAAGTCTTTCTGATTCTTTCGCTCTGTCTGCGATTCTGTCAATAATGTCTTGAGTTGCGCGAACTCCTTGTCCATCGCAACGATAATTCCTATTCTCATTTCTACTGATTTATTCTGATCTCTACTGATTTTTTTTCCCCGTTTGAAAAAATTAAAAGTTTACGCCAAAGTTGAAGATCAGGGCTCTGTTTCTTGCCTTGTCGAAATCGTCGTGGCAGATGTTGGCAAGTCCCAGATCGTAGGTGAGGTCGGCATAGAACATGTCGTAGCCCACGCCGCATCCGAGGCGCAGACCGCCGTCGAATCTTCTGAAGTTGTTGCTTCTGAAGGAACTCTGAGCCTCACGCTCGGCAAAGTTCTTGATCTTGCCGCCCACGCCCATGGCGAAATATCCACCGGCAAATGGCTCTACGGTGAACTCATCATCCACCTCGTACTTGTATTTCACGAGCACCGGAATCTCCAGGTAGTTGAGGTCGTAGGTCATCTTCTTGCCTCCGCCCAGGTCTTTCTTTCCACCTTTTTCTATATAGTAGAGACCCGTCTCCATGAATACAGGAGTTGACTCGCTGAGCGCAAAACCGCCTACAACACCCACGTTGAGACCGGTCTGCCATTTGCCGCCATCCAGGCGGGCATCGTCGGAAGTAACGTAAGTGAAGGCAGGACCGAGGCGCACGCCCAGGTAGGCCTCGCCCAGATAATTGTTGAACTTGTAGTCGAGATGACCCGTCTTCTCGTTGTAGTATTGACTATTCTTATAGTTCTGTGCTGGTGATGGGAGTGCTATCATGAGCATTGCCATCAGGAAGAATACAATTCTTTTCATGTTTTTTGTTCCTTTTATTTTAATGTTACTGACTATTATAACGTATGGGGGTGAAGAAATATTGTCTTATCAATGCAAAGGTAATATATTTTAAGAAAGTTGCTGCGAGGGAATCCCTAAAAAATGGGGGAAAACCCCTATATGGGTAAGCCGTTGGGGGCATAAACCGGTTTATGCCATAAAAAAAGTAAAAAGTTTCTTTTTTTATTTTGTAGATTCTTCATTTCTCATTATCTTTGCAAGCAAATTATAAACGTTTATACAGGAAAATGAATTTTTTGAAGAAGTATCTGCTAGATATTCTAGTGGTGATTGTTTTTGCGGTGATTTCCTTCGTGTACTTCATGCCTGCCGACATGGACGGACGAATCCTCTTCCGTCACGACTCTGCGGCAAGCAAGGGATTGGGACACGAGAAGGAACTCTTCCAGCAGCAGACCGGCGAGACGACTCGCTGGACTAACTCCGTGTTTGGTGGTATGCCGACTTACCAGATTGCACCTTCGTATGGAAGTACCAAGGTGCTCGACCAGGTGACGAAGGCTTATCATCTGTGGTTACCCGACTATGTATGGTATGTGTTTGTCTATCTTCTGGGCTTCTATATCATGCTGCGAGCCTTCGATTTCCGACAGTCGCTGGCTGCATTGGGAAGCATCATCTGGGCATTCTCATCCTACTTCTTTATCATCATCGCCGCCGGTCATATCTGGAAGGTATGGGCACTTGCCTATCTGCCGCCAATGATTGCTGGCATGGTGCTGGCTTACCGGGGTAAGTATCTGAAGGGCTTGCTCCTCACCGCCATCTTCTCGGCTTTCGAGGTGAATGCCAACCACGTGCAGATGACTTACTACTATCTCTTCATCATCCTCTTCATGGTGATTGCCTACTTGGTGGATGCCATCAGGAAGGGAGAACTTGCCCGCTTCGGAAAGGCTACGGCAGTGTGCGTGGTGGGTGCCCTCATCGGTATCTCGCTCAACCTGACGAACCTTTATCACACCTGGCAGTATGGACAGGAAACCATGCGCGGCAAGAGTGAGTTGGTGAAGAAAAACTCTGCCAATCAGACCAGTAGCGGATTGGATAGAGATTATATCACCCAGTGGAGTTACGGCATCGACGAAACCTGGACACTGATGATTCCTGATGCCAAGGGTGGCGCCTCTGTGCCGCTTTCTCAAAACGAGAAGGCGATGGAGAAGGCTGATCCTAACTTTGTGCAGATTTATCAGCAGTTGGGCCAGTACTGGGGTAACCAGCCTGGCACGAGCGGTCCGGTTTATGTGGGAGCCTTCGTCTGCATGCTCTTCATCCTGGGTCTCTTTATCGTAAAGGGTCCGATGAAGTGGGCTTTGCTGGCTGCCACCATCCTGAGCATCCTGCTCTCCTGGGGTAGAAACTTCATGCCGTTTACCAATTTCTTCCTGGATTATATCCCGATGTATGCCAAGTTCCGAACGGTGGCATCCATCCTCGTGATAGCCGAGTTTACTATTCCGCTGCTGGCGATGATGGCGCTGAAGAAACTGGTGGATGAGCCTGAGGTGCTGACCACCAAGATAAAATATGTATATGCCAGCTTGGGTCTGACGGCAGGCTTCTGCCTGCTTTTCGCCCTGATGCCAAGCGTATTCTTCCCTGATTTCATCTCCGTGCAGGAGACCCAGGCGCTGCAGCAGTTGCCTGCCGAATATCAGGGTCCGCTGATGAGCAACCTCATCGAAATCCGTAAGGGCATCTTTACATCCGACTGCTGGCGTTCGTTCTGGATTATCCTCATCGGCTTCGGCTTCCTGATGCTTTACAAGATGAAGAAGCTGGGCGCCGAGTTCATGATTGCCGGTATCGCCGTGCTCTGTCTAGTGGATATGTGGATGGTGAACAAGCGTTATCTCTACGATGATATGTTTGTAGATAAGATTGAGCGTGATGCACCTCAGCAGATGACGGAGACCGACAAGATTATCTGTCGTGACAAGTCGCTCGACTATCGTGTGCTCAATCTGGCATCGAATACCTTCAATGAGAACGAGACCTCTTATTATCATAAGAGCATCGGCGGTTATCATGCTGCCAAGCTGCGCCGTTATCAGGAGATGATTGATACGCATATCGCTCCGGAGATGCAGAAGACCATGCAGGCTGTGGCTGCTGCCGGCGGCGACATGACCAAGGTGAACGGCGACAGCATCTTCCCTGTGTTGAACATGCTGAACACCAAATATTTCATCATGCCTCTGCAGGGCGGTCAGACCGTTCCGGTGCAGAATCCATACGCTTACGGCAATGCCTGGTTTGTGGATGAGGTGAAGTATGTGAACAATGCCAACGAGGAAATCGAGGGCGTGGGCAAGGTGAACCTCCGCCATGTGGCTGTGGCTGATGCCAAGTTCAAGGAGCAGTTGGATCAGAGCGTAAAGCAGGATGATACTTCGGTGGTGAAGATGATTCAGTATAAGCCAAACAACCTGACTTACGAGGTGAAGTCAAGCAAGGGTGGTATCATCGTCTTCTCTGAGATTTACTATCCGGGCTGGACGGCTACGGTGGATGGAGAGCCTGTGGAACTGGGCAGAGTGGATTACATTCTGCGTGCCCTGAACGTGAAGGCAGGCAGCCACAAGGTGGTGCTCGACTTCCATCCTCAGTCGCTGAAGAACACCGAGACCATCGCTTACATCGGTTACGGCGTTCTCGTACTCCTTATTATAATAGGTATAGGAGTGGAAGTGAAGAGACGCAAGAAGGCTTCACAGGAAGTGAAGGAATAGAAGGGAGCCGAGAAGATGCTGTTTCGAACAGAAATAGAGATTCCGAAGGCCGACTTCGAGATACAACCGGCAGAGCAAATGCTCTTTGTGGGCAGTTGCTTTGCCGACAATTTGGGTCGCAGGTTTGTGGAAAACCGCTTCCGTGCCACGGTGAATCCCTTCGGGGTGATGTATAATCCGGCAAGCATTCTCCATACCGTGGAGAAGAGCCTGGAGGTTCAGCCTCGTGTGGCCGTGTTTACGCTGGGTACGAACCACGTGTATATTCTGAAGGAAACGGGCGAGATAGTGGATAACTGCCAAAAGCGTCCGCAGCGCCTTTTCGAGGAAAGGGAATTGAGCGTGGAGGAATGTGCCGGGTATCTGCAGAAGGCCGTTGATTTGCTGAAAGCTGAAAAGGTGATTATAACCGTCAGTCCCATCCGCTATGCCAAATACGGCTACCACGGAAGCCAGCTTTCGAAGGCAACGCTCCAGTTGGCAGCAGATAAACTGGTGAAGGCGAATCCGGGAGTGGTGAGTTATTTCCCTGCTTACGAAATCATGAACGATGAGCTTCGTGATTATCGCTTCTATCAGGAAGACATGCTGCATCCGAGCCAGCAGGCTGTGGAGTATATCTGGGAAAAGTTCCGTGCCGCCTATTTCGGCAAAGCCGCAGAACAGTTTCTGGAAGACTGGAGACCCATCCGTGAGGCACTCGGCCACAAGCCCTTCCACCCCGAAAGCGAGGAACATCAGAAGTTCATCGCCCGGACGGAAGAGAAGAAAAGACAATTTGAGGAGAAATATCATCTTCTATAAAATAAAGATGATTTTCTCTTATTGATAATAGAAACATTAAAGTATAAAGACAATGACATATACTATTGAAAAGGTAACCACACTGATAGGTGCGCGTCGCTATGGAGACAATGATACCAACATCGGTTTTATCCTGACCGATAGTCGTTCACTTTGTTTCCCAGAGGAAACTCTGTTCTTTGCGCTCAAGTCTGAGCGTAATGACGGTCACAACTACATTCCAGAGTTGTATCGTCGTGGAGTCAAGAACTTTGTGGTGACTGATGTCCCTAAGGGATATGCTTCTGATTATCCGGGAGCCAACTTCCTGAAGGTTGTCAACACGCTGGAGGCTCTCCAGCGCCTGGCAGAACGTCATCGTGATGAATTCAATATCCCTATCGTGGGTATTACGGGTTCTAATGGCAAGACCATGGTCAAGGAGTGGCTTTATCAGCTGCTCTCACCAAGCATGTTCGTCACCCGCAGTCCACGCAGTTACAATTCGCAGATAGGTGTGCCATTGTCGGTCTGGCTCATGGACGAGCAGACCCAGGTGGGCGTGTTCGAAGCTGGAATCAGTCAGCCGGGCGAGATGCTTGCCCTGCGTGACATCATCCAGCCTACCATCGCCGTACTCACCAATGTGGGTTCTGCCCATCAGGAGAACTTCTCTTCCCTGGAGGAGAAGTGCAGAGAAAAGCTTATCCTCTTCCATGATGCAGAGACCGTGGTTTACGATGGCGATGACGAACTGATTACCAAGGTGGTGGCTGAATATCCAGATTATAAGGGAGAAAAACTTTTCTGGTCGCTCAAGAACCCTGAGGCTCCTTTCTATGTGAAGAACATCGAGAAGCAGCAGAGCGTGAGCGTCATCACTTATATATATAAAGGAGAGATTGACAGCTTCTCCATCCCATTCATCGATGATGCATCTATCCAGAACTCCATCATCAGTGCCGTGGTGGCTTCGAAGCTCGGTGTTTCTGCCGAGGATATCGACAAGCGCATGGCAAAACTGGAACCTGTGGCGATGAGACTGGAAGTGAAGGTGGGACAGCATGGCTGCACCCTTATCAACGACAGCTACAACAGCGACATCAATTCGCTCGACATCGCCCTCGACTTCATGAACCGCCGTCCTGACCACCGTGGCCGTCGCCATACGCTGATATTGAGCGACATCTATCAGAGTGGTCTGTCGCCTGAGGCTCTCTATAAGGAAGTAAGCGACCTGGCTCGCAAGCGTGGCGTGGTGAAGTTCATCGGTATCGGACCAGAACTCTGCCAGCAGCATGATACCATTCAGATTTCAGAAAAGTTCTTCTTCCAGGATGTGGAGGAGTTTATCAAGAGCGAGGTGTTTGCATCGCTTCGTGACGAGGTCATCCTGCTGAAGGGCGCCCGCCAGTTTGGTTTCGACCAGTTGACGGAGTTGCTGGTTCAGAAGGTACACGAAACCACGCTCGAAGTGAACCTGAATGCCGTGGTAGCCAATCTGAACTACTACCGTGCGTTTATGAAGCCGGAAACCAAACTGGTCTGCATGATCAAGGCAGACGGTTATGGAGCAGGAGCCGTGGAGATAGCGAAGACCCTACAGGACCACCGTGTGGATTATCTTGCCGTGGCAGTGGCCGATGAGGGTGTTACCCTTCGCAAGAACGGCATCACCAGCAACATCATGATCATGAACCCTGAGATGACCGCCTTCAAGACCATGTTTGATTACGACCTGGAGCCGGAGGTATATTCCTTCCGTCTGCTCGATGCACTGATCAAGGCAGCCGAGAAGGAGGGAGTAACCGGATTCCCAGTCCACATCAAATTGGATACAGGTATGCATCGTCTGGGCTTCGACCCTGAGAACGATATGGAGGAGCTGATAGGCAAGCTGAAGCATCAGAATGCCATCATCCCTCGTTCGGTGTTCTCTCATTTCGTGGGCAGTGATGCCGATTGCTTCGATGATTTCTCAGCCCATCAGTTTGAACTGTTCGACAAGGGCAGCAAGCAGTTGCAGGCAGCCTTCGACCATAAGATTCTGCGCCATATCTGCAATTCGGCAGGTATCGAGCATTTCCCGGAGCGCCAGTTGGATATGTGTCGCCTGGGTCTGGGTCTTTACGGCATCAACTCACGCAACAACGAGACCATCAACTGTGTGAGCACCCTGAAGACCACCATCCTGCAGATGCACAACATCAAGGCTGGGGATAGCGTGGGCTACAGCCGCAAGACCATCCTCGACAGAGACAGCGTCATCGCCGCCATTCCTATCGGTTATGCCGACGGCTTGAACCGCCATCTGGGCAATCGCCATGCCTACTGTCTGGTCAACGGACAGAAGGCAGAGTATGTGGGCAACATCTGCATGGATGTAGCCATGATAGATGTAACCGACATCAACTGCAAGGAAGGCGACTCCGTAGAAATCTTCGGCGAACATCTGCCAGTTCAGACGCTGAGCGATATTCTTGACACCATTCCTTACGAAGTGCTGACCACCATCAGCAGCCGAGTGAAGCGAGTTTACTATCAAGATTAGGATAAAAATCGTTAGAAAAACGTATAAAAATAGGGAAATCCCGTCCGAAAAGCTCGGATGGGATTTTTTTTAAGTAATATTTTCTAAGAAAACGTATTAAAATTGAAGAAAAAAGTGTATCTTTGCAACCAACAAATCATCTAAAAACAAGTGAAGGGGTACACTTGCGTGTATTTCCTTAACTAATTAACAATTCAAAAGTAATAATGGAACAGGTATTTAGCTATATCATAAGCTTGGGAGCGAGCGTGATGATGCCAATCATCTTCACGGTCATCGGCTTGTGTATCGGCATGAAATTCGGAAAGGCTTTGAAGTCGGGACTCTTCGTAGGTGTGGGTTTCGTGGGCTTGGGTGTGGTGACGGCTTTGCTGACAACCAACTTCAACGACCCTTTGAAGGCAATCTCCGACATCTATCACCTACAGTTGAACGTGTTTGACATGGGCTGGCCTGCAGCCGCTGCCGTGGCTTATAACACAGCGGTGGGTGCCTTGATTATCCCAATCTGCTTGGGAGTCAACTTCCTGATGTTGATAACCAAGACCACCCGTACGGTGAACATCGACCTTTGGAACTACTGGCATTTCGCCTTTATCGGAGCCGTGGCTTACTTCGTGATGGGTGAGAGTCTGCTTTGGGGCTACTTTGCAGCCATCGTCTGCTACATCATTACATTGGTATGTGCAGATTTGACCGCAGAGAAGTTCCAGAAGTACTACGACCTGGATGGTATCTCCATTCCGCAGCCATTCTGCCAGAGCTTCATGCCATTCGCCATCCTCTTCAACAAGGCAATGGATATGATTCCAGGTTTCTCTAAGCTCGATATCGATGCAGAGGGATTGAAGAAGAAGTTTGGCGTGCTGGGTGAACCATTGGTTCTGGGAGTCATCGTGGGAGCCTTGATTGGTTGGGCAGCACAGCTCGACATCAAGAAGATTCTCTTCCTCGGTGTGACCATGGGAGCCGTGATGGAGCTGATTCCTCGTATCACTTCCTTGTTTATTGACGGTTTGAAGCCTATCTCAGAGAAAACTCAGGAATTGGTAAAGACCAAGTTCAACGGCAAGAAGGTGCATATCGGTATGAGTCCTGCCCTGGTGATTGGTCATCCTACCACCCTGGTGGTATCGGTAATCCTGATTCCTGTTATCCTTGCCATCGCCGTCTTCCTGCCAGGCAACCAGTTCTTGCCATTGGCATCATTGGCAGGTATGTTCTACCTCTTCCCAATGATTTTGCCATTTACCAAGGGTAATGTGGTGAAGACACTGATCATCGGTTTGGTAGCCCTGATTATCGGTCTCTATTTCGTAACCGATATGGCTCCCGACTTTACGATGGCAGCCAACCAGGTTTATGCAGCCACAGGCGATAATGCCGCTCATATCCCTGACGGTTTCGCAGGTGGTGCGCTCGATTTCGCCTCTTCTCTCTTCGGATGGGTTATCTATCGTGGCGTGAAGCTCTCTTACATCGGTATGGGCGTGCTCACCATCATCACCATCGCCCTGATGGTTATCAACCGCCAGCGCATCGTGAAGGAAGAAAGAATGGCAAAAAAGTAAAAAGGTAAAAAAGTAAAAACAAAATAGCAATGAAGAAATTAACATTAATATTAGCAGCAATGGTATTAACAGCAAGTCAGGCTTTTGGCCAGTGTGGTAAGTGTGGATACGAGGTGAAGGCTGAGAATGCCTACACCAACTACAACGTTCGTTATGCTAGCAACCCAATGGATGCCAAGCATTACACAACAGATCGCCTCCGCAGCGAGTTCGCTATCGAGAAGGTGTTCGCTCCAGGTGAGGTAAACTGGACCTACACCATGTTCGACCGTTTCCTCATCGGTGGTGCAGAGCCAACAACCGCTCCTTTGAAGCTGACTTCAATCGCTCCTCTTTATACAGACAAGCCAAACGATCAGAAGAACCTGCTCGACAACCGTGAGTTGGGTATCATCAACATCGGTGGCGAGGGTACCGTTAACGTGGATGGCAAGAAATATACCCTTGGTTTCCAGGAGGCTCTCTATGTGGGTCGTGGCGCCAAGAACATCGAGGTAAGCAGCAAGGATGCAGCCAAGCCAGCTAAGTTCTATATGAACAGTGCCTGCGCTCATCAGACTTATCCTACCAAGAAGGTGACTCTGAAGGATGCCAACAACATCAAGGCTGGTAGCCTGAAGGAGAGCAACGACCGCGTGATTCATCAGTTGATCATCGACGGTGTGGCTGGTGTTCGTACCTGCCAGTTGCAGATGGGTGTCACCGAGTTGAAGGAGGGTTCTGTATGGAACACCATGCCAGCTCATACTCACCTCCGCCGCATGGAGACATACCTTTATTACAATGTTCCAGAGGGTCAGAAGATTCTTCACGTAATGGGTGAGCCACAGGAGACCCGTCCTATCTGGCTGAACAACGAGCAGGCTGTGATTGCACCTGAGTGGTCAATCCACTGCGCTGCCGGCACCAGCAACTATACCTTTATCTGGGGTATGGCAGGTGAGAATCTTATCTACAACGATATGCAGGTAGTGAAGATTCCTACATTAGAATAACAAAACAAAACGCTTAAAAACTTAGACAAATGAGCTCTATTTCAACTAGTAAAATGTCCAACTTCCGTTGGGTGATTTGTGCGTTGCTCTTCATTGCGACCACAGTGAATTATATGGACCGTCAGGTTCTGTCGTTAACATGGAAAGATTTCATTGCTCCAGAATTCCACTGGACAGATGACGATTACGGTACGATTACCGGTCTTTTCTCCATCTTCTATGCCATCGCCAACCTCTTTGCAGGTAAGTTCGTGGATTGGATGGGAACCAAGAAGGGTTATCTCATTGCCATCTTCGTATGGTCAACAGGTGCCGTGATGCATGCAGGTTGCGGTTGGGTAGCTATGCAGATGGAGGGTTATGATTCTATCGAGGCACTCCGCATGGTACAGGCTGGTAGCGATGCAGCTGTTGCTATCGCCACCATCAGCGTATGGTTGTTCCTCTCTTGCCGCTTGATTCTTGCAGTGGGTGAGGCAGGTAACTTCCCTGCAGCCATCAAGGTAACAGCGGAGTATTTCCCAAAGAAAGACCGTGCGTTCTCTACTGCCATCTTCAACAGTGGTGCCTCTGTAGGTGCTTTGGCAGCTCCAGCCACCATTCCATTGTTGGCTCGCAGCATGGGCTGGGAGTGGGCTTTCATCATCATCGGTGTGCTCGGTTATGTATGGATGGGTCTCTGGATGTGGCTTTATGAGAAGCCATCTCAGAGCAAGCATGTAAACAAGGCTGAGCTTACTTACATTGAGCAGGATGAAGACCTTGACAAGGTTGAGGCTGAGAATCAAAACGCTGAGGCAGCTGAGGAGAAGACTATCGGCTTCCTGAAGTGCTTCAGCTATCGCCAGACCTGGTCGTTCATCGTGGGTAAGTTGATGACTGATGGTGTATGGTGGTTCTTCCTCTTCTGGGCTCCAGCTTATTTCTCTGATCAGTATGGTTACTCTTCAGATTCTGGTATGGGTATTGCCCTCATCTTCACACTCTATGCGATTGTTACCGTATTGAGTATTGGTGGTGGTTACTTGCCAACTTACTTTGTAGATAAGAAGGGTATGAATCCATATATCGGTAGAATGCGTGCGATGTTGATTTTCGCTTGCTTCCCATTGCTCGGCTTGATTGCTCAGCCTATGGGTGAATACAGTGCATGGTGGCCAGCTATCATCATCGGTTTGCTCGGTGCAGGTCATCAGGCATGGTCTGCTAACCTTTATTCAACTATTGGTGATATGTTCCCTAAGTCAACCGTTGCAACCATCACTGGTATTGGTGCGATGGCAGGTGGTATCGGTTCTTTCCTGATCAACAAGGGGTCCGGTATGCTCTTCACCTACGCAGAGGGTCAGGGCTCAGCCTTCACCTTCATGGGCTTCGATGGCAAGCCAGGAGCCTACATGATTGTATTCTGCATCTGTAGTGTGGCTTACCTGGTAGGCTGGTGCATCATGAAGGCATTGGTACCAAAGTACAAGCCTATTGTTGTAGAATAGTTTATAGTTAACAGTTAATAGTTTATAGTTAACAGTTAATACGTAAATTAAATATTAAAAGCGCAATAAACAAAAACAGACCGACATGAACTCTCGTTCACATCGGTCTGTTTTTGTCACAGCCATCTACTTCTTTTATGCGTTTTTATTACAAGTGGTGTATAAGGAAATCCTTCTTGGGTCATTTTCAAGCCCTCGCCATCAAATTGAGTAATTTGAATCTCCGTATCATCCTTGATGTATTCACTTTCATAAAAGCATGCCAATACAGAAAAATAAGTGAAGTCGTCTGTTCTTCTGCATATCTTGTACCATTGATCAGGCTCACTTTTCTCTATCAGATACGTATTCTTGATAACACAGAGGTTATCATCTGCCACAATTTCCCATTGTCTTAATGGTCTATTCCTAAGTCCAGGAATGTTTCTCACATAGCACCAGTCGTCTTCCCTTAGGATGTTCAGATAGCCACGTTTGAACAGGACAGGTCTTGTATAATGTTTCCTATATGTCACAGGGTCAACCCAATAGCTTTCATTAACCTGTGCATCCTCCACATGCCAAATGCCGTCTTTCTCAATTGTTATCTTATCTTTCGCTGTTCCAAGATGTTTCTTGATAGGATAGAGATTATCAACAGGATAATATTCATAATGTTTATATGAATTCTTAAGCTTTTCTAAGCTCTCCTTCCTTTCATCTTTGTCTCTTAGGGCAAACTCAGCCAACGCCTCACGAGAATCCACTTTCTCCAGTTGACTGCCGATGTTCTTCTGCACATAATATTGTTCATCCTCATCAATATACAGTCGCGTGTTGCCTTTTCCTTCTTTATACAGATACACCTTATTCGGCTCGTGCCATGGAATAAACCTATGCTTCCAACTCAGTCCTGTTCCAACTTGCAGTTCCAAGGTCTTCACCGTCATATAGGTCTTTTCATCAATATACTTCGATAGGATGCGAGGGTACAGCTTTTTGCCATCCTCTGTACTGAAGTCGATGCCCATCAGCTTCACACTTTGGGGCTTATTGGCAAACCACAACCTGTTCCGCAAGTCAATCCATTCCTTCCTGCCTACTTTCTTTCTTATGTAGCAATAGGCAAAGCCATCGTTGGTCACTTCTATCTTCTTGTATTGGCATTCCAATATCATTTTGCCATCCTTATCCTTGATGCCTTTCAGTCCTTTTTCGTCTTCTACAATCTGATAGCCATAGGTGTCCATGATCATCTGCTGTTGGCGCTCATGGTTGATAATTTTCATCATTTCCTCATCACCATCCATCAGCACATCCATCCTACAGTTGTGACTATTAACCTGCAGACATGCCTCTTGCAGAATGTCTTCTAGAGTAGTACGTCCTTCAAACATGCTCTGCCAATTTCTATCCACAGATGGCAATCCAAACCGCTTATACAGTCCCACGTTGTCCAGTATCACGCAGAATTCCTTACCCTCAGCCACTCGCAGTCCACGTCCTACCATCTGCATATACTTAGCCAATGACAGTGTAGGCCTCGCCAACTGTATGAACTCCACATCAGGACAGTCGAAGCCCTCCGAGAATAAATCCACACTTACCAGTACCTCAATCTCATCGGAAGTATTTGAAGCGGACTTTAGGGAAGAGGAGAGCGAGGAAGATTTGAATCTTTCAATAAGCCCTTGTCGTTCAGCAAGCGGTGTCTTGCTCGAAATCGCCACAGCCTTGATGCCATTCTCACGATAGAACTCCGCAATATGCTCAGCATGTTGAATACTGATAGCATAGACAATACCTTTCTTCCCAGGCACATACTCCTTGATAGTAAGGCAAAGCCTTTCAAGCGATGGTCTCACATCCATCACCTCGTTCAGTTCCTTTTGCTGATAGTCACCATCGACTCCTCGCTTTTGCAAGGAGTCGATCAGTAGCTGGTCTGCGCTATCAGGCTTGATGGAGTAGTAGTCATAAAGACTCAACCGTCCTTCGGCAATAAACTTCTCCATGCTCCATGAACACAGCAAGGTGTCAAACAAATCCGTGAATCCCTTTCCGTTCAAACGATAGGGTGTAGCTGTCAGTCCCAACTTCTTCGCCTTCGGATAGGCATTCATCACTTCGGCGTAAGTCTCTGCCAAAGCATGATGTGCCTCGTCTATCACTATCAATCCCGGCTTCTCTTCCATCTCTCCATAGTGTCTCGACAACCATTGTATCGATGTCACTTTGATGGAGGTGGAATTTAGGGAAGAGAAGAATCTTTCCAAGGTGTCCTTGATTTGTGAAACGAGTTCACGACGATGGGCTACCACCCACACTTTCTCCTTCAAGAACAAACCTACGAGGGCAGCAAGCAGATACGTCTTTCCCGTACCTGTCGGCATTTGGACCATGACAGAATCATGATGCTTGAATGCCTCTTGCACTCTCTTCACCATGTCCTCCTGATAATCAAAAAGCTTTATCTTCTTCATTTCAGATTGATTGTCTGTGTTTTTCCCGTGATGCCTGTTACCACGGCGATTCCTTTGTCACGAATCTCCACCTTCTCATATTTGGCATCAACAATCACTTTTCCTTTCAATGTCATAACACCCCAATGTTGGGGAATCTGTTCAAAGGCGCAATAGGCACCGACTGGTTGCGCTATACTATGGTAGAGGGGTGGCACGATAACTTTACCATCTACCTTCACGCCCCATTTCTTTCCTGCTTGATACAATTCCACATGTCCTGCCTCCGACTTCTCATGCATAAATTCCAACTCCTGTTCCTCTTGCTTTTTCCTGCGCTTCATTTCTCGCTCATAGACCACTTGACCAAGCCGAGGCATTGCAACCATCAAATTCTCGCTTTCTGTTTTGGGTTGATTGCAACCTATATAGGTCTTTTTCAAGCTGGAGTCAACGAAGTAATAATCCTCATGACTGTCCATGACCACTATGCCACTATCGTACAGGTCGGCGCACAGCCAATATACATGAGTATGATCGCCACGTAAAAAACAAACCTTTTCACTATTTTCTTTATACATACGCATAGAGCCGCCATCCTCCTCTTTATATATCCATTCCTGACAACCACTGGCTGTAGAGCGTTGAAAGTTGTATATCAAATAATATCCATAATTCCATAGGTCATATTGGGAAGGGCGAAAAGGTAAAGCAAAGTACTCATAGGTACGAGACCTGAAGAGACCATTATATTCGATAAATTCCCATTTATTGATGGTGATTACCTCGGGAGCATCTTTCGCATGAATGTCCTCGTCTATGACAACTCTCGCCAAGAGGTCGTAGTAACATACAGTCTTTCTGTGAGGTCGATAGGATAAGATATTACCTTGCAAGAACTTCATGTCATAATAGTTGCCTGGTTCTATCACCTGTTCGCCTTGCCGGTTTACTACCGTCATCTTTCCATCATTCAACTTGACGATGGCAAAATCATCATTGCAATCCACAAACTCCCGATACTTTAGCGACTGCATCAGTTCCTCATGACTCATCACCATCATCATTTCAGAGTCTTGACCAACAGGCACAGTTTCTTGCTTTCCGTTCATCAGGAAGAATGCTTTTTCCTGTGACGTTTCCTTTTTCCTGCCATATTTCAATTTTCCTTCAAATGTAGCCTTCCAGTTCCATACTTGCGAAGGCAATCCAAACACCCGATACAGTCCCACATTATCTATAATCACGCAGTTTTTCTTTCCCTTGGCCACACGAAGTCCTCTTCCCACCATCTGTAGATACTTGGCAAGCGACAGCGTTGGTCGAGCCAACTGTACAAACTCCACATCCGGGCAGTCAAATCCCTCCGAGAAGATGTCCACATTTACCAATACTTGAATGTCACCTTTCTTGAAGGCTTCAATATCTTGTTGTCTTTCCGTGGCAGGAGTCTTCGAGTCAATGGCAATGGCTTTCACGCCATTTTCTTGATACAGTTTTGTGATTTTCTGAGCATGAGAAATATTGATAGCATACACGATGCCCTTTCTGTCTTTACCAAATTCTTCCAAACTCCGATAGAGCCTTTCGATGCTCGGCTTCTTATTCAGCAACATATCCATTTCCTTGTTCTGGTAGTCACCATCTGCTCCTCGCTTCTGCAAGGAGTCGATGAGCCGTTGCGTCACACCATCCGATTTGATGCTCACAAAATCGTATGTCGCCAATCTTCCCTTGCTGATAAACTCAGGAACATCCCACGACTGCACCAATACATCAAACAGGTCAGTGAATCCCTTACCGTTCAATCGGCAAGGTGTAGCCGTCAGTCCCAGAAACTTAGCCATCGGGAATCTCTCCCACATTTCCTTATAGGTCTTGGCAAGGGCATGGTGCGCCTCGTCAATCACTATCATTCCCGGTTCTTCCTCTATCTCGTCATAGTGTCTCATAAGCCACTGAATGGACATCGCCTTGACGGATGACAATAGGGAAGAGGTGTTTGATGCGGAATAAGAATGGAACTTTCTTACGGTTTCGTCTATCTGCGACACCAGCTCTCTTCTATGGGCAACTATCCATACTTTCTCCATTGGATTGTTGCTCACGAAAGAGTCTATGACTGCTGTTAACAGGTATGTCTTACCTGTTCCCGTTGGCATTTGTGCCATTACGGACCGATGAAGGCGCAACGCCTTCTCAATCCGTTCCTTCATATCCTCTTGGTAATCAAATAGCTTGATTTCCTTCATTAACAATTTCAAAGAACCAATAATGATGTTATACCAATTTCATAAATCCGATATACATCAAGGCATCAGCGATGCTCTGCTGTACTGGATTTTTCTTGTCCGAAGCCCATGAATATTTCGCTTGAATTTTGCGAAGTTCCTCACGCTTCTCTATATATTGCTTCTCCAGTTGGTTCAGAATCTGTTTGGAAGCTTGTGACATAGGAATCTTGCCAGCCTCTTTGTCCATCACTTCTTGCAACTTGATGTTACATTCCGTCAAACTCTCCAATACTTTGCGATATTCCATCATGCCGGGAATATCACCTATCTGACTTTCCGTAGTATCTCTTAGTATTGTCCTTACGCAATCAGGCATAAATAACTTCCAAGTATTGCCATCCTCGTATGTCACCACCAAATGAACTTTTTGCATCATAAGATGCTTTTCGTTATTTCTTGGCACTTCAACACACTCGTCAAAATTCAGATTGATGAGTTGAGCAATTAATTTCTGCTCATCCATCGGCAATTGGTTGACCGTATAGAAAGGATCATGCTGAAACAATGTAGCAAGTCCTTCCGCCATTTCTCCTTTACGATAGGATGATGGCAAACTTACATTTATCAACCTTGCATGTTCTTGAATCACTTTCTTCGTGTCGTATTCAATCATCATCGCCAAGTTGAGCTTATCTCTAAATGGTAAATTCTTCAGTATAACCATAGTATATGTTCTAAATCAAAATAATCAGTTTCTCAGCAATCGCATCAAAGCAGGACGATTGCCGTAATTATATTCTACCTCCTCCACAAAATCCAAGATGAGTTTCTTGGAAACTTCACAACAAGTGTACATACCCTTGATGTCATCCACGATATAGCCATAGCTCTTCGATTTTGCATAACTCAAATGTTTCCGCAAATCATCAATAACATGCTCGGTATAAGTAGCTTGGTCTTCCTCGCTCATATAATGTGCATACTTTTTAAAGAGTTCCACTCGGCTGAATGACATTCTATTATCCAAGAGTATCTTCAAGAGGCACTGATACTTCTTTTCTTCTACAATCATATCGCAAACTTCGATGCAATCATCATCCGTGATATGTGGAATATTCCCGAAGAGTTTCACAACAAACTCATCCCAATCCTCCTTGGGTACCAACTCTTTCAACTTCTCGAAGTAAGGTCGTTTATCCACCAAGAACTGACGGAACAATCTGCGATATTCTTCAATAACACTAGCCTTGTCATTACGCTTTTCCAAGATTTCTATCTTTTGCAAATGCCAAGGTTCTGTGGTATTGTATCCATCATCTCCATACACAGCTATCGTTTTGTCTATCTCTTTCAAGGCATCATTCTCCAATCCCTTTTCGAGAAATTCGTTGATTTTGAAGGAACAGACATCCGGCACATACTTATATTCCTCCATGATAGCACCCTCTTCATTCTCTCTACCGTGAGTCCGCAGATACTCAATCTTCTTGATGAGCAACTTGCCCAACTCCTCAAATCGGAATAGCGAACTCAACTGGTCAAAGTTTTCGTCATTCACCAATCTCTTATATTCGTAGGTATGATGCTTTATCTGCTTGTCAAGGTCTGCAAGGTATGTATCCGCATCCGCCAATCGGAAGTTGATAGCTTCACGGGTATGGTCAAAGAAACACAGGCAATAGTCATCGTATGCCTCCATCTTCTCAATCTCAGCCATCTCTTTCTGTGCCGTCGCAACAGATTCTATCGGAGTGGCTTCATCTCTCAGCACCTGTGCCAGTTCTTTCTCTACTTGATAAGTGAAGAAATCGTCACCATCACATTCTTGGTTGTTATACACTTCCAAGCGGCTGTATTCTTCTGCCACGAATCGCAGAAAGTCCAAGCCGCTTCGCACGGCTTTCCCATTCTCTTTGGCATCCACCAAAGACTTGAATTGTTTATATTTTGTGTAGGATTGTATCATGCTGTAATGTCTCTTTAAGTCTGTTTTGTGTTTTTGAGCAAAAGCATCTGCTTTAAATTCGAAGTGTAAAATTGTCATAAAGCAAATCGTCTATTTCATTGCTAATGGCTTGAAATTCATCTACGATCAATAATTTGTTAGGATTATGCAATTCTACGACTTTGATATTTTCAGCATTTAATTGCAAATCTGATGATGTCGCTACTATCAATTGAGCATCTTTGGGCTTGTTTTCCACAAGAAAAGAGAACATAGTTTCTTCATCTTTGTCTCTTAGACCACGTTGACGCATTTCATCAACCACAATCGGGCAGAGGACAGGACCACCATATTTGCACATAATATCTATAAATGCATATGTATAAGCAACAATAGTTCTTGGGACTTTTGTTCCTGTTACAGATATATTGGTACTCAAAGAAATCTTTTTCTCGGAATTTAAACGAACTTTCATTTTCGTAGTGTACTTAAAAACTAAATTTCCAAAGTCGTTTTCAATCATTTTCTTGCGTTCTTTTTTACCTTCATCATTGACTTTTGCTTTTAGCTTTTCTATCTCTTGTTGATATCTTACTTTCTCTTTTTCCAGTCTTACTTTCTCTTCTCCCATAATGCTGTCAAAATATTTTTCCAACTTGGAATTTAAATAATCATCCAAACTTGATTCGTCTTTTTTTATTTGCATTAGTTGGGATATCTCAATAAGTTTATCTCTTATTTCTTTATTGCTATATTCTGCATTTTCTATTTTAAGATTTATATCTTTGAGCTCACTTTGATTTTGGATTATCAAATCTTTGCATTTTACAATATCATCACTCATTTCAAGCCTACCAAGAAAATCATTAGCCACTTTAGAACCACACATAGGACAAGTAATGATGTCCTCCTGTGTCATAGCATAATTAAAGTCCTTGCCAATTTCTTTAATATTGTTGTGCAACTGTTCTATGCAGAAAGTGAGATAACTTTTTTTGTTGTATAGTTCCTTTAATTCTGCTAATTTGTTTTTTTGAGCAATCTTCAACTCACTAATTTTCTTGATAAAATTTGCAATTTCCTCATTGAAATCATTCTCGTTTAAAGACAACTTAAATTTAACAAGACGCTTTTTCATACTCTCAAACAGTCTTTTGTTTGCAGCTAAATCTATATTTATTTTATCCAAAGACTTAATTGCATTATCGAGCTGGACTTTGAATGAAAAGTATTCATCAGATACCACTCCTGTATGGAGTAATAAAGTATTTGCTCGTAAAGTACTACTGCCACATCTAGAAAAAGAAGTCCACGGCTGTGCCCAGCCATCATCTTGATCTATATAGAAAGGCATAAAGAGGTAATCGGAATAAAAGGTTTGTTTAATTCCATTAATCTCAATCTTAGGAAGGTGTATATCCAACAAACTAGAAATAGCCTTACCTTGCTTGGCTAAAGAATCTGTTAATGTTCTTTGAGTACCATCTGGATTAAAAATATAGTAGTCTTTTCCTATGTGGAGAGCAGTGAAGTTTATATCATCTACGGTAAACTTCAATAAAACCACAATATTATCGTTTTTCCATGTTTCTGGAATACTCTTTATGGAAGTTCCGAGTGCCGAGAATAAGGACTTAGAGATACAGGATTTACCTGTATCGGTATCACCTTTGATAATGACTATATCACTATCAAGACTTATCCGTCTCGCCTTTCTGCTTGAATAGCTCAGGAAAGAGATTTCCTTGAATCTTAACTTTTTCATACTTCTTTGTCCTTAAATTTCTTATAAGAATCTTTAATATTCCTGTATTATTCATGCCATCAAATAAAAAATAAGTGCTAAAATAAAAGTATCATCATACCCGAGAGGATTGGGATATTTACTTTTAACCTCATCTAAAACCTTATTTCCAAAATCCCAATAAGTATTACAATCATCATCCTGTATATTGTCATTGATTACCTCTATACAGTTTGACAACTTTCTAAATTCAAGATTGTCATATTGAAAAAAAGCATTTTTCACATTTGTATTCAATTCTTTCTTGATTTTTCGTTGTTGTTGAAAGGATGCACCATTCATTAACATAGAAACTACAGTTTGGCACTTTGACTCAAAAGAAGTGAATTTTCTCAAGCTATTTACATACCCTATAAATTGTTTTTTCGATATAGCTTTATGCAAAAATAGGGTTTCCTTATTCTGACAAAATTTCTTATAATCGTTACGCTTTGTTATTTCTGCAGATATAGCGTCATAAAAGGACTTTGGATTTATTTCTGATGTTCCCAAATGATTCGCTAAAAATGTTGTAATCTTGCCAACTAAATAATCTGTAGAATCCTTTAGATGCAATTGATTTTGAACAAGATATAATCGACTATACCATTCATCATCTATATTGGTACCAAGTTCTTTTTCTATCTTATTTTTAATTTCTTCTTGCTTTTTAAAAGATAATCTTGAGAATGCCAAAACTTCATCATGTGAATTAACTTGTGAATCAAAAAGCGAACTTGAAATACAATTATTAGTCACAAAATAAACATTCCTTGTATTCTCAAATTCCAAATAATGATTAATCAACTTACCTAAGAATGATTTTTTAGGTTTCCCTTCCGCATTTGTTTCTTTTTTGCATAACGTGGAAGCTGTCCAATAATTCACACTCGTTTTAATCTGATAAAAATCTATGTTTGTGGCATTTTCATCAGAATCCAACACTTCTATATCATCATGATAATCAAATATAATCGTATAGGACTCACCGCTATCTTCTAACTCCAAAAGTTTCTTCAATGCCCAATTCTTTTGAAACGTAAAGCCATTGTCAGCAGTAGAACCTCCTATATCCGAAGGTAGTTTACTTAATATTTCATCAAAAGCATCCATAATCATTCCTTTTTACACAACAATCCCCAACCACTCAAGCACATCTCTTTTCAATTTACTCAAAGGTCTGTCCAATGTCTTCTCGATGTCTGCTTCAACACCAAACATCATTCTGAATACATCTTCACGAGTGTACTTCATGCCCAAATCTACACAAACCTTATCAAACAGTGTTTTGAGATATGTCGGATTGTTCTTTATCTCGAAATCCATGATGTCCTTTACTTCCAAAGGACCATGTTTCTCGTAAATTTCATCAAGTGCCAAGTCTGTAATCGTTTTGTCTTCCTTACCATTCCTCTTACGACAAAGAAGTACCGACCACTCGCTCGCATGTAATATATCCATATACTCTAACGTTGGAACAAACTTAAAGTCAGGGTCTGAATCAGGGTTTGTATATGGGTGAATATGCGTCTTCAAGCTATAATGTGCACTTCCTTTTACCGAACTATTGCATACAGAGCAACTTGGTATCAAATTATAAAAACTTAGTCCCAATAATGGATATTGCCGATGCGCAAACCAATGGTCGAACTGTGGTCTTACTTTGCTTACGATCTTGCCTTTTTCTGTAACCTTCCCTACGGTAAAAGTGTATTGCCTATTACAATAAGTGCATGTGTTCCTGCCTTTCAGTAGTGAAAGGTTATAAGCCACTCCTTCTTTAATCAAGCCGTAATCAAACACATCATGCAGGAATGTCAGTAGCTTCTCATATCGGTCAATCAATGATTGTTGTTTGGGCGTTCTGCGCTTCTTGGCTTTAGCCTTCAAGTATCTTCTTAATAACTTTTCAGAATAAATGTCGTGATAACCATATCGGTTTACAGGCATCAATTTCAACATATTATTCAAATGGCGATGATTTAATTTGAAAAGCCTAGAAGGTTTTGAAGACAATATATCTTCCACAAGTCCTACATATAAAGTGCCATCAGGCAAGATTGGCACCAAATAGTCGCACCAATCCTTGTATTCGTCATTGTCTCTTAGCTTATTTACATTTTTCACGATGGAAGATTCCAACCATGAAATATACCTTTTCATTTCCTTTGCTGAGATATCATCCAAATGCCACATGTCAGCTTCTCCTTTCTTTTAGCCTTTTCAACTCTGCCTCCAACAACTCGATTCTTTTATCTAATATTGTTGTACCAAAAGTTGCATCATATTTATCCAGCAAAACTCTTTGAACGATAGGTTCGTCTATCGTCAAAATCAGTCTTAACAGCTTTTCTTTTGGATAATTTTGCAACAATGAGCTTTCTCCACTGTCTTTAGCAGAACTGTTGTCCTTACAATACATATTTAGAACTTGTATGATTCTCTTTACCACCCATTCAGAGAACAAACCTTTACTGCCTTTTGTCATAAAGAAGTTGGTATTGAGCATATCATGGATGTTGGCTCCAAAACTTTGCAAATCAAGGTGTTGTTGAACTCCATCGTCTAGTGTCATTATATTTGTTGCAGGAATGTCGCTCAATACAAATGGAGAGTGGGTAACTATCAAGAATGAAACGGCCTTGATGCCATCCATATACATTTGTCTCAATCCATCTAAGAGATATAGCAAGAAATTTCGTTGCATTTCAGGATGAAAATACAACTCTATCTCTTCCAAAATCACATTAATACGGTTATAAGCTACTCTCTGTTTATTAGCATCATAATGAACTGAGTTTATATTGGCTAAATGGTACAATATAGAACTGATAGTATAAATTTGTTGGCGTTCACCAGAACTGAGTTTTTCCAGCGTTATATTTTGCTTACTATGCTTTTCTTCTAGAATGATTGATACGTTGAATATAGGCGAAGGCAAAACATCTTCAGTTTTGGAATATAAAAATGGAAGCTGTTGTTCCCAATCTTGTTTCATGCTACGCATAGCAATCTCTTGTATCTTTATGGCATTTTCTAAATTAAGAAAGCCTTCTTGATAACATCCACGCACCAAGAAACAAAGAGTTTGCCTAATTTTGGTAGTAATATGAGAATAATCAAGACTCATAGAGTGTACCATCTCCTTTACGGCAGAAATATGTTTTTCTTTTGGCCATCTTCTAACCCCAGCTAAAGCATCATAGTATTTTTTATATTGCCGATATTTCATGGCAACCTTTATCGTTTTGTAGGCAAGATACTCTAAAGCCTTAGCTTGAAGTGGATGACCATTGCTTTTATCAAATACGCAGTTAAACTCTTCGCTCCAACATTCGTTAATCGTTCTTCGTATTTTTCGATAGGCACGATGCAGGTAATGAAGACTGCAATCAGCATTGAGAGCTTCCAAATTATATTGTTTCGTGTTTTGAGTAAGTTCAAAGCCTACCACATCAAGATGCCCATTTAGAGTAATGAATCCTGAACCATGAAACAATAACGCCATCAATCTCTCTTTCGATAGTGTTCGCTCTGTATTGCTGTCTATGTTTCCATTCTTCCTATATGGAGTAATGACTAATGGAGTCTGATAGCCATCATTCTTATGAAACAGTCCATTCAACCAACAATCTCCTTCGTCGTTAAAATCATGTGGATTGTAAGCATATAGACTATAATTGGAAACGAAGGTGTAGAAGAAATGCTTAACTATTTCATTTTTGTAAGTTAAATCCGAATGAGAAGAACTGCTCTTATCCCAATCATGCAGCAATGTTTTAGCAGAGAATACTACACGTGAGTTCTTTTCGTCTATTTTGCATCTATTATATACATACAATTTTACATTTTCACCAGATACTTGCAATAAATGAGGAATACCATCAGACATATAGTACAATTCTCCAAACACGCCATCTATATAAGTCAAATGTTCGGCAGCAGGGAATAAAGGTAAATCTCCAAATAAGGAAACCGAAAAGTTATTAATCAAGCGTAATACAAATTCAACTAATGTACTTTTACCGGCTCCATTAGAACCAACCAATGCTGAAATATTTACATGCAGATGCCTGTAATGGTTCAGGTAATCATCGTATAGAGTCACTATGCCAGACTCTTTAGCATGAAACTCTACAGAATTATGATTTATGTAGAAACCATCCAAGAAGGTGTAATACTGATTGGCATCAAGAATTTTCTTCCCAATACTCTCATTATTAGTGATTCGTAAAGCGAAAATACAAAAATCAGGAATTTGCATAATTGTTTACTCTTTGATTTATAAAAAACGGGCTACTAAGCCCAATCCCCTAAAACAAACTTATTATAGGGTAGGGGAGCATTTCCCAAAATTCTTTACTCTTTCAGCCCCTCTTGACATCAGTCGAAGAGCATCTAGGCATTGCTGCATACCCTCCAATCACCCCATAACATACCAGCGGTATGAGAAAGGCAATCGCCATACTGCCAGTAGTATCCGCTATATACCCCATGATTACTGGAGCAACCGCACCACCCACTATCGTCATGATAAGCAATGAAGAGGCAAGTTTGGTCTTTGTACCCGCATCCCTCAATGCCAGCGAGAAGATAGTCGGAAACATGATGCTCTCTCCCAGATACAGGGCGAAGAACGCAATGAGAGATAAGGTGCCGCTACATACCACTACAATCAATGTGGCAACAAAGGTGAGGATGGCACAGACCAGCAGCACCAGCCTTGGCTGGACATAATTCATGATGACACCACCAGCCAACCTGCCGATAAAGAACAGACCCATTCCGCCAAAGGCGAGATACAGACTGGCAGTCTGCTTCTCTATATGAATACTCTCCTCAGCATAGTTGATGAAGAAACTGTTTACACCCGTCTGGGCAGCCACATAAAGAAACAAGGTCAGCATACCGAAACCGAATGCCATCACTCGCATCGGCTTCTCCACCACCATCTCGTTCGTATCCGCCTCATGCGCTCTCCTTGGGTCCGGCAACTTGATCCTTGACAGGACCAGTGCCACAGAAAGCACGAAGATACCCACCAGGGCATAAGGAATAGCAATGTTGACACCCGAGAACAGAAGCTGACCGCCAACCAGCGGTCCCACAATCCAGCCAATACCATTGAGCGACTGTGATAGGTTGATTCTGCTCTCCGCCTTGTCAGGATGTCCCAGTACCGTAGTATAAGGATTCGCACTCGTTTCCAGACAGGTCAGTCCGCATCCTATTACAAACAGCGACAAAACAAAGAAGTAGAAACTGTTGATCCTGCTTCCCGGTATGAACAACAGGGCACCGATACCGAAGAGCACCAGACCGGTAATCACACCCCTCCTGTAGCCCCACTTCCGGATAATCCATCCGGCAGGCAGTGCCATCAGGAAGTAGGCACCATAGACAGCCGCCTGTGTCAGGGCCGACATCGCCTTGCTGATATGGAACGACTCCTGGAAATGCGGATTCAGCACCTCCAGGATGCCATGGGCAAAGCCCCACATGAAGAAGAGGCTGCTGATGATGAGGAAGGGCACCAGATAGTTATGCCCTTCGTATCTGAAGATGGATGGCTTCGTCATGATTCTCTGAAAATTTAAGACTGTCCTTTACTACCAGTGCCAGATAACCGCCGCCACCGGCTCCCGGCATCTTCCATGCCAGAACCTCCTCCATGCGGCTGTAGCGGTCAATCATCGGCTGCACACTCGCCTCCTGTTCTATCACACCGTTGATAGACGGATTCACCATACCCGGGAACATCGCAATCTGGGCTTCGAAAGATGCCCTATATGTTGCCGCAAAGGCATCAAGGTCGTGCGCCAGAATCGCCTTCCAGCAGGCATCAGCTGCATCAGCCAGCGCCTTCACTTTCTCAGGCGAGATATCCTTACCTTCCACCACACTGCATCCCGGTCGTCTCGGTTCCATCGGAATCATCACTAGGTGGTTTTCCAGGAATCGGAGGGTCATCTCATCCTGCGTACTCTCTATCTTCTCCGGCCAGAAGTTGTTGTCATAATAATGACGCACCAGACCGGGCACACAGATACCGATAGAATCCTGGGCACCCGAGATGATACCATCGTGACGCTCCGGATTATTCTCGAAGCAGAATACCAGTCGGGCGAGCATCTCCGGATCCATCTTCGGCAACTTCACCGGCCATATCTTCTGAATCATCTTACGGGTAGAGGTAGACAGACCGCAGCGGTCGCGCACCTCAAAGGTCGGTTCCAGCGAGATGGTAATCGCCCATCCCGGATGATAGTGACTCACATAAGGCTGGTCAATCCAAGTACCAGCCAGATCCAGACGGGTAGGAATCCCTGCCTCCTGTGCCGAATTCTCAGATACGTTCGATAACGCCTTCTTCAAGCCAGAAGAAGACCGTGCCTTCAAACCCGCATGAGGCGTGCGCTGGAGTTCGACATATTCGATGCCCCTTTCCTTACAAATCCTGCGTTTCTCATCAGACCCACCTTCAGCGTTCACCACAAACACATCCGGTTTCACCTTATCAAGAGTTGGCAGGAAATCGATCACTCCGCTTCCCTCATTGATATACGCATCCTTCACCGCCTTGATATTCTTGACCATAAATAGCCTTTCCTCCTGCGGAAACATAGGCTTGCGATGCTTATATTCCAGATAAGTAGCATCCGATCCGATACCCACATACAGGTCACCATACCGTGATGCCTGCTGGAAAAACTCCACATGACCAGAATGTAGTAGGTCATAGCAACCGCTTACAAAAACTTTCTTCTTCATTTGTTGTTTATTTTATAGAGTCTTCAAAATCAGAATAGGGGAGAGGTGAATGAGAAGTTTCCTCTAAGTTGTCTATTCTTTCTTTTCTTTTTTCCATCAGTAATAGTTTGTGTTGTAAATATGTGATTTGTTTGCCTTATTTGTGTCATAACCGCCCCAAAAAGTGCTAAGTTCGATAAATGCCCATTCTACTTCATACTACACAAATCATTCACAATAAGCTGCCTTACAGTTATTTAGCTGAGTGCAATGTCACTTCAAACACTACACTAACACTACACTGTTTTTTGATTTATACGAGGTATAAATGCAAATCCGTTTACGCTTCAGCAGAAGAACATAAAAGAAATCGAACTGAGCCTCATTTGAATCCGAAGTGAATCTCACGTAAACCTTAATAGAGCCCCACGTAAACTTTATCTGAGCCTCAAACCAATTTGAAATGAGGTTTATTTCAAAAGCAAATGAAGCCAGTTTCAATCGCAAAAAAGCCTTTTTGCTTTACTGCATAAGCAAAATCGTGAGGGATAAAACCTAAATCGTGAGGGATGGGTGAGGGATAAATCCTTTTTTAAGCCATCAGTCATGCGTACTATTCATTTAGTTATCAGAAGCTTATCCGGTTTTTACCAGAAAATCGTGATGGGTGATAGATGATCTGCAAAAAAAACTGCGTCAGATGAATCAAAGAGGTTACCCCCTATGTTTAAGCCTCCAGAAGAAGTGCCATACCCTAAAGATTGGCTCACTCATAGCTTCAGCAGGAAAATACCTCACGAATCTTATATCCCGATACACCCTTTGGAGATTATGTCCTAGATTTGACTTCCCAAACCGATTCCGGGCATCATGCTTTCCGAAGTTACCGGCTTCCAGCACCTCATTCAACACAAACTTACCATACTTCTCATTCGGAGGAACGATAAGCCAAGAGGCAGGCATGCCGAACACCTCCTGCATGATATACATAATGGCACCGGCAAACTTCCACAACCCCAACTCCTTCAATTCCTTCTGCAAGGAAGTTAACATTCCACAGTTAACATTTAACATTGAAAGAACATAATAGTAATCCAGAAGTTGCCTTAAACCAATTCCCTCATTCATCAGATGAGCATAGATATGAGTCAACTGGAAGATGAGATTGAATTCCACCATCGGAATAGCAATCTCCCCTTGCTCCCCCAACATCACCCGATGCGAGAACTGTTCCTCCTTCACCCTCTCATAGTATTTCTGAAGTTTCCTGTTATACCAGAAGCACAGCAGGAAGCTAGGGCGATAATGCACTTCAACCTCCACACCTTTGTACGATGGGAACTCAATGTGGTGATAGCACGCCTTTTCATGAGGCGAAATAGAGCGGACTAAGGAGATAACCCGTTTATCTCCATCTTCCACCCAGATATCAATATCGCCAGGAGTCCGGGAATTAGGATTCGGATACATCAATGCATTTCCCTGCCCTTTTAGGATACAGGTTCTGAATCCCTTTTTCCGGAACCACTCAGAAACCTGGATGGCAGCATCGTTCAACCGAACATTCGCCTTCTCCAACATTTGGCTTTCCGCCATCCATTGGAGCAGCAACTCCTTCTTCATCCCTACATGTTCCGCAGGTAGTTTCTTGATACCATCAAAGAGAATACCCACCAAACATTGCTTCTGGGCGATAGCATATAGCTCCTTCCAATCCGCCTCCTTCAAGGGAGAAGGCATTTCATCAGCAGAGCCAATGCAGAATCGCAAAAAATCAAAGAAAATCTGAAGTTGTTTCTTCACAAGTTACTCTTTCGTCATGTTCCAGAGGAACAAGCTATTACCGATGATGTATCTTCTCCACATACGCTTAGGTTCCTTGATCAAGCGATAGAGCCATTCCAAGCCGTGCTCCTGCCACCAGATAGGTGCACGCTCCACGGTACCAGCAAAGAAGTCAAAGACAGCACCGATGGTACCCACATGACAATGGATGTTCAACTCATTCCAATGAGAGTACGTCCACTTCTCCTGCTTAGGAGCCGTCATACCGATCCAAAGCAAATCTGGGTTGGCAGCATTGATGGCATCAATGATAGCCTTGTTGTCCTCATCCGAGAACTCAGGCTTATAAGGAGGCGAATAAGTCACCACCTTCAGGTGAGGATAATCCACGGCAGCACGCTTCACAATCAGGTCGAGCACCTTCTGCGAACTACCCATAAACATCACCGTACCACCTTTTTTCTCCAGCTTGTTCATTTCGAAGAAAAACAGGTCCCAGCCGGCTATTCTTTCCTTAGGCTGACTCTTAGCCTTAATCCACTTGCACGCCTTCACGATACTCACGCCATCCGGAATCAACACATCACCATTAGTCAGAGCATCAGCAAAGAGCTGATCCTTCTTTGCCGTGTTAAAAGAATGAGCATTTACTGTGTTTATGAGCAATTTGCCCTCTGGTAATGAGGCTAATTCCGCCTTACTACCCAAAATTGTTAATGTTTTTAGTCGAAACATAACTGTATTTGAATTAATTTTGTTATCTTCGCAGCCATAAACAGCGGGTTCCATCAGAATCCCATCATTTCATGGACGAGAAACAACGATTATGACATACGATATTAATACTATATATACGAAGTATAAGCAGCTTACGAAAAAGCAACGTCAGCAACTCCTTGCGGCTCTTCTGTCGCAAGGCATCAACATAGTGAAAATCGAAGCCTACGAATATGCTGATGCCCCTGGCATCAAACATCTGTTTTTCTATTTTGAGGAGGACAGGAAGAAAGCTATTCCTTACTTCATGCTAGATAGTGAAGTTTGGAAGAAATTCTGTAACAGCCTCCAATTTGCCCAACCTGAGACATTAGAGGCTCCACACTAGAGATCTTGATAGATGTTTCCCAACCTTTCTGTCACCTTCTCAACAGAGAATATTCCTTTGCCCAACTCATTGGATTCTGATGCAACGAGTTTTCTTAATTCCTCAGAAGACATCATCTTGTTCATCTGCAGAGCAAGTTTATCAACATCACCGGGATTAAACAACAAGCAGTTCTTTCCATCCTTTGCAATATCAGGAATTCCACCTACTGGTGTAGTAATGACCGGCAAGCCGTACGCCCATGCATCAAGAACTCCCATCGGAAAACCTTCTGCATAACTTGGAAGACAGAAGATGGAAGCCTCCTTGAAAGCCTTGTCCTTATCCTCACCTCTTACCCAACCAAGAAATACAGTCTGCTTCTCAATCCCTAATTGAGAAGCAAGAGCCTTGCCTTCCTCTATCTCACCATTGCCAGCAAAGACGATGCTCCAATCACGATGCTCAGGAGCTATCTTGGCAAAAGCCTTAATCATGTCGGCATACCCCTTGCGGGCATTCACTGTACCTGCATACAATATTTCCTTTTTCTTAGGATAAACCTTGTCAGACACTTCCGTAGTACAAGGATTGTAAAGCACCTTTACCTTATCCTCCCCAAAGCCAAAAGTGGCACATATCTCATCATGCCAGTACTTCGACAACACAAGTACACAATCAGCCTTACTAAACAGATAGCGATACACCCACTGATACTTGCTCTTGATGGTAGTATCCACAGAGAAAGAATGGAAATGCACAATCACTTTCTTTCCCAACAACTTCGACACTGCCATAAACAACACCTTACGCAAAGCTGAAGGGGGCTCGCTGGTATGAATGTGAACAATATCATAGTAAGGCACATTCATCAAGAACGAGAAAAATCCCTTAGCAAGATAAGATAGTTTTGTAAAGGCTTCGCCATCCCTGTGTGTCTCTATCCACTTACAGTGAAATGCATTCCACAACGCACTGTTCTCATATGCCTTTACCACAGATGTAATGCCACCTCGTGTTTTGCGAGAGGTGGCAACAACAATAACTTTAACATTTTGTTTTTCCATAGAGTTTCTTTTCATGTTCCATTATCTCCTCAGGTGTAAACCTCATTCTCAGCACCTTGGCAGGAACACCACCAATGATGGAATACGGAGGACATGACTTTGTAACCACAGCACCAGCAGCAACAACAGAGCCTCGCCCAATAGTCACACCTTTCAGAATCGTTACATTTGCACCAGTCCACACATCATCCTCAATCACCACAGGAGCATCATTCTCTGGAAGCTTATCATGCGAATCCACAATATACTTACCCACTACATCTATGCGATGGTCACCAGAGATTATAGTAGGGTGCGGACCGAATATCACCTTCTTGCCTATCTTCAGTTCTGCCTCAGTACAATAAAAAACCGAACCTTTCGGAATACTGGTATAATCGCCAACGCTCAGATTCCAAAGACCTTTGAAATCCGAACTCGAAGGACGAATATATACATGTTTACCACAATGTTTCATAGCACCTTTATAGAATATAGCAAGAAACTTGTCATAAAGATAGGAAGGAATAAGGCTTATATTTGCCCCCCCCGAATCGCACTCAGCCTAACATTTCTGTAATAATTTCGAACCTTCTTAATATAACAAAAGCCACACGAAAGAGCCTTCATCAAAGCGAAGCCACCATGATTATAACATTTAATCAACAAGCGATTTGGACCACTTCCTACTACATATAAATCATGATGCAAAAATGACTTCAAGATATCTTTAACCTGCTTTATACCTTTTTTATATCCGATAGCCAAAGATTGGTTCAAAACTGTCACCAAAATATTAGAAGCTGATCTTCTGAAACATATTAATCCGGGATACTTGGCATCCATCGTTTTAGCCGTATTTACTATCGAAAGCAAGTCATCAATTTTCTTACTTGAAATAGTTTGTGCAATACTTCCCTGTCTGATACCATACGTGTAGCAATCTTTGTTATATAACTTAATGCGTTTAACAAGTGGCAACACATGATACGCAAACTCCGTATCTTCATAAAAAAGACCTTCCTTAAACAAGAAACCATTCTGATTCAAGAAATCCCTTTTAAAAACGAAAGACCATGCAAAATAATAGATTCCCATGACAGAACACATAAAATCCAATCCATTTTGAACACTATAGTCCTCTTTACATAACGTACAATCATACAAAGGAACCCGTTCCAGGAATTCGTTCATATTGTGCCACTTCAACCATAGTACTTCAAGACTATGACGCGTCATTTCTTCATAGATGCCTTTTAAAGAATTCTCAGTGATAGCATCGTCAGAATCAATAAACCACACATAATCGCCACTAGCTACTTGCAACCCCGTATTTCGGGCTGCACTCAATCCTCCATTCTCGCGAGTAATAATCTTGATGTTTTTATTTTTTTTCTGATAACGTTTAGCTACATCAATTGAGTTGTCAGGTGAACCATCAATCACGACTATGATTTCATATTCAGATTTTGGTAAATCTTGATTAAGGCAACTTTCAATGCATCTACCCAAATACGCCTCGACATTATAAACTGGCAAAATAAGAGACAACAACATAATATTATGATTTTAATTGAATTGTTTCCAAATCCGACAACCAAGAATCATAATAATTCTTGTTTTTACCATACGAATTATTGACTAATGTAATTTGCTTATCCAGAAGGATAGAAAGGATACATCCATGTAGACGTGCAGTCTCAACATACCGATAAGGAGAAATAAATTCTACTCCTTCTTTTATCATTGATTCATTAAAAAATCGAGGGGCATACCAATTCCACAACTTATTAGACAATGGCGACAACAATGGCAACTTGGCATCAGCTACATGCTTGAAAATCTTATTGATAAATGTTGATTTTCTAAAAGAATGCATGAAAACAGGCCAATCTGATACATCCCCATCTTTGCCGACAATAGACACTCCCTTCTCACAATCCTCACGGTCGATTATCAATTTATCTTTGGTAACGGCTTTTTTATAAGTTTCCAAACGTGATGAAGATATACAAAATGCCATATCTGGCAACATCAAGGCATGAGAGCCAAAGGTAGCCTTCACATGTTGATAAACAACCTGATCTCTACAACAAATATATAAATCCTTATGATTCTTTAGCAACTTGAAATCCTCCGTTTCCAAAGAAGAGTCTTTATAATATATGGTCTGAGGAAGGACAATAATTCTGTTGTCAGGATAATGACGCACCACGGAAAGTAGGAAATCCATATGTTCATGATATATATCACCCAAGTTTCCACCTCCATTAAACAATACAGTAACATCCTTGTCAATCTTAGGGAATATACATGTTTCATACGATGACGTATAGAGACATTCGATATGATTGTCCGACAAATAACATTGTTCCCCAGTCCATATAAGAACATCGCCTATATTGTGATAATAAGGTGCATCAAGCAAGATACACTTTTTCCCAACAATTTTATTGAGAGAGGATTTAATAACCTCTCTCAATTGAGTAACTTTCTGCTTATTATTCATTACTTATGAACTTCATTAGCTTTATAATTTTTATCAACCTTCTTTAAGATAGTTCTTATTGACCAAGCAGTTCTATAAATAATATTATAGACCCAATTATAGACAAGGTCCTTTGCTGGATGAGTTTCCTCATTTTCGTCCTTTAGTTTGCAAGACATAAAAGCCTTCATTTCCGGCTGCAACCATTCTGAACCATCAGCGCAAACTCGGTTTCTCAATTCATAATAGAAAGGAGTATCCAACTCAGGAATGGCACCAAAGCATAAAAAGGCATGAGCATTATGACAATGAGGAGCCTTACAGCCATGGCCGATATTTACAAATTTCAAAGGCTTGTCCAGATGCTTATAAATATTAGCAAAATAATTGGTCTTGTAACATTGCTTCATTGTACCAGTAAGTAAGTTCAAAGTCCAAGTCCAGTTACCTGCATAACAATATTCCCTACGTTTCTCTCCAAACACCTTAATTTTGAAGTTGAACATCATTGAGTCGAATTGTCCCCAAGTTTTAATATAATCCTCTCGGCTCAACTTAGTAAGCAAAGGATAATCGGGCTTACTCTCATCTCGCGCTACTGTAATATGTGGTAATGCACCCAAATGTTTCAACGTAATCTCCTTCATCTCATCAATATAAGGGATTAACTCATCTGTTGGTGTCACTTCCACGGTAAACGAAGCTTTCATCTTTTTAATCAACTCAATATTCGAAAAGAAATGCTCAAATTTATTGAGACGTTTCAACTCCAAATAATGATATGAAATCTTAAAGAACAAACGCTTGCGATAATCCTCAGGGAACTGCGCAATTTCTTCCAAGCGCTTTGTAAGCATTCCATTAGTGACAATCATCACATAATGTCCTTGAGCCAAAATAGCTTTTGTATATCCTATAACCCCATCTGGAATCAAAGTCTCACCAGTTGCACAAATATTAAACATACAAGTACCACCTAAACGTTCTTTGGTAAGGGCCTTGCCTACAACATCTGCAGAATATTTAAACTTAGGAACTTTCTGTGTAAACAGATAGTTTTGTGCCACATAACAATAGTGACACTTCAGATTACAGGCAAATGTGTTAACACTGCAATCTATAAAACGTTTCATCTTGTCCATTATTTATTATTATTTAAATTATAATCCATAGGAAAAGCAAAACAATAGCCTTTCTTACTGTAACATTTGCAAGCAATATTCATTAACTGCTTGATAATTACTGATTTTATTTTATTCTTTAAATTATGTGGATGGTAGAGTAACCATTCATGCGTAAACAGAATAACATGCCCCCCCCATATGGCTAAAAAGTTTTTTCTGCATACGAAGTCCCAATCCATCAAAACGCTGTGAAGTCTTCAGAAAGCATAAATTATCTTTAATCAAAATACCTTGATGTTTCAATTCCTCATTTTCTGAAAAAGTCAAAGAGTAAGAGATTCTATCATCATCGGCAGCTAACACGCCTTTTAAACTTAGGATATCATTATCAGCCAAATAATGCAAAAAATCTCGTGAAGCTCTAAAGGTATGAATTCTCGGAAATGTATCAAGACTTGTTGCTCCAACAATATCTCTTAAGTTACAAATAACATTTCGATATTGACAAATAGATTCATCCAAAGCCTGTATCTCATAATTTTCACACCCAGTATAACCATGAAATCCGAATCGAAGCCATGAAGAATTTCTTTCAAATTCGGTTTTATAGTATCTTGTACAATTTGCCAAAGAAAAACATCCATTACGAAAGAAGCAGTAGCAACTTACTACTAAACCATACTTATTATGTAAATGTTGTAAGTGTGCAAAAAAAGGCAATTCAAATATGCTATCAGGTTGTTTTTTTGTCAATTCTTCAAAGACACCTACAACGTCATCTATAGAATAATGTACAAACATCATATATCAGATACTTTTAATTGCCCTATCCAAAATCTCAACAGCATGATCCCAACTTTTATCTCCTAATTCATAAGTCTTATGAATTTTATTAGAATATCCATCTAATAAAGTTGTATTATTTCGTATTTCAATCAGTGTATCTTTTATCGCCTTCTCATTCTTGGGAGGAATAAGTATTCCTAATTCACCATTTTCTAACATTTCTGGCAATCCACCGACTTTCGTTGCTATAACTGGTTTACCAAAAGCAAACGCTGTCATAACCACACCACTTTGTGTTGCATCTGTATATGGACATATAACTGCGTCTGATTCTTTTATCATTTTTACTAAAATTGGAGAATCTATAAATGTATTCTTGACATGAACGTAAGGCAATTTTTCGTATTCTGAAATATCAAAGTTGAAATCACCTCTACCAGCAACTGTAACTTCGATACCATCATAGCCACTTTCATAAAATGCACGGATACCCTTTAAAAGATATTCAATACCTTTATAAGGAGATATTCTTCCATAAAATAAAATATTAATGACTCCTTTTTTCTTTTCAATCGGCAAATTGTCATAAACATTCAAATATTCATAAGAACTGAGATGAGAGCAAAAAACATGAGAGGAATCTACGCAATACCTATCTATAAACTCTCGCTTTTGAGCCTTGTTAAACAAGACATAACGTTTACTATATTTTACCAAAAGTTTATTCGCCAATACTCTGGAGAAACTGTCTTCGCCAGAATGTGGGAATGGGTCATGCACAAAAGATATCACTTTATTTTTAAGTAATATGCGAGGAAGTAGCATGCAAATATTGGCAGCATCAGTCAGAATTATATCTGGATCTATTTTCTTTACAAGTCTAAATACTTTAAAATCAACAGTAATCTTCTTAAGAGACAAACCTTCTGGATGTTTTACGATATATGATTTACCTATATCAATATACTCCTCAAAAGGTGCAAATTCCTTTATTTGTTTAGCTTGGGTTATGTCGCTTTTTAAATCTAAATATCCCAAACTGCATTTTCCGTAATTAAACATACCTATATAATAAACGTCATAATTATGACGCAACCTCTTAATTATAGATACATTGGCCTCAAAAGCCATTGTTGAAAGAAAAACAATCTTTTTCATACGAACTATACTCATTTTGTTATCTTGGCAATTATGAAATTGCTCTATTGCCATAAAAACCAGGGATGTGGTAAACATTTATATTTCAATTCATGGTTACGCTCAGCTATTTTTTTTGCAGGAACTCCTGCAACGATGTCATATGGGGCTACATCTTTGGTTACAACTGCCCCAGCACAGACAACAGCACCTTCTCCTATATGCACGCCTCTCAACACTGTAGCCCCAACACCGATCCAAACGTAATCATCAATTTGGATAGGACGATGATCACCTGCAAAATCTACAGAGTTTACATCATGTCCACCTGCCATAATATTGCATCTATGACTAATACTAACATTATTTCCTATAATAATTGGAGCAAATGGTTGCAAAATACATCCTCTATTGATATGTGTACTTTCGCCAATGGTCAATTTTCTTGGCAAGGCAATAAAACAGCCTATATCTATTCGTGACCGTTTTCCTATTTTTCCGCCAACAATGCACAAAAATATCTTACGAATGTAATGTGAAGGAATATAGGCGATAATATTATTGAATAAGTATAATACGAATAAATATGGGTAATGAATAAAATTTTTCATTTCAAAACTCTTTTGTGAATATATCTTAATCCTCTTAACACTATGTATTGAAAGATTTTCGTTTTACGAAAATAGAAATATGCAGTCTTCCATTTGTGAGCTTTAATATTAGCAATGATCCTCCCTCGCATTAAAAAGCCTGTAAATATAAGTAATGATTTTTTGTGTGGATAATCAAGATTATAAAACTCATAAAAAGGGAAGTAAGAATCAATCGGAGCATTATCACTATTATAAATAGTTCCTACCCTATAAGTTGTAAGTGGAAGTGCGATGTAGCCATGTTTTGCAAGACACGCAACTCTAACAATAACATCTATATCTTCTCCTCTCTTTATTCCGACTCTAAACAAACCAGCTTTTAGCAAAATCTCTTTCTTTACACAATATGAACTTGTTCTTAAATGACCAAATTCTGAAAGTATCAAAATATCATCAATAATACCAAACTCTGAGGACTGTTTTCGAACAATAGTCTCACAATGCCCATCAGAATATTCTTCATATCTTCCTGTAGATGCTGAACCAATTTCAGGATAACGAACAAATAAAGTATTAAGCTTCTCCAAATGATCATTTGACCATTCGTCATCAGCATCTAAAAAACAGATAATATCGTTGTTTGCTTGTAAAATGCCCGCATTTCTCGCTGCTGATACTCCGGCATTATTTTGATGTATAACCTTCATAAAAGAATACTTTGCAGAAAGATTATCACATATCAAAGGACAATTGTCAGGACTACCATCGTCTATAAATATAACTTCGAATTTTTTATACGACTGACTGAGCAGACTATTCACGGTAAGCATCAAATATTTTTCAGCTCTATATATTGGAACAATTATAGAGAAGGAATACTGCTTCTTCATAGAAATCTTTTTAAATAATTGGTTGAGAATTGTTTAAGACTATACAAATTATCTTCTATATCAGCATAATTTGTAGGCATATAGCTTATTTTGTCGCCAACATGACAAGTAACATGGCTTAATTTCAATGAATCTATCAAATTGAGATAACGACTATCAAGACCATCATCTAATAAAACGGCTTTGAATGAAGTTTTAAATATAATAGAAAAAACAGTCGCATGAAAAGAAGAGGTTACAACATAAGACGCAAATTTGATAATTGATACAAAATCTTCAACAGAATATTTCATAGAACTCAAATCAATAACTTCAATGTCATTGCCGATTTCTTTTGATATTCTATTTGCTGCATTCAAAACATACTGTTGTTGTTGCTTGTTTCCTCTTACTTGATAAACTGCAACATATTTTCTGCTTTCCCAATAATTATTTATCAGATTTTCCCAGCCATTAGCAGAGAGCAATAATGTAGGGTCAAGGCAAACATTTGGTATTGTAAGCTTTGTCATTTCTGCTATATAGTTTGCTATTTCTTCTTCACGAAAAGAAATAGCATCAAAATTATCAATAGAAGAATTTAACAAATCATAGTTTTGTAACTCTTTTATTGAAATTTTATTTGTACTTATTGCATAGCCAATAATCTTCGAGTTTTTCAAATGAGAAAATTTTCCCAAATATACATTATCAAACTTATTGCCTAAGCATTGTTTTGCCCATAATTGGTCACTACCTATCACATAAACATCTAAATCTTGTGGAATTTGTTCGTTACTTTTTACTAATGTAGTAAGCTTTAGATATTTCTGTCTAAATGATATAAAATACTTTCTGCGAACATCCATTACTTGCTTTCTATGAAAGATTCCTTTTAAATATCCATATAAACGTCGAGGTTTCTTACTATATTCCTTGAATAAAGTCCACGAAAATGCTTTAAAACACCCATCAATCCATGTCTGCTTATAATCAATGACATAAACGTCTGCTCCCTGTTTTTTGAGATATTGTTGCAATGCATAACACTGCAAGACGGCTCCATAATTATAAGCTCTATGAAAAGTTAAAATACCTATTTTCTTCATTTTTATTTATCATTAAATAATATATAATGCCCAAGATTAAAATGTTGCCATCACGAAATAATTCCATCGAGGTCATAATCGAGCCCAATAAAACCGTAAGTAAAGCAAACCTAATATATTGCTCTTCGGGATTCTTGGACAGCCTAACACATTTCAAAACAATTAAAACTAGACAAATAACAGCTGGTATTCCGATAAGAAAACTAAGTCCAATAATTCCTAAGTCAACCCACCAAAATCCATCAGTACTAGCAACACTAGTGACACTTTTCCCATATTTAGTATCACTTAAAGGAAAACCTCCTCCAAAGAATCTTTCACCAGGATGAGTAAAAACTTGTGTCGAAAAATAGTCTAAAGCTAGATAACGAACATAATCGCTGTTATCAAAAGTCTGGTCCGAAGTTTGGCGTTCCATCATTTCATTATATTTTTCAGAAACCATTGGAACATTAAAAGACAAAGCACCAACAATAACAAAACCTGTTAACCATTTTATTGACTTTGAAAGTTTTCTTGTAACAAATGGAATCATTAATAAAGTGAAAACGACCGTTAATGCCATTAATGAGCGGAATCCTTGCATCAAAATTGGGAAAAATCCAGCTAAAGAATACAACAAGAATTTCTTATTTTTGCTATATATATACTGATTTATTCCATAAAAATATAAAATATAGCCACAAATACTACCAGGAAGTCTCATTCTAAACTGTGCGGCATTAATTGCATTACTATCATTTGCGCCAACAAATAAAACTACTGGATAAATCAAATATTGAATGGTATAACATGTTGAAAAGAACAAACATAAGTTTATTAAGACTTTACGTATGTCGTTATTACCAAGTTTGAACTTGTCAATTATAAAAACGAATAGTATAGCAATATACGAATATGAATTCACAAGAACCCTCAATAGGCTCTGCCCATGAACAACTCGCGAATAAACACACGACAACAAGACAAAGAGAAAATATACAATGACCAATGCGTTTTTTCTTTTCATTGTTGTTTTAGATAGAAGCATTATTCCTATCAAACTAAAAGTAAACAAATACTTTAGAACTTGAAAATCCAATACAACCACACCAAAACATTGGAGAAAAAACAATATTAATACAAGAAGTGACAACCTTCTTGATTTGCAAATTCCATTATCCATTATTTTTCTTTAGAATTATAGTTATACATCTCTTAATTCTTCGTAAAAGGATACGCAACTTATATCTCCATCCTTCTTCACCATATTTGAAATATACATACTTAAATCCTTTCCTTGCATATTCCTCCTCAAACTTTACACGTCTTGGATGAATTTCAGAAGGATGCATCATATTAGGTTGCAAACAATCATCGAGATTGGCAGTAAAAGTATTCATTCTATCTTTTACAGCTTCAAAAAGTTTACGACCTTTCTCTGTATTCAACAACACTAAGGAACATCCCTTGTTGTCTGTATTAAAGTTCGAATCTGATTTTTCCCATCCCCAAAAATCTGCAATAGTTATATCACTAGGCCGTTTAGTATTGGCGAAGTGACAATTTCCGCATGATTTGCGGAACATAATATGTTTATAAAATAGAAATGTAAAGCTCATTTTGCCCC
>OBIB01000046.1_pt1 | contig 43275 bp, 41 predicted proteins | sample 1496261 | NCBI WGS metagenome assembly OBIB01 (sample SAMN05065771, study PRJEB22554) | human gut metagenome | biome: ENVO:2100002; feature: ENVO:00000062; material: ENVO:00002003 | host: Homo sapiens | place: USA
TATATTGGTGCATCAGTCTCTTGATCTTGCGGACATGGATTAGCCGCTTGAACGCTGTAACGCCCAGACTTTCCATGGCTTTTACAACAGAGGCATCATCAATATTCACGATGACACCTCCATAATCAAAAACGAGAGTTTCTATCTGTTTCATGCTTACTTACCCTATACAGAAAGGTTACTTTCCCACGCAAAAGTGTTTGAAAATATTGCCTAACACCTCATCGGTGGTAACTTCGCCAGCAATGTCGTTGAGGTGGAAGATACACTCACGGAGGTCTTGGCTCACAAAGTCGCCTGAAAGACCTTGGTTTAGACCATCGATAACACGGTCGATGGCAATGAGGGCAGAAGAAAGGGCTTCGTAATGACGTAAGTTACTCACAATGGTGCCTGTGCTGCTGTGCTCTTGTCTTAATTGTGCAAGGGTGTCGGAAAGCAAGGTGCGTAATTGCAAAATGCCTTCGTTATGCTGCGCACTGAGCGAAAGCAAGGTGAAGGTTGGGAGGGAAGACACCGCAGTTGTTAATTGCTCATTTAAATATGCTTGGGCTTGTGCAAGGGTGGAGGCATCAACCAAGTCTTGCTTGTTGAGTAAAACAACTAATTGCTTGCCTTTGGCAGCGGGGAGAATGCTTGGAGCAAGAGCTGTGTATTGTTCGCGGTAAGCAGTGAGGTCTATAAGCCAAAGCACAATGTCGGCTTCGTTAATTTTGGCAAAGGTGCGATCAATGCCCATACGTTCTACAGTATCATCGGTTTCGCGTATGCCTGCAGTGTCAATAAAACGTACCAGTGTGCCCCCCACATTGATAGCCTCTTCAATGGTGTCGCGTGTGGTGCCGTGAATGTTGCTAACCAAGGCACGCTCTTCGCCTACCAAAGCATTGAGCAGAGTTGACTTACCCGCATTGGTTTCGCCCACAATGGCTACGGGTACACCACGCTTAAGGGCATTGCCTAAACGGAATGATTGGCAAAGTCCTTGTATGTGGTTGTGAATTTTTTGAGCTAAACTGAGTAGCTCGGGACGTGAGGCAAACTCTAATTCTTCGTGATCAGAGAAATCGAGTTCTAATTCGAGCAGTGAAGTGATGTGTAGCAGTTGGTCGCGTAACTGACGCAGTTCTTTACTAAAGCCACCCTTCATTTGCTGCATAGCCATGCGATGGTTGGCTTCGGTAGTCGAAGCAATGAGGTCGGCAACGGCTTCGGCTTGACTGAGGTCCATCTTTCCATTTAAGAATGCACGTTCGGTGTATTCGCCTGCACGGGCTAAACGGCAACCTCCTTGCAAAAGTAATTGCATAACACGATGGAGAATGTAGTCTGACCCATGGCATGATATTTCGGTGCTGTCCTCTCCAGTGTAGGAGTGGGGAGCACGGAACAGACTTACCAACACTTCATCAATAACCTCGTGTGTTTGTGGGTCGATAATGTTGCCAAAGGTGAGTGTGCTACTCTTTTTTTCGTGCAAGGGCGTTTTTCCTTTCGACTTGAATATGTGAGATGTAATAGCTATGGCTTCGGGACCAGATACTCGGATGATGCCGAGTGCTCCACCCGAAGGGGTTGCTATGGCGCAAATTGTTTCCATTGTCTTGTCTTTTTTCTATTCTGCAAATTTACATCTTTTTTTAATGGAAAAAAATAATCAGGTATGAGAGATTGGGGATAAAACCTTCTTCTCTCATACCTGATTATTTTAAATCACCCCTAAAAAAGGGATTATCTGTATTATTTTTTTACCTGAGGCTTGCGTCCACGTTTGGCAGGAGCCTTCGTTGCTTTAGGCTTATCGTCTTCGGCATTAACTTCAGCTTCGGGAGCCTCCTTCTTTTCGAAACGAGCAAGCATGTTTTGAAGTTTCGAGATTTCGAGGTTCTTTCTCTGCAACTCATCACCCTGGTTCTTGATGGTGGTGAGCAAAGAGTTAAGCTCTTCGTTGTCGATGTCGAGCGGGTAGCGTTCGTTAACGCGCGTAATGAAGTCGCCAAGAATGTTCATGTAATTAGTGAAAGCATCGTAGGGCGAATCATAAATGCCTCGGTAACCTCCATAACTATTGGGCTTAGTGCTCATAAAGCGGAGGTTGTTAGAAGCCTGCAGATAATCGAAGTCCTGCATCAAACGGCGGTCGCGGCAGATGCGCACACGGTCGGCAATAGAGTAGAGCTTGTTGAAGGCTTCGCGTTGCATAACATTACCCAACCAAGGAGAGAGGTCGCGTTCCTCGTCTACCCATGAAGTGGGATAAGTAACGGTGAGGTCGCCTGCCGACTTTACGCGTTGACAAATCTCAGAGGGTGTGCTAAAGGTGATGCCACGCTGCTTGAACTGTGCGGGAAGTGCCTTCATAAACTCTAAGATGTTAGAAGACAGCGGTTGGAAGATGCCCAATGCGCAGAGTTCCATGAAGATGTTAATAACCTGTTCCTCCTGCGGGAGTTGTGCAATCCAGTCAGCATAGTTGTCGGCAAACAAGGGATATTCGCTCCATGAAGAGTCGTTGAAACGGAACGAGATGTCCTCAGAGAGAGAGTAGTCGCGCAACAAGAGTTTGAGTTTAGGATTGCGGCAGCAGTTGTAAACGAAGTGAGGGCTCTTCCATCCCAACACATGTTTAGCTCCTTCAGCCAACATACCATTAAAGCCCATTGAGGCAACGAGTTCGCCAATATCGTCAGAGTAGATAAGGCAAGAGTTGCGGAATATTTTGGGCTCCTGACCAAAGAGCAACTTCACCTTCTTGCACAAGCGCTGCACTTCGTCGCGGAAAGTCTCTTCGTTAATCAATGAAGAGAAACCGTGAGAGTAAGGCTCAGCCAAGAATTCTACGCAACCTGTGTCGTTGAGCTTTTGTAAAAGTTCGATACATTGTGGAGCATGGTTTTCGAGTTGTTCGATGGCACAACCAGAGAGTGAGATGGCACACTTAAACTCACCGGGGTTAGCTTCAGCCATTTCGATAAGTGTCTGCAAGGCAGGCACATAAGAGCGTTCGGCAGTCTCGGTAATAGAGCGTGCGTTTTCGTAGTCATCGTAATAGTAGTGGTCAGTACCTATGTCGAAGAAGCGATATCGCTTCAAGTGAATATTCTGATGTATTTCAAAATATAAGCAAACTGTTTTCATGATGTGTGGTATTTGAGTGCTTTACAGCGAGAATGTTGCAGTTTATTTGTTTGAAAATGATAGCTCCCTCATAGCGAGGGGTGTGAAGGAAAAATGTTAGTGGATGAGACTGTTGTAAACGTCGTAGATGCGTTTTCCAACTTTCTCCCATGTAATTTGGTCCACCTCGTTTTTGCCTTCAACCTTCAAATACTCATGAAGCGACTCGTTGGTACAGATAGAGTACATGGCATCAGCCATGGCATTGATGTCCCAATAGTCCGTCTTAATGCATTTGTCAAGAATTTCGGCACAGCCACTTTGCTTAGAGATGATAGACGGTACACCACATTGCATAGCTTCGAGCGGAGAGATACCAAAGGGTTCACTAACCGAAGGCATAACATAAACATCAGAGTCTGCAAAAGCCTCGTACACCTGTTTGCCACGCATAAAGCCTGGGAAGTGGAAACGATCAGCGATGCCACGATCGGCAGCCATGTTAATCATGTCGTTCATCATATCGCCCGAACCAGCCATGCAGAAGCGGATGTTGTGAGTGCGCTGCAACACAAGCGAAGCTGCTTCGACAAAGTATTCAGGACCCTTTTGCATTGTGATGCGTCCGAGGAAGGTAACCACCTTTTCTTTGCGGTGTGCGCGTTCCTTTCTCTTTTCCTCAACCATGTCGAGAATCTCTTGTGAAAGGGGATACACGGCATTGTGCATGGTGATGACCTTTGCGGGGTCTTGGTGATAGTGGTTAATAACCGTTCGGCGTGTTAACTCAGACACACACATAATGCAGTCTGCGTGGTCCATACCATCTTTTTCAATGCTATAAACTGTGGGGTTAACATGACCGCGTGAACGGTCGAAGTCGGTGGCATGAACGTGAATAACCAAAGGTTTGCCACTCACACTCTTGGCATGGATACCTGCGGGATAAGTGAGCCAGTCGTGAGCGTGGATGATGTCATATTCTTGCTGACGTGCAATGACGCCAGCCACAATAGAGTAATTATTGATTTCGTCTTGCAAGTTTTCGGGATAGCGTCCTGAAAATTCAATACATCCCAAGTCATCTGTCAGACGATAGTTAAAGTCGGCATAGATGTTGTCGCGCAACTGGAAGTAAAGCTCAGGTGTCATGCGATTGCCTAAGCGTTCTTTCACATAGTCGTAGTCAACGTCTCTCCATACAATGGGAGTTTCGCTCAGACCAATGATGTTCATAAAACTCTTGTCTTCGTCACCCCAAGGCTTGGGAAGGCAGAATGTGATGTGAACGTCAGGTTGTGCAGACAGACCTTTTGTTATGCCGTAGCTGGCTGTTCCCAATCCACCGAGGATATGAGGAGGAAACTCCCAGCCAAACATGAGAACTTTCATAAAGATATGATAGGTTGGTTAGTCTTGGGGCTGTGCGGGCAAGGTGAGTGTTGTGCATCTGCCTATCGCATTAAAGTCCTCAGACACTGTGATTGTTATTTGGGTGGTTTTAGAATTTTAAATTCAGATTTTTAGAACTACCCATTATTCCATGGCGTTGTTATACTTCTCAAGGAGGCGTAATGCACGCAAGATGCCGCTAACGTTCATGGCAAACGAAATAGCACCGCGTCCGTGGAAGGGTGGGTTACCATCAAAGAGTTCGGGGATGGTACCGATGCAGTGGTAGAAGAGCTCTTCTTCAAAACCAATGAGTTGACGTTCGATGTAGTTAACACCGCTCATGCGATATACGCGCAAGTAAGCTTCAAGATAGAAACCTGTGAGCCAAGGCCATGCTGTGCCTTGGTGATAAGCTAAGTCGCGTTGATTTTGTGGACCTACATACATAGGGTTGTATCCACCGCTCTTGGGCGAGAGTGAACGAATGCCCTTGGGTGTAACCAATTCCTTGGTGCAGATGTCGAGCACAGCCTTGCGTTCCTTCATGTCGAGTGGAGAATAGTCGAAGGCAATGGCAAACAACTGGTTGGGGCGTACGCTCCAATCCATCATTTGTCCGTCAACATAGTCGAGCAAGTAGCCATATTCGTTAAGAAAGACCTCCTTAAACGATCTTGCCATCTTTTCGGCATCTTGCTTAATTCGGTTCTTAACGTCTTCGTGTTCTTCCTTGTCATTTTCTTCGAGCATTTGTTCAAAGAATTTCAAGGCGTTATACCAAAGCGCATTAAACTCAACAATGTAGCCCGAACGGGGAACAACAGGGCGTCCACCTTCTTGTGAGTTCATCCATGTAATGGCATGGTCGCGTCCGTTGGCATAGAGCAAACCATTTTCGTGAATGAAGAGGTTGGGATGCATGCCATTCCAAATGAATCCCATAATGTCCTTCAGCAACTTGCCATACTTTTCATAGCACTCTTTGCGTGAGGTGTATTTGGCATATTGTTGAATAGTCCAAGTGGCCCAAAGCAAGGTGTCGGGTTGTTCCATCTCGTAAATGTTAACCGACATGGGCTCTTTACGCATAAAGTTATAGAGTGCTTTTTCGGCAGTAGCCATATAAGTTTCAAAGCGGTCTCTTTCGCCAATGGCAAGCGTGAGACCAGGCATAGAAATAAAGGTGTCGCGTGCACGAGGCTTAAACCAAGGATAGCCTGCAAGGATATACGACTCTTTATCTTTATTTACTCTGAATTGGTGTGCTGCATTAACCAAGCAATGATAGAAGCTGTCGCGATGGTCGATGTTAGCAATTTCTTTTTCGAGCATTACATCAATTTGTTTGGGCTCGATAGGAGCCACGCCAGCACTGAATGTAATGGTTTCGCCTTTATGAATAGGCATTTCAAAATAACCAGGTACGAGCAAGTCTTCGGTAGCATAGTATCCACGTTCGCGTTCTTTGGGATAGTCCATGCCTCTATACCAATCGGGGCAGTAGTTCCATTGGGCGGGTTTTGACGTTTGCATGTACAAGTCGGGGTATCCCTGATACAAGCACATACGTATGCCGTTCTCCACCTCATCATAGCTTCGATTTGCCACATTATTCTCGTGAGTCCATTGACGTACACTGCGGAATGCCAAGAAGGGGCGCAAGCGCAAGGTGGTTTCAGAGTGAGCGTCGAGCAAGGTATAGCGAATATAGATGCGATAGATAGAAGTGTCAAAACTAATTTCTTTTTTCAGTAAAACACCTCCTACGCGATAGGTCCAAGTAGGTACCTGTTCCCATTCAAAACTTACGATATACTTGTGTCCTTTTGGACTATAGTTCTCACCCTCATATTTATGGAGACCGAGGTTAAATTCAGCACCATGCTGAATAATGGTTTCGTCGAGCGAAGACAACAATACGTGGTTCTCGTCATCCAATTCGGGAACTGGAATAACGAGCAGGCCATCATATTTTCGGATGTTACATCCTACTAAGGTAGTAGAACAGTAGGCACCCGATCTGTTGGTGATAAGCATCTCCTTATAGAGCGAATCTTGCAGATTGGTCATCTGGGCCTTATCGAATCTGAGATAGCACATGGCGATATGTGATTTTAAGGTTTGAATTCGTTTCTGTCGGACGGATTTTCCGCTCGAACTTGTTTGCCTTTTGTTAGCAGTTGGTTGACTGATTTTAAATCGGCTCTCAAAAGTAGAAAAAAAAAATGGTTCATAATGTTTTTTTGAAAAAAAAATGAATAAAACAATGTTTTTATATGTCAAGTCAGCAAAATCGCTCGCAAAGTCTTGTTTATTTTTAAAGATTTGGGTAAATTTGCCTTGAAATAGGGACTTGTAAATAAGTCGTTGATTTACCTGCTGTGGCTTGAAAACGGTGGGTATTACAAAATTCTTAAAATAGGGGCTTGGGGAATCCTTGATGGATTGAATGGTCCTAAAACTAAACTATCTAAAGTTTCAAGGCTTAAAGTAATGCCATGACAAGATTAGACAAAATTGATAAAGTGAATGCAGCATCTCAGTTGGTGGACATTTGGGATGTGTTGGATGATAAGGAGCGCACCGTGTTGGTTGAAAATTGCTGGGTTGAACGCTTTAAGAAAGGTGAGGGTATTTATCAAGAGGGTGATCAGCCCGACCACCTGCTCTGCTTGTTATCAGGAAAGGTTAAGATTTATCGTAATGGCGTGGGTGGTCGTAGTTTGATTAACCGCGTGCTTCGTCCTATACAATATTTTGGTTATCGTGCATCGATGGCTGGTGAGGCTTATGTTACAGCGGCATCGGCTTTCGAGGAGAGTTTGATTGTATTTGTTCCCATGCGCACCATTTTTAAGCTTATGGAAAAAAATGCACGTCTTTGCCACTTCTTTATTCATTCTTTGGCTGTTGACTTGGGCAAGGCTGACCAGCGCATTGTGAGCATTACGCAGAAGCATGTGCGTGGACGTATGGCTGAAACTTTGTTGGAGTTGTTGGATGTGTATGGTTATGATGGCGATGGGCAAACGCTCGACTTGCACATTACGCGTGAGGATATGGCTAATTTGTCGAATATGACTACAAGCAATGCCATTCGTACGCTTTCTACTTTTGCTGATGAGGGATTGGTTGAAATAAATGGCAAATTCATTAAACTGCTTGACGTGGATGCTATTCAGCGTATATCTGATATAGGATAAAGAATTAAGTATTAGGTATTAAGTATTAAGTATTACAAACTAATGAATATCAAGTAATAAGTAATAAGTAAGAAGTAATAGGTAATAAGTAATTCATGAATCATCATTTATGAATTTCAATGAGGATATTTGTGACTATTTTTGTCCCCAAAAAGTCTATTGATTAACTCGACCAAGTTAATTGATTAACTTTGCCTTTTCTATTGATTAACTCGGACGTGTTAATTGATAGTCTTGAAAAAGGGGGATTGAATACGGATTTTACTGATTGGACTAATTCCTTTCTTATCTGACTGAAAGAGATGAAATGGAGATGGAATTTTTGCAGAAAAGATGTTTTTATAGGGAGTCTTCCCTAAAACCAAAAGTGTCGAAAAAAAGTATGTTGACTTACTTTGCTATTTAAGTTAACTTACTTTGCCAAGTATGTTAACATACTCGGATATGTTAGTTAACTTTTCTGAGGGTAGAAAAAAACAAGATGCGTGTTCATTGACATTGGAGGTTATAAATTATCACCCATGAATAAAATTGAATATTTAATCATGCGTTTCTTATGTAAACGGCTGTTCGCCTAGGCCCAATTGCACACCTACGGCGTGCGTAGTTTGAGGTTGTTGCATACGGAAACCAGGCATGTGAATTCGGGATAAACCCTCATTCACATACCTGGCTACCATATATCACCCCGAATGGGGTGAGGTTAGTGCATGAAAAATTACCTGATAAAACTATCAAATCTCATGCAGAAAAAAATACGGATTTTGAACACCCTACCTAATGGGGTGAGGCTGGCGCGTGAGTCGTGATTAATTCTTACTCATATAATCAGACACAGAATTTTACTGGTGAACCAAAAAATGTACCAAGTTATTTTTACATATTACTTACTTTTCCTCGCGCGCGCGTTCCTATATATATGTATTACCTATTCCTTGATATTCAATAGTATGTAATACTTAAAATTTTCCTTGAAATTCAATAGTATGTAATACTTAATACTTATTACTTAATACTTAATGCTTGTGGTATTAAGAAGTCAATTTCTTCTTGCATAATTTCGATGTCAGCAGTTTGGGCATTAGCGTGATACACACGTCCATCCAAACTGATAGGAGCGTGCGAGAGTTTGCTGAACTTAATGTGTTTGGTTCGCCACACCTGTATGCCCCTGTGACTGAGGAAACGCCCCGTAAAGAGTAACCATAGTCCATGGAAAATTTGGAAAATGGCAGGCTTCGACACTAAAGTAACATCCAACAAACCATTATAAGGCACAGCACTCGGTGTTTGACCGTAACCATGTGCAGAACCCACACAAATGCTCATGGCATTTTGCTGAATGTTTTCGCCACTCATGCTAAAAGCGAAATTAAAGTTCATGCGTTGAAACAATAACAAGAGGGCCGACATAAAGTAGGAAAGACTCTTGAAACCCAACAAACTGCTCGTTTTACGACGCAAGTTCGTGATGGCAGAGCCAACGCCCATGTTTACGCAATTCAAAAAATAAAGTTTTTCTTCACCTCCATCAGTTTTCCCAATGCGGAGCGTACCCACATCTACCTTGCGCTTGTTTTGGAAGACCAAAGCATCAATGGTAGCTTTGTAATTGTCGTGATGCAATCCCCAATACTTGGCAAAGTCATTGCCAAAACCATTGGGAATGACACCCAACACAGGATGTTTCCCCTCAGGCAAAGGGGTATTCATTATGCCACAAAGCGCATGGTTGAGGGCAGAGTCGCCACCAACTACTACAATAGTGCCAAAGCCAGAACGTGTGAGCATAGATGCCAAGCGTTCAACAGAGCCTACGCCCTCGCTTTGCACATACTCAAAATTTACGCCCTTCTCTTGCAAATAGGCTTTAATGTTCTTCCAGCGTTTGTGTGTACGCGTTGAACCTTCTTTGGGGCAATAAATCACAGCCCATGAGTTTGCTGGCATAATAATGTGGTGTTTTTTGTAAATTCAAAGAGTGTTAGTTGCGAAAGCACCCTAAATAGAGTGTGTGGCAGCTTCAATAGCTGTAGCCGAAACCTCCTCAGGTTTCATCCAATGAATATTGATGCCACGTCGTTCCATGCCACGGAACCAAGTCATTTGTCGTTTGGCAAACTGATGAATGGCAATTTCAAGTTGGCGGAACATCTCCTCGTAACTCATTTTGCCAATGGCATAGAGCGTAAGGAACTTATACTCCAATCCATAATAAATTAAGTCGTCGGCAGGGATTCCTTCAGCCAACAAACGTTTCACCTCGTCAACCATGCCATTGTCAAGACGCTGTTTGAGTCGGGCAGAAATGCGTTGGCGACGTGTTTCGCGGTCCACATCTATACCTATAACATAAGAGGTTAGGGTAGGGAAGGGACGATCGTCGATGGGTGTATGTTTGTAATATTCGGCAATCTCAATAGCGCGAATCGCTCTTTGTGCCGAATCAACGTCAGTGGTATTGTGCAGTGTTTTATATTGGCTCAGAATATGCGTAAGTTCTGCTAAAGACTTACCGCTAAGATTTTCGCGCAATTCAGGGTTTTGCGGAACAGGCGAAAGTCGATAACTGCGTAGTACACTCTCTAAATAAAGTCCTGTACCTCCACACACAATCACCTTTTTGCCTCGTGAGCGGATATCGTTATATGCTTGCAAAAAATCTTTTTGATATTCGTAAACATTATATTTTGTTCCCGGTTCAGCAATGTCAATAAGGTGGTAAGGAATGTTTTTACCATTGATGCAATAGTCCTCAAGGTCCTTTCCGGTGCCCAAGTCCATGCGTCTGTACACCTGTCGGCTATCGGCGCTAATAATTTCAGCGTCGATTTCAGCAGCCAATTTTACAGCCACACCCGTTTTGCCAGATGCGGTAGGTCCGAGAATAGTAATAAAATCCGTTGTAGGCATAAAGAAAATTATTAAAAAAGCCGCTGCAATACGCATAGGGTATTACAGCGGCTTAGTGTTCAATAATGCTTGAACTTAGCTAATTAATTAGCCGTTTACCTTAGCCATGTGAGCGATGAGTTCGAGCACCTTGTTAGAGTAACCGATCTCGTTGTCATACCAGCTGATAACCTTTACGAAAGTATCAGTGAGGTAAACACCTGCGTTAGCGTCGAAGATAGAAGTGTTAGTGCAGCCGAGGAAGTCGCTAGAAACAACAGCGTCTTCAGTGTAGCCGAGTACACCCTTCAATTCGCCTTCAGAAGCTTCCTTCATAGCAGCGCAGATAGCTTCCTTAGTAGCGGGCTTAGCCAAGTTAGCAGTCAAGTCAACTACAGAAACGTCCAAAGTTGGAACACGCATAGAGATACCAGTCAACTTACCGTTGAGTTCGGGGATAACCTTACCTACAGCCTTAGCAGCACCAGTAGTAGAAGGGATGATGTTGCCAGAAGCAGCACGGCCACCGCGCCAGTCCTTCAAAGAGGGACCATCAACAGTCTTCTGAGTAGCAGTAGTAGAGTGAACGGTAGTCATCAAACCGTTTACGATGCCGAACTTGTCGTTCAAAACCTTAGCGATAGGAGCCAAGCAGTTAGTTGTACAAGAAGCGTTAGAAACGAACTGAGTACCCTTTACGTACTTGTCGAAGTTTACACCGCATACGAACATAGGAGTGTCGTCCTTTGAAGGAGCTGACATAACTACGTACTTAGCACCAGCTTGGATGTGAGCCTGAGCCTTTTCCTTAGTGAGGAAGAGACCTGTAGATTCAACTACATACTCAGCACCAACAGCGTCCCACTTAAGGTCAGCCGGGTTGCGTTCAGCAGTTACACGGATGTGGTTGCCGTTTACGATGAGCTCGCTCTTCTCTACGTCAGCCTCAATAGTGCCCTGGAATGCACCGTGCATAGTGTCGTACTTGAGCATGTATGCCAAGTAATCTACGGGGCAAAGGTCATTGATACCTACAATCTGGATGTCGTTGCGAGTCTGAGCTGCGCGGAATACGAAACGGCCGATACGACCGAAACCGTTAATACCTACTTTAATCATGATTTTAAAAAAGTTATGAATTAACTATTTAAGTGGTTAATATTCAGTGAGTTATCTCAATGTGGAGTGCGAATTTCGGTGGTTTTGCTTTCAAGACATTGCCACTTTTCTCCGTTTTCCACCGCAAAAGTACAAAAACCTTTTTATTTTTGCACTAAGTTTATTGATTAAATTTTCAAAAATATGAAAAGTTCCTTCATTCAAGAGTTTAAAGAGTTCGCCGTAAAGGGTAATGCCATTGATATGGCGGTGGGTGTTATTATAGGTGGAGCTTTCGGAAAAATAGTATCGTCGATAGTTAACGACCTTATTATGCCACCTATTGGTTGGCTTATTGGTGGTATTGACTTTAAGGACTTAAAGTATAAGTTGCCTGTCAATCCGCTTAACGAAGGTGGCGAGCCTGTAAGCATTGCTTATGGCAATTTTTTGCAGACCTGTCTTGACTTTCTCATCATTGCCTTCTGTGTTTTTATGCTTGTACGCCTTATTATGAAGCTTTCGCGTAAAAAGAAACAAGAGCCTGCAAAGCCTGCTGCACCAGCTGAGCCTTCGGAGGAGGTTAAACTCTTGCGCGAAATTCGCGATGCTTTAAAGAAAGATGCGTAACACTTATTAAGTGGGTGTTCAAAATGGGGTTTAAATATGAATTCACTTGTAAAAGTGGTCTAATTTGATTAAACATAGACCTCTGTCTGATATTGTAATCCAGTATTGGTCGTTAACTATCGAATCAGTCATGTGGCAGAAATAGACCTTAATGTTCGATATGGACGCACACAGACTGATATATATCCCATTTTATGGGGTAAATGTGGCCTTTGATACATTTTATACTCTCTGGAGAGCCATTTCGAGGTCAAACAGTAGAAGTCGGCGCACATTAATCCATGCACAACGTGCAAGTGCCTGCATTTTGTGCTTGATAAGTCCGCGGTATTTTGTCTTGTTGTTCCTCGTGTGGAAGCAGTATTGGAGGATAGTTGCCTCGACGTTGTTTCGTTTCTTGCGCTTCTCAAATGGAACTGACTCTACTTCCTTCTTGGTCTGAGCCTTGTCAATCTGTTCCTTACCGAAGTACCTCCAGGTATTCTTGCCTTTCTTATTGATGACGGAAATCTTCCATTTGTCGTTCTTGACAAGTATGGCGTTAATGACCTCACCAGTATGCTTGTCGGTAACTTCAAGTGTTGTGTCATCAGTCTGCTCAAGGTCAAGGCGTGAGGGTTTGCCTTGTAAACCGCCTGTAATAAGGTCAATGTCTTGCTTGTCGGCAAACTTGCGGTTATCCTCGCTTTGGTAAGCACCATCGCAATACAGGGTATCAACCTTGTTGCCTGTCACGTATTCCGTGCCTTTCACACCAGACTCCACATAAGTATTGTCGGCTGTTGTAGCACCTTTCACTTCAACATCTGTAATAAGGTTAGGCTTGTTCTCTTCGTCACATGTTTCCGTGATGTTGGTGCTGAAGCCCTTTGCTTTCTTGCCAGCCTTACTGCGGTAATGGGCATCGGGGTCATTGGGGTTCTGTACGCTTTTAGCACTGACAAGTTTCTTGTCACGTACTGTAACCGTACCATCCTCTGCCTTATCGTACTGCTCGTTAAATACACGTGAAAGCAAAGGCTTGCTGTCTTCGGGTAAATGTGTCAGTATATAGTCGATGACGATGCCAAGTGTCAGCAGAAGCTTTTCCATTGTCTCGCTATCCGTACGATAGACGGTCTTCTGGGCATCCTCCTCGTAGAAATCAATAGCCTGTTGGTGTATAAGCTGATCTTCAATACTTTCTATTTCATACTTGCTTACTTGCTGCATTAGAGCCTCATGAATAATCTCATAACGTGAAAACCAGGCGATGTTGCTTGATATAAGTTTGCTGTCCATGCGGACGGCTTTGCCTGAGATGCGGTATTCAAGAGCCTGCTTGCGAGTGATGCCCTTGAAGCATTTGTCAAACAAGTCAACACCTGTCTTCTCCTGATACTTTGTCATATTACGGCGCAGGGTATAGTAGGAGTCTATGGAAGGACGTTGCTCGTCAAGTTTAACCAAGCCAAGTGCACTACGATAAAGCATGTTGAAGCAACAGTTCTCATACAAGGTCTCGTCACTGCAGCCACATCATTCTTTAAGAATACTCATTGCGATGAGAATGCGTATGGGGGCATTGGGACGGCCATCCCTGCCATCCTCACGTTTCTCTGCAAATAACGGACGAAAGATCTCTTCGTCGATGTTGCATGTAACTTCGCGGTAGAATTTGTCGTGTCAGGCTGCAGGGTTGTCATACTTACGGCTTTCACGCTTGCACATCAGACCAGATGGCGAGGAGAAGAGGTCAAGTTGCTTGGTTGTCGTACTTTTCTTGAACATTGCTTAGTGCTTTGAATTCAAGTATAAAGTTACGATTTTTTTCCAAACGACAAAATATCAAAGAGCAATACAGTATTAAACTAACGTAATATTAATTAGGTCGGCTCTGCTGACTTTTTTAAGTGGACTCATGTATGCTTTTATGTCAATAATAGCTTCTGCGGCCATATGAAGCTAACTAAAGGGGCTTACTTTTTGAAATAAAGAGCATGAAGTTCTATTTATAAAGGGTTTAAGACAGGAAAGTAGCGTCTTGGCGTTTAATCGGACAGCAATGTAAACTTTAGAATAAGGATTAAGACACATGAAATCAATTTTAGAATACATACAAGAAAAGTTAAATATAATAGAGCCGTCAATACCAATCGTTGAGATGGCTACTATTGATAAAACGGTTAAAGTATCCAAAAACACATATCGTATTGCATTACATGGTCCAGCAGTTGGTGATAGACCATGTCCCCATTTTCATATTTATCTCGCTAATGATGTATATCCTTATAAAAGATTTAATATTGAAATAAGTCTAATTGATTTGCTTTGTTATGATGAACTTAATATTGTTGCAATACAAGATAAAGAAAAAAAGATTAATATAAAGAATAAAAATAAATGTTCTTGGTCTGGTTATAGAAAATTACATGACAGAATAGAAGATTGGTTGGAAGAACCATGTATTGGACTTCCGGGTAACTTTAAAAATAACTTAGAAGCATTAATATGGTCGTATGATAATGAATCAAATGATGGTATGTCATTATTAGAATATATTAATGGTCATGGAAATAAAGTATTACCAAAATACGAAAATTATTTTAGAATACATGAGTCCACTTGAAAAAGAATCGAGTTTCAATTCAAATATAGTAATACTTGGCAAAGTAATACGTATTAAATGGGCAAGTATTACGTAATACTTGGCAAAGTAATATAGTGATACTTTGCAAAGGGATATTTTCCACGAAAAACTCCATGAAAAACAAAGAAAAAGTGCGTAAAAGTAGAAAAAATAACATGCAAACATTTGTCATGAATTAAAAAAGTTGTACTTTTGCACGCCGATTATTATCTGGCCGGCTCAAAAAGCCTGCCGCACCGCGGATTAATAGTTGCATCCGTTTTCATTGGCCAGGGTGTAATGGTTAGGTAATATCTGCGGTAAAAGATAAAACATTAGTAGTTACAATTTAAAACAAACAAAAGTGGACACTTTAAGTTACAAGACCATTTCTGCTAACAAAGAGACTGCACAGAAAGAATGGGTAGTAGTAGATGCTACTGACCAAGTTCTCGGTCGTCTTTGCACCAAAGTTGCAAAACTGCTGCGCGGTAAGTATAAACCCAACTTTACTCCGCACGTAGACTGTGGTGACAACGTAATCATTATCAATGCCGACAAGATCCAGCTCACTGGTAAGAAGTGGACTGATCGCGTTTATCTTACTTACACTGGTTATCCTGGTGGTCAGCGTGAGCACACTCCTGCAAGCATCATGGCTAAGCCTAACGGTGCCGACAAGTTGTTCCGTCGTGTAGTGAAGGGTATGCTTCCTAAGAATAAGCTCGGTGCTAAGGTTCTCAATAACCTCTACGTTTATGAGGGCGCTGATCACAAGCATGAAGCACAGTCTCCCAAGGCAATTGATATTAACCTCCTTAAATAAGCTTAGCAGTAATGGAAATGATTAATGCATTAGGCCGTCGTAAGAGCGCCATCGCCCGTATCTACGTAACCGAAGGTACAGGTAAAATTACCATTAACAAGAGAGACCTCACTGAGTATTTTCCCTCTCCCATCCTGCAGTTTGTTGTAAAGCAGCCCCTTAACCTTTTGGACGTTGCTGAAAAGTACGACATTAAGGTAACCCTCTGCGGTGGTGGTTTCACTGGTCAGAGCCAGGCTCTTCGCCTCGCTATTGCCCGTGCACTCGTGAAAATCAATGCTGATGACAAGAAGGCTCTTCGTGCTGAAGGCTTCATGACTCGCGACCCCCGTGCCGTTGAGCGTAAAAAGCCCGGTCAGCCCAAGGCTCGTCGTCGCTTCCAGTTCAGCAAGCGTTAATATTCTGCGCTTGCCTGAAATCACACAATGTTATGATGAATGTTGCATGATCTCAGGAATGCTGCTGGATTTACGTTTAGTATCTAAACCAAGTGGATCTTTGGGGTGGATGTGTTATGCAAACAAAACATCTCGTCTAAATGGGATGCAATGTACGACTCCTATATAATATATAGGTGTAACACAATCCTTAAAAGCTACCTCTTGGCTGGTTGAACTAACACAACTAACAAAGAAAGTAAACGAACAAAACAAAAAAAAGAAATGTCTAGAACATCATTCGACACCCTTTTGGAGGCCGGTTGTCACTTCGGTCACCTCAAACGTAAGTGGAATCCCGCCATGGCTCCCTACATCTTCATGGAGCGTAATGGTATTCACATCATCGACCTTCACAAAACTGTTGCCAAAGTTGACGAAGCTGCTGAAGCTTTGAAGGCAATTGCTAAGCAGGGCAAGCGTGTCCTCTTCGTAGCTACTAAGAAGCAAGCAAAAGACGTTGTAGCTGACAAGGCTGCGTCTGTAAACATGCCTTACGTAACTGAACGTTGGCCGGGCGGTATGCTCACCAACTTCCCCACTATCCGTAAGGCTATCAAGAAAATGGCCAATATCGACAAGTTGATGAGCGATGGTACTTACTCTAACCTCTCAAAGCGTGAAATCCTCCAGATTTCTCGTCAGCGTGCTAAGTTGGAGAAGAACCTCGGTTCTATCAGCGACCTTACTCGTCTTCCCGCTGCTTTGTTCGTGGTTGACGTATGCAAGGAACACATCGCAGTGAAAGAGGCTCACCGCCTCGGTATCCCTGTGTTTGGTATTGTTGATACAAACTCTGATCCTAACGTAGTTGATTACCTCATCCCCGCTAACGATGACTCTAATAAGAGCGTTGAAGTAATTCTTGACGCTGTTTGCGGTGCTATCGCTGAAGGCGTTGAAGAACGCAAGGCTGAGAAGGTTGACGCTGAAGCTGCTGGCGAAGGCGAAGGCAAGTCTCGCAACAAGCGTGCTTCTAAGGCTCGTGCCGAAAAGGCTGAAGCTGCTGAAGCTAAGGCTGAGTAATCCACTCATACCTAACAAAAGAAAGTATAAAGTATAAAAGTATAGAGTATTATAAAGTATAACCCCTTTTTGAGATTACACTTTTGTGCCTTATACGTTGTACTTTATACTTTTCTACTTTTAAAACAAACCATAATCCACTAACACATCTATATTTCCAAAAACAAAATGGGAGTATCATTAGAAGATATCAAGAAGCTCCGCACCATGACTGGTGCTGGCTTGGGCGATTGCAAGAAGGCTCTCGCTGAAACTAACGGTAACATCGAAGAAGCTATTGAAATCATCCGTAAGAAGGGTCAGGCTGTAGCTGCTAAGCGTTCAGACCGTGACGCTGCTGAAGGTTGCGTACTCGTTAAGAGTGAAAACGGCTTTGCTGCTATTCTCGCTCTTAAGTGCGAAACTGACTTCGTTGCTAAGAATGCTGACTTCGTTAAGCTTGCTCAGGAAATCCTCGATGCTGCTGTTGCTAACAAGTGCAAGAGCCTCGACGAAGTTAACGCTCTCCCCATGGGCGCTCACACTGTAGCTGAAGCTGTTACTGATCGTAGCGGTATCACTGGCGAAAAGATGGAGCTCGATGGCTACAACTTTATCGAAGGTGACAACGTTGCTATCTACGACCACATGGGCCGTCACATGCTCTGCACTATGGTTCAGACTAACAAGCCCGCTGAAGAACAGGCTCACAACGTAGCTATGCAGGTTGCTGCTATGAATCCTATCGCTCTTAACGAAGCAAGTGTTCCCCAGTCTGTTAAGGACGAAGAGCTCAAAGTTGCTATCGAGAAGACTAAGGAAGAGCAGGTTAAGAAGGCTGTTGAAGCTGCGCTCAAGAAGGCTGGTTTCAATCTCTATATCGCTGAGAGCGAGGAACACCTCGAAGAAGGCATTATGAAGGGCAACATCACTGCTGAGCAGGCTGACGAAATTCGTGAGCTTAAGAAGACTACTGCTGAGCAGAAGGCTGCAAACCTCCCCGCACAGATGATTCAGAACATCGCTAATGGTCGTATGAACAAGTTCTACAAGGAATCTTGTCTCTTGAACCAGGAGTACATCCAGGATAGCAAGATGTCTGTAGCTGAGTACCTTAAGTCAACTGACAAGGATCTCACTGTTACTGACTTCAAGCGTTTTACTCTCCGCGCTGAGTAAGAATTTGAGTATATAAAATACTTTTCTGATATAGGCAATTTGTTGGCAATGTCAACAAATTGCCTTTTTTTGTTCTATGTGTTTGGGGTGATTCGTTTATTTTCAATAAAAAAGAGTATCTGCCAATGACAGATACTCTTTAATAGTTGTTTTAGTAAAAGATTCAGAAATCTTTACTTTTTGCTTCCCACAAATTAGAGGTTGTTCTTTTCGATATCTTTGAAGTACTTGTAAGTGCCGTGTGTGATGCTTTCGCAAGCAGCCTCGTCACAAACGATGATGCCGTGTTCGTGCATCTGGAGTACAGAGATAGTCCACATCTGAGTAACGGGACCTTCAACTGCAGCCTGGAGAGCGCGAGCCTTGTTGTGACCGTTGCAAAGAATAAGAACTTCCTTAGCTGACATTACAGTGCCAACACCTACGGTAAGAGCAGTTGCAGGAACACCTTCGGGATCGCCACCAAAGAAACGTGAGTTAGCGATGCGAGTGTCAGTAGTCAATGTCTTTTGACGAGTGCGGCTTGTGAGTGAGCTACCCGGTTCGTTGAAGGCAATGTGACCATCAGGACCGATACCACCAATGAAGAGGTCGATGCCACCTGCGTCCTTAATCATTTGTTCGTAGTGAGCGCATTCAGCAGCCAAGTCTTCAGCGTTACCATTGAGAATGTGGATGTTCTCCTTCGGGCAGTCGATGTGGTTGAAGAGGTTGTTAGCCATGAATGAGTGGTAGCTCTCGGGGTGAGACTCGGGGAGACCTACGTATTCGTCCATGTTGAAAGTGAGCACGTGCTTGAAGCTTACGCGACCTTCCTTGTTGGCTTTAACCAAAGCCTTATACATACCGATAGGAGAAGAACCGGTGGGAAGACCCAATACGAAAGGTTTCTCAGCTGTGGGGTTTGCTGCATTGATTTTGTTAATAACGTACTCAGCAGCCCAGTTAGACAGCTTTTCGTAATCGGGTTCGATGATAACTCTCATGTCTTAAGTTGATTATATTAGGTTTGTTTGATGTTTGAGTCTATCTAAATGTTAGCGAAAATAGGGCTCGCATTTAGATTTATCGCAAAAGTAAAAAAACTTTATGTACTTTGCAAGCGTTTCGACTTTTTCTTTCTGCGAAAAGCACAATTAACACCTTACAAGGCTTTATTTCGTGCTTTTTTTGTAGCTTTGCGCAATACTTGTTCAATATATATATATATATCATCATCTTAATCTCCTATGCAAGACTTTGTGCATCTGCACGTACATACGCAATATTCTATTCTTGACGGACAGGCGGCTGTTCCTAAACTTGTTGATAAAGCCATTCGCGATGGTATGCGCGGCATGGCTGTGACCGATCATGGTAACATGATGGGTATAAAAGAGTTTTTTAACTACACGAACAAGGTGACGGGAAAGGCTAAAGGTGTTGTGAAGAATACTGAGGCAAAATTGGCTTCGTTACAGGATGGAAGTTACACGCCTAAACTCGATAAGGATGGTAAAAATCCTGACGAGGGTAAGAGTGTTGAAGCGTTAATTGCCGAATGTGAGGCTACGTTGAAAAAGCAACGTCCCATTGCTAATTTTAAACCTATCTTTGGTTGCGAAATGTATGTGGCACGCAGAGGTGACAAATCGTTGAAGACTGAAAGAGTTGATCAGTCGGGTTGGCACTTAATTGTGTTGGCAAAAAACGAACATGGTTACCATAATTTGGTGAAACTTGTGTCGCGTGCATGGGTGGATGGTTTTTATATGCGTCCGCGTACTGACCATAAGGATTTGGAGCAGTTTCACGAAGATCTCATTGTTTGTTCTGCCTGTTTGGGTGGAGAAGTTCCCCAAAAAATTATGCAAGGACGCATTGAAGAGGCTGAAAAAACGGTGCAGTGGTTTAAAAGCATCTTTGGCGACGACTATTACATTGAGTTGATGCGTCACAAGGTGACAGACCCATCCATCAGAGCCAATCGTGACACTTATCCCGAACAAGAGGCGGTGAACAAGGAGTTGCTGCGCATGGCTGCAAAATACAATGTAAAGTGTATTTGTACCAACGATAGTCACTTTGTGGACGAAGAAAATGCCGAAGCTCACGACCGATTGATTTGTTTGGCTACGGGTAAAGACTTGGACGACCCTAAGCGTATGCTCTACACCAAGCAAGAGTGGTTTAAAACAAGGGCTGAGATGAACGAGGTGTTCTCTGATTTGCCCGAAGCTTTGGCTAACACTTGCGAAATTTGCGACAAGGTTGAAACTTACACAATCGACCATGCGCCCATTATGCCTAACTTTGCTATACCCGAAGACTTTGGTACTGAAGAGGAATATCGCCAACGTTTGACGGAGGAGGACTTGTTTAACGAGTTTACGCAAGACGAAAATGGTAATGTGGTGATGAGTCGTGAGGATGGGTTGAAAAAGATTAAAAAGTTGGGCGGCTTCGATAAGCTCTATCGCATTAAACTTGAAGCGGACTATTTGGCAAAGTTGGCTTATGAGGGAGCTAAACGTCGTTATGGTGATCCTCTGGACGAAGAAACTGAAGAACGCATTAAGTTTGAGTTACACATTATGAAGACCATGGGTTTCCCTGGCTACTTCTTAATTGTGCAGGACTATATCCGTGCAGCTCGCGAAGAGCTGGACGTGAGTGTAGGTCCTGGGCGTGGTTCGGCAGCAGGTAGTGCGGTGGCTTATTGTTTGGGTATTACTCAAATCGACCCTATTAAGTATGACTTGCTGTTTGAGCGTTTCTTGAACCCCGACCGAATTTCATTGCCTGATATCGACGTAGATTTTGATGATGATGGACGTGGGCGTGTGCTGAATTGGGTTACGCAAAAATATGGTGCTGATAATGTGGCACACATTATTACTTATGGTACGATGGCTACCAAACTTGCCATTAAGGATGTGGCTCGTGTGCAGAAGTTGCCTTTGGCAATTTCAAACGACTTGTGTAAACTCATTCCCGATAAATTGCCTGAAGGACCTGATGGTAAGGTGCCTAAGATGAACTTGACCAATGCCATTGCGGCTATTCCTGAATTGCGCGAAGCCGAAACTTCGTCAGACACTTTGCTGCGCGATACCATTCGTTATGCCAAGATGTTGGAGGGTAATGTGCGCAACACGGGTGTGCATGCCTGTGGTTTCATTATCTGTCGTGATAATATTTCGGACTGGGTGCCTGTGTCTACGGCTAAGGATAAGGAAACGGGCGAGGAACTTCATTGCACGCAATATGAAGGTCGTGTGATTGAGGAAACAGGCTTGATTAAGATGGACTTCTTGGGGCTTAAAACGCTCTCTATTATTAAGGAGGCTATCGAAAATATCAAACTCTCGCTTGGCATTGATCTTAATATTGACGAAATCAGCATTGAAGACCCTGCTACGTATCAACTATATTGTGATGGTCGCACCATTGGTACGTTCCAGTTTGAGTCTACGGGTATGCAGAAGTATTTGCGCGACTTGCAACCTTCAACGTTCGAGGACCTTATTGCCATGAATGCCCTCTACCGTCCAGGTCCTATGCAATACATCCCTTCGTTTATTGCCCGTAAACATGGCGACGAACCTATTACCTACGACCTTCCTTGTATGGAGAAATACCTTAAGGATACGTATGGTATTACGGTGTATCAAGAACAGGTGATGTTGCTCTCGCGCGAAATTGCTAACTTTACGCGTGGTGAGAGTGATGCCTTGCGTAAGGCCATGGGTAAAAAGCTTATTGAGAAGCTGAACCACATGTACCCCAAGTTTATTGATGGTGGTAAGGCGAATGGCTATGACCCTAAGGTGCTTGAGAAAATTTGGAACGACTGGCGTGCATTTGCTTCATACGCATTTAATAAGAGTCATGCCACTTGTTACTCGTGGGTGGCTTATCAAACTGCTTACTTAAAGGCTAACTATCCATCGCAATACATGGCAGGTGTGATGAGCCGAAGCTTGTCGGATATTACGACCGTGTCGAAGTTGATGGACGAGTGTAAGTCGATGGGCATTAGTACACTTGGACCTGATATTAACGAAAGTTACCTGAAGTTTAGTGTCAACCATAGCGGTGATATCCGTTTTGGTATGGGTGCTGTGAAGGGAGTAGGCGAGGGTGCTGTGCTGCAAATTCTTGAGGAACGTAAAAAGAATGGCTTGTTTAAGTCGGTCTACGATTTGGTGGAACGTGTCAATCTGTCTACTTGTAACAAAAAGTCGCTCGAAAGTCTTGCACTCTCGGGGGCGTTCGATAGTTTTGGCACCATTACACGCGAACAGTTTGTGGTGCCTGATGAGAATGGCAATACCTTCTTAGATGCTTTGGTTAGTTATGGTAACCGTTTCCAAATTGACCGTGCTGAAAATAGTATGTCGCTTTTTGGTCCGTCTGAAACTTTGGAAATTTCAAAGCCCGAACCTTCAAAGCAAATTCAGCGTTGGAGTGATTTGGAACGATTGAACAAAGAACGTGACTTAATTGGTATTTATATATCGGGGCATCCGCTCGACTCTTTCAAGATTATTGTTGACAATGTGTGTAACATGCACATGGAACAATTGGAGGATGTTACACCATTTGCCAACCAAGATGTTAGTTTGGGCGGCATCGTAACAGATGTGCGTGTAGGACAAACACGTAATGGTAAACCTTATGGCATTGTTAAGATGGAGGATTACAGCGGTGCTGGCGAAATTCCTCTCTTTGGCGATGACTGGGCAAACTTTAGTGGCTACTTCCAAGTGGGTAATACGCTCTTTGTGACGGGTAGGGTAGAGGAACGCCAATGGAAAGAAAACTCTTATGAGTTGAAAATTGGACGTGTAGAATTTCTTGCCGATGTTAAGGATCAAAAGATACGTTCCATCACTATTTCGGTAGATGCCGATCAACTGTCGCAAGGCTTGATAACCGAAATGGTTTCAATCATGAAAAAGTCCGAAGGACCTACGGAGTTGTATTTCAATGTTCACGACAGAGAAAAACAACAGCAACTGATGCTCCAAAGTCGTAGCATACATCTCTCTGTAGACAGTGAGCTCATTGAGTTCTTAAAGAAAAACGAAATAGAATATAACATTAACTAATGTTGGGTTGCCAGCTGTTGAGCAAGTTGTTGATGGCAATAAAAACAAAAGTTTTTATGCTTTTGTTTTGTATTGCGATTGTCTTGCACTATCTTTGCATAAGATAGGCTGCGAGCTTTGCATAAGATAGGCTGCACCTCAGCAAAAAGTTCAAGCGAGCTTGGCTTTTTGCATTCGGTTTGCACTATCTTTGCAAAAGATAGGCTGCGAGCTTGTTAACAGCTTAGCAATTTCGAAACATTTCAAATAAAGGAAATATAATGGAAAAAGTTATTACAGACGCTAATTACGAAGGTATCGTGGCAGAAGGTCTGCCCGTAGTTCTTGACTTCTCAGCCACTTGGTGTGGTCCTTGCAAAAAGATTGGTCCCATCATCAGTGAGTTGGCTGAAGAATACGATGGCCGCGTAAACGTGGGTAAGTGTGATGTAGATGATAACGACGAACTTACTGCAAAGTTTGGCATTCGTAACGTTCCTACTGTACTCTTCATTAAGAATGGCGAGGTTGTTGATAAGCATGTAGGTGCTGGTAAGAAAGCTGAGTTCGTAGAAAAAATCGAAAATCTTCTCAAGTAATGAATCTCGACGAAGAATTGATGCTTGATGCGCAGGAGGATGCTGCTGCCGTGAGCTACATAAAGTCGCATTTGCCTCAGGAACTGCAAGAGAAGTTTACCGAAGAACAATTTTACTATTTCTTAGACGTAATTATTGAATATTACACTGAGAGTGGTGTTCTTGATGCTCAGCCCGATAAGGATGGCTATGTCGAAATTGACGAAGAAGCTATTGCTGCATACATTGCCAAAAAAGCTTCAAAAGAAAAAATGGGAAGTTTCGACCCCGAAGAGCTCTTGTTTGTTGTACAGGCACACATGGATTTTGAAGAAGAACAAGGCGAATAATTTTGTTGTCGTCTCTTCATGTAATACAAAATGAACTGCAGACATCTGTTTGGTTTCAAACGGATGTCTGCAGTTTTTGGTTGCTATGTAGCAATCTTGACTATTTTTTTCACCCCTATTTAACGGAGTAAGGTGAGTGCGAGAAACATTGATAAGTTGAACCTCTCAATGATAAATAACTCCCCTCAACTTTTAAACTCTAATATTTTCAACTTATAAATCCTTTTTTGTACATTTGCACAATGAAACATTTTATACTTTATTTGGCAACCGTACTTTGCATGCTGACGTCGTGCATTGGAAAGGTGGAAACAACCGCAAATACAGACATCGTAAGGGTGGGGCAGAAGTTACCACACTTTGAGGTGACAATGAATGATGGGACACATATTAGTAGTTCGTCATTACAAGGTAAAGCATCGGTTATTGTTTTCTTTAATACGCTGTGTGGAGATTGTCGCCGTGAATTGCCTATTGTGCAAAAGGTTTTTGCTGACTATGGTGCCAAGGTGCAGTTTCTTTGTGTTAGTAGGGCTGAAGGGGCAACGTCTGTTCAAAAGTTTTGGACTGAAAACGCGCTGACGCTACCTTATTCGGCACAAGAGACCAAAGATGTTTATAGTCTTTTTGCAACAAGTACTATCCCCCGTGTGTATGTTTCGGATGTTAGTGGAGTTGTTCGGAAATGTTTTACTGAAAGCGTAAGCGAGAAAACACTGCGAGAGGCGGTAGGGGAAGTTGCAAAGGATTATTAGACTCTATGAGTTACTGAGTTGTAATATGTAATAACTTTATGACTTTTGCCTATCTGTAATTCTTTGATATTTAGCATAAAACATTCATATATCTCAATTGAAAATATAAAAAATACATACAAAAATGATAAACACTTCAAACTTGAAAGTTCGCCTAATTGTGATGAACTTTCTGGAATTTGCCGTGTGGGGTGCTTACCTCACTTCGATGGGCAATTATTTGGGAAAGGCTGGAATGGGCGAATACATTTCGTGGTTTTATGCCATCCAGGGCATTGTTTCAATCTTTATGCCTACGTTGATGGGTATTGTGGCTGACCGCTACGTACAACCTCAGCGTTTGCTTGGTATTTGCCACCTTGTGGCAGGTTTGTTTATGATAGCTCTGTGGGGTATGGGCGAACAAAGCGCTATGCCTAATATCACCACTTTTATGACGCTCTACACCTTGAGCGTGGCATTTTATATGCCAACACTTGCACTCTCTAATACCACTGCTTTTATGTTGCTAAAAAATCATGGACTTGACACGGTTAAAGACTTTCCGCCCATCCGTGTGTTTGGTACCATAGGTTTTATAGCCACCATGTGGTTTGTAAATTGTGCAACAACAACAAACTCTTTTGGTTTTACGTTGTTAGAAGATAACAATAAGTTTCAACTTACCCACATGCAATTCTTAGTGTCGGGTGTTTTGGGTATCCTACTTTTTGCATACTGCATGACCTTGCCTAAGTGCCGTTTGCAGAAGGCAAAGAATCAGTCGCTCTACGAAGCTTTTGGTTTGGACGCTTTCAAGTTGTTCAAGACTAAGCGTATGGCTTTGTTCTTCATCTTCTCATGTTTGCTTGGCATGTCATTGCAGGTAACCAATGGATATGCTACCCCCTTCATTACCAGCTTTAAGGAAGTGGTGCCCGATTCGTTTGCTGCTAATAATGCCACATTGCTTGTGTCAATTAGTCAGGTGGCTGAGGCTGTTTGCATTCTCTTTATCCCCTTCTTCTTGCGTCGTTTTGGCATTAAGGTGGTTATGTTGATTGCGATGTTTGCTTGGGTGCTTCGCTTTGGATTCTTTGGTTTGGGCAATCCAGCCTTCCCAGGGGTAATATTATTTGTACTCTCATGTCTTGTTTATGGTGTGGCTTTCGACTTCTTCAATGTGTCGGGTGGTCTCTTCGTAGACAATGAGTGCGACCCTAAAGTAAAAGCTTCGGCACAGGGCTTGTTCATGCTTATGACAAATGGCTTAGGTGCGACAATCGGAACGTTGCTTGCGGGTAAGGTAATTAACCACTATTGTCAGTGGAATGAGGCTGGACACCTTGTGGGCGATTGGACAACTTGCTGGTTGATATTTGCAGGCTATGCCTTGGTGGTGTTTGTGCTGTTTGCCCTGATGTTTAGCGAAAACAAAAAGGAAAAAGAAGCATGACCACTTATAAACAAGAGGAAATAACCCCTTATAACAGTACAGAAACTAAGGGTGTGCAAGTAGAACGTATGTTCGATGGCATAGCTCACTCTTACGACTTGCTTAATCACACCCTTTCATTGGGTATAGACAAAAAATGGCGTCGTGAAGCCGTTAATTCGTTGAAGCCTTATGCACCGCAACGTATCTTAGATGTGGCAACAGGTACGGGCGATTTTGCCATGCTTGCTGCACGCGAGCTGAAACCTGCTGAATTGGTTGGAGCCGACCTCTCAGAAGGCATGATGAATGTGGGACGCGAAAAGGTGAAGGCTGCAGGATTAGACAAGGTTATTCGTTTTGAAAAAGAAGACTGCATGCACCTTACCTTTGCCGACAATTCGTTTGATGCGGTAATGGTAGCATATGGCGTGCGTAACTTTGAAGACCTTGATTGTGGATTGCGAGAGATGCGTCGTGTGATGCGCCCTGGTGGACGTTTGGTGATTATAGAATTAACCTCACCCGTACGTTTCCCTATGAAGCAGTTGTTCTGGCTCTACTCACATGTGTTAATGCCTACGTTGGGAAAACTCATCTCTCGGGATAGTAAGGCTTATGCCTATTTGCCTGCTACCATGGAAGCGTTCCCACAAGGCGAGGTTATGCAAGGTATACTTGAAAAAGCTGGTTTTAAAGATGTGAAATTTAAGCGTTTTACATTTGGACTAAGCACGATGTATACAGCCGAAAAATAAAAACAGAAGAATGACAGAAAAGAAAGACTTACGTATTGTATATATGGGTACACCCGACTTCGCGGTGGAACCCTTATCAAAGTTAGTAGAAGGTGGCTATAATATTGTGGGTGTAATAACTATGCCCGACAAGCCCATAGGTCGCCATCAAAATGAACTTTCGGCTTCGCCCGTTAAGAAGTATGCTGTGGAACATGGCTTGCGTGTGTTGCAACCTGCTAAGTTGAAGGACCCTGAGTTTGTTGAAGAGCTGCGCTCATTGCAAGCAGACTTGCAGATTGTTGTAGCTTTCCGTATGTTGCCTGAGGTAGTTTGGAATATGCCACGTTATGGCACCTTTAACTTGCATGCTGCTTTGTTGCCCCAATATCGTGGAGCAGCTCCTATAAACTGGGCTATTATCAATGGTGATACCGAAACAGGTATTACTACTTTCTTTCTTGATCATGACATTGACACAGGAAGTGTTATTCAACGTGTGCCTGTGCCCATTCTCGATACCGATAACGTGGAAGATGTGCATGACAAGTTGATGCACTTGGGTAGTGACTTGGTGGTAGAAACGGTAGACAATATATTGGCAGGTACGGTGACTCCCATTCCGCAGTCGGAATTACAGACCGATGAACCTTTGCGTCCAGCACCCAAAATATTTAAAGAAACATGCCGTATAGACTGGACACAAGGCGTGAAACGCACTTACGACTTTGTTCGTGGTCTTTCACCTTATCCTGCTGCATGGACCGAGTTAACCTATAATGGAAAGACGTCCGTGCTGAAGGTTTATACCACAAGTAAGGAATTCTGTGAGGTGTCAGAACCCATAGGAACCATCGTTACTGATGGTAAAACTTATTTAAAGGTAGCACAGGCAGATGGCTATCAACATTTGCTTACCATTCAGTTGGCAGGAAAAAAACGAATGCAAACTGCTGATTTCTTGCGCGGTTTTCATGCCGAAGGTGAAGTTTCGGTGAAATAAGCTACATTTAAGTCGAAAAAACACAAATATCTTTTTGCAAGTTAGCAAAAGATGGTGTAACTTTGCACAAGAAAAATAAGTATTCTATTAAATACCAAAACTCAAAACATGGAATATTCACACGAAGTACAGAACATGTGTTGTGTTGCCAAAGGCCCCAACCATGGTCCCGCTCCTATCCCTGAAGAAGGCAAGTGGGTACAAGCAAAAGAAATCAAGGACATCTCAGGTCTTACTCACGGTGTGGGTTGGTGTGCTCCCCAGCAGGGTGCATGTAAGCTGACCTTGAACGTTAAGGAAGGCGTTATCGAAGAGTGCTTGGTTGAAACCATCGGTTGCTCTGGTATGACTCACTCAGCAGCTATGGCCAGCGAAATTCTTCCTGGCAAGACTATTCTCGAAGCTCTTAACACTGACCTCGTTTGCGATGCTATCAATACTGCAATGCGCGAGCTCTTCCTTCAGATTGTATACGGCCGTACTCAGAGCGCTTTCTCAGAAGGCGGTCTCGTAGTAGGTGCTGGTCTTGAAGACCTTGGTAAGGGTCTCATCAGCCAGATGGGTACTCTCTATGGTACTAAGCTCAAGGGTACTCGTTACCTCCAACTTACTGAAGGTTACATCACTAAGATGTACCTCGACAAGGACGACCAGGTTATTGGCTACGAATTTGTTCACATGGGCAAGTTCATGGACGCTATCAAGAAGGGCGTTGATGCCAACGAAGCTCTTAAGAGTGTAACAGGTCACTATGGCCGCACTACTGCTGAGCAGGGCGCAGTTAAATCTATTGACCCACGTAAAGATTAAGGAGGAACACAAAAATGATTAGAGAAGTAAAGTTTGAAAGCCAGGACCGTCGCATGAAGCAGATTCTCGCTGCTCTTAATAAGCACGGCATCAAAGATATTGAAGAGGCTAACCAGATTTGCGAATCTTACGGCATTGATCCTTACATGGAGTGCGAAAGCACACAGATGATCTGCTTTGAGAACGCTAAGTGGGCTTACGTTGTAGGTACTGCTATCGCATTGAAGGAAAAGGCTAAGGACGCTGTTGAAGCTGCTGAGTACATTGGCGAAGGTCTTCAGGCATTCTGCATCCCTGGTTCTGTAGCTGACGATCGTAAGGTTGGTATCGGTCACGGTCGCCTTGCAGCACGTTTGCTCTCTCCTGAGACTAAGTGCTTCGCCTTCCTCGCTGGTCACGAAAGTTTTGCAGCTGCTGAAGGTGCTATCAAGATTGCTCAGATGGCTAACCAGAGCCGTCCTGCTGACAAACCTCTCCGTTGCATCCTCAACGGTCTTGGTAAGGACGCTGCTATGATTATCAGCCGTATCAATGGTTTTACTTACGTACAAACTAAGTTCGACTACTACACTGGCGAACTCAAGGTTGTTAAGGAAACAGCTTACAGCGATGGTCCTCGTGCTAAGGTAAACTGCTATGGTGCTGACGACGTTCGCGAAGGTGTTGCTATTATGTGGAAGGAGGATGTAGACGTTTCTATTACTGGTAACTCTACTAACCCCACTCGTTTCCAGCATCCTGTTGCAGGTACTTACAAGAAGGAGCGCGTACTCGCTGGTAAGCCTTACTTCAGCGTAGCTTCAGGTGGTGGTACTGGTCGTACACTTCACCCCGATAACATGGCTGCAGGTCCTGCTTCTTATGGTATGACTGATACTATGGGTCGTATGCACTCTGACGCTCAGTTCGCAGGTTCTTCTTCAGTTCCCGCACACGTTGAGATGATGGGCTTCCTCGGTATTGGTAACAACCCCATGGTAGGTTGCTCTGTAGCTTGTGCAGTTAAGGCTGACCTCGCTCTCAACAAGAAGTAATTGATTCTTAGATAATCAGTTATAAAATATAATCCTCCATAATCTATTTGGGTTATGGAGAATTTTTTGCATCTATATGTCTGTATAATTTAGATTTATAATTGATAGAATTATCAAGAACTTTCACGCGCCAGCCTTACCCCATTCGGGGTGATATATGGTAGCCAGGTATGAGAGTGGGGGAGACTTGTCCCCCTCACTCTCATGCCTGGTTTCCGAATGCAATAAAAACAAACGACGCACGCCGTAGGTGTGCAATTGGGCTTAGGCGTACAGCCGTTTTCATAGGACACGCATATTGTTTTTATATGCACGATCCATTTATTAGTGATTCCGTTTTTTAGATGAACTCGTTATCTCTTGATTATTCGAGTATCATCCGTAACTCCATCAAAGAAAGACTTCATTGCCATTACAGGCTCTACTTCATATCCCCAATCAGAATGTTTTAGAACAAAAAGCAACTGTCCCTTTTGAATATTCTCATTGGAAATAAAGTCTCCGTTAGATCCAGTTTTAATATTGTAGTTACCTAAGTATATATGCATTGAACCATTTTCAGATAGTTCTCCTCTTATAGTGCCAGTAAGTTCTCCATAAAAGAAATCAAACCTTCCCATATCATCCTCTTCTCCAAGCATTAGAGCAATTTCACCAGTGAATTTTGTCTTACTCGAAGGTGAAAGGGACAGTAAGGCCATTGATTGACATGTCTTATACATACCTCCAGAGATAGTAAAGTTTCCAATCCAATCATCAGAATTAGATTCGTTGTTAGAGGTTTCTTCTTTACTCTCTACGACAATATCATCAGGGGTCTCGACCACTTCAGAATCTACAGCAGCACTGGCATAGTCATTGTCATATGTTTGGTTGTTTGATCTTCTGCCATTTTGAATAATGATGGCTATAATGAGCATTACGGCTACAACACTTCCTGCTATAAGCCATATCTTTGTGTCTTTAAACAATCCTTGTTTTAGTGTTCCCTTACTATAGCTTGGTTGTAGTTTGTCATTAGATTTTTCAGACGCAACAGATGTAGGACGTAGAATTTTAGCTTTCTCTGCCTCCATTTCTTCTTTGGTCAAAACTCCAGCCTCATAGAGTTTCTTTATCTCCATGAGTTTATCTATTGTTTGTTTATTCATATTTATAAGCCTTTAATTTTTTTGATTACATATATCTTCTTAGACTGATTGTTTTCAACTGAAACAGAAAACTCGAGACCTCCATTACAACGAACTTCATAAGTCTTATTCACATTATCTTCGTGTATATGTAAAAACCAGTCGATAAGTTTTACAGACAATACAGATGCTTGCAGGTTATGAGCCTTTATGTAACTTCTTACTATTTTGACACACTCAACGGCATCCTTTGACTCCATTTCTGGACTTAGGTCATCCTTATACTCCAAGGTAAAGCCATATTTTTTCTTGAATTCTGTAAAGTCATATGAATATAGTCCTATTGTAGAAAGAACCATAGCCTTGCCTTTCTCACATTGTACAATAAAAGTAACATCCTTGCTTCTATATTTTGCCTGAACGTATGCAATATTTACATCGTTGTTTAGTCTGACTTCTTTTATTTTATCGTTAATAGAAAGTTCGTTTGATTTGATTTGTATTTTATCTTCGATAGGATGACATTTAGCTTCGTCATAATCGTATATAACGAGAACACTTTCGTCACCACTTACAAATGACTTAACGGCATCAATAGGGCTTGATTTACTTTCAAGAGCAAAATAGCCAACAGAGAGTAAAAGTGCTGGAATTAACATAAGGATTCCCAATACCCCCTTTGTAATAACTTGAGTCTTATAAATAAAGATATAGCATAGGATTCCGATAATACCAATTCCTACCAAGCCTATTCCCATAGGAGGGAGAAATGCTGAAAGGATGAATACCAAATGAAACAACCATCCATTAGCCTCTTGGATGTTTATTTTGATGTTTTGTGGCAATATCTTCAAAGCGTATGCAATAGAAAGTGGAGAAAGCAGCCAAAATGCTAAGAAGAGATAATTAGAAATGGTTATGTCAACAAAATATGAAACGGTGACTATAAGGAAGAAAGATGATATCATAGCAATTCCTGCACGATACATGTTTTTCTTCTTCGAATAGTTCAAAATAAATGTAGGTACTGCAAGAACAAGCATAGTCAGTAACTCAAAGAATATCAATAGAGCTATGCGATTTTGGGGAGTTGGTAGATGTCCCAAATATCTTGCTGCAAATGATACCTTTAATACTCCTATGCTACTTAATACGATAAGACATAAACATAGAATCACTGCCATAAGAAACTTATTACAGAATCCATCAAAATTTGCAGTTGTGTTATTGCAAGAGTTAATAAGATTTTCTTCTTGCATTTGGTATTCCTCTTCTGTTAGGATACCAGATTCATAGAGTTTTTTTATCTCCATGAATTTATCTGTAATTTCCATATTGTTGTTCATACTTTCCTGAATTTAACGACCCCATAGATTTTCAATGCCTGCTTTAACACCACTCCAACCAAACAACATAACAAAGAACATTAGCATACAAGCAAAAATTGCAAAGAATATTCCGATTCCCACTACCATCATCTGTTGCCTTTGTTGCTCAGCTTTTGGAAGTTTCTCAAAAGCCTCTTGTCTTTGTCTTGCTGCTTCTTTACTGAAAAATCCAGGATTCTTTGTTGGGGTTGGCTTAACTTCTTCGGAAGCATCAAGTATCTTTTTCTTTTCTGCTTCAAACTCTTCCTTGCTCAAAACTCCTGCATCTAGAAGTTCTTTCAGTTTTGATAATTCTTCGTATTTACTCATTTGTTGTTATTTACATAGTTTTTACGATAGTTAGCAATCTCTTTTTCCAACTTCATTCTTAATTTATAAGACTTGTCTGATTTTTTGCCTATTGGAGCTAATCTTATTTCTATCCAAGAAGGATGAACATCGCTGTCTATCAAGAAATCACAGAGATAATGGTTTGTATCATCCATTATTGTCATAATAGCCTTTTTCTGATTTTTACAGTCTCCATTATAATCTGTAATGATATTATAATCCTCATCGGCTATAGCAAATCTTTTATCAAACAATTCATTAAGACTGTCTGTCTCAATTCGTTTTATAGTAAATTCAAATATGTCTTTGCAGTATTTTGAATATTGCTTTATATTATGGTTATAACAGCTATCCATAGAGACATTTTCTTGAAATTGTAGATGCTTTAGAAGTATTGTGTCATGAATTGGTTTTACTTTTGAGATAGCCAACTCACACAAACGAAACTTTCTATTAGCAGCTTCTTGAAATTTCTTTTCTTGGCAGCTAAACAAACTTAAAGCAGCAATCGCCAATAACAATAGTTTCTTCATTTCACTTGTTGTTTTTGATTGCTATTTGTAAAGCAATGGTTCGACCAATAAGAACAAAACCTATTCCTACAATAATCCAAAGAGGAATATTATATTGGGTATATATATTTGAGGCACCTTGGATTTTCTGTACTATCATATCCACAAAATTGTAAAGTATAATGAGACATCCGAGAATATAGAAAAGGTATTCTAAACATTTCATATTGACTTCAATCATTTTTTTGCCGATACAACTCCACAAACTCACAGCGGTTAGTATTAGTATATAGATACAAAAAGGGATGGAGTTTCGAATCTGCCATCCCTCACTCTAGGTAGTCTGGAAATAAAACCTTTGGTACACGAATGTTCAGAAACTACAGCCCCATCCCTAGTGCAGATATGTAGGGGTACAATTAGGGCTGTACCGAACATTATCATATACACCAAGGAAGGGCATATCAGTCTCTATTCATTGTGTACCTTTCTTATTTGTTTTCCAGACATTTTAGAGCGGTATGAATAGCTTGATACGCCTTCTTGACTAATTGGCTATTCCCTGCTTTTATACAGAGTCTCCAATCAGCATCCGCAAAAATACGGAAAATAAGTGAGAATCAAGTTTTTTTTGCTGAGAAAGTGGTAAAATCGAGTTATTTCCCTTAAATTAACGTGTAGGATGGTGGAATTTCGGAGTGTTTATATAATTTTGCATCAAGCGATAATAAATTTTATAAGGAGTAAGACTTGAATCGCATCAAGTTAGTCCTTGTCGAAATGAAAAAGACAGGGAGATGGTTAGCACAAGAACTGGGTGTATCAGAGTGTACTGTGTCAAGATGGGCTAGTAATAAAGAGCAGCCTAACCTTAGTTCTCTTAATGCCATTGCTAAACTGCTTGGTGTCGAAATGAAAGATCTGTTAAGAGGTTAAACCAAGTTCTTCTCCTAACCAAGACATTAAAGTAAAGTAATATGGATAAAGGGCAATTTTTATTATATCAAACTCCTGACGGTGATTCACAGATAGAGGTGAAGTTGCAAGACGATACCGTTTGGCTCTCGCTTGACCAGATGGCAGAGTTGTTTCAGCGTAACAAGTCCACTATCTCACGACATATAAAGAATGTGTTAGAGGATGGAGAGTTGGAGGAAAAAGAGGTTGTTGCATTTTTTGCAACAACCACTAAGCATGGTGCCATCAAAGGAAAGGTACAAGAGCATCAAGTTACTTTCTACAACCTTGACATGATTATCAGCGTTGGTTATCGTGTGCATTCCTATCGTGGCGTTCAGTTTCGTATATGGGCAACCAAGGTATTGAAGGAGTATATAGTAAAAGGCTTCGCCATGAACGATGACCTTTTGAAGAGAGCTGGAGGCGGCAATTACTTTGACGAGTTGCTTGCAAGAATACGTGACATCCGCTCCAGTGAAAAGGTATTCTATCGCAAGGTATTGGAGATTTATGCCCTCAGTATCGACTATGACCCACGAGTGGAAATGACACAAAAGTTCTTCAAGACAGTACAGAACAAGATGCACTATTCGGTTCACGGTCATACGGCGGCGGAAATAATATACGAGAGAGCCGATTCCGAGAAAGACTTTATGGGACTGACAACGTGGGCAGGAGCTATGCCTACAAAACCCGAAGCAGAAATAGCCAAGAACTATCTCACTCACGAAGAAGTAAAGTCCTTAAACCGCATCGTGAGCCTGTATCTTGACTTCGCCGAAATGCAAGCCGAGGAACACCGCCCTATGTATATGAAGGACTGGATAAATATTCTTGATGACTTCCTCCGTATTTCCCGTAAAGACATCCTCACTCATGCAGGTAAAATCTCCGCCAAGCTCGCCAAAGAGAAAGCCGACCATGAATACGACAAATTCAAGGAACGTACCAAGAACAACCTCTCGCCTGTAGAAATTCACTTCTTGGAGAACTTTGAGCGTGAACAGAAGAGGTTGATGGGAGGAGACAAGAACGAGGAAAAGTAAGAACAATAATATTTCACCTTATAACATATAGGGAACTTACTACTCGTAGCTCAGATAAATATTGTAATTTTATACTCGGATTCAGGCGTTATTGGTACAAGATGATGCCAACAGTCCGAAAATAGTTCTTTTAAATATTAACTCCGAAGACTGAAATGCTGAAATATGCTATTGGTTTACAACGGATTATGGACAAAGGATAAAGCGAAGCCAAGAAGATTGCCGACCGTATGACTGATACTATGGGTCGTATGCACTCTGACGCTCAGTTCGCAGGTTCTTCTTCAGTTCCCGCACACGTTGAGATGATGGGCTTCCTCGGTATTGGTAACAACCCCATGGTAGGTTGCTCTGTAGCTTGTGCAGTTAAGGCTGACCTCGCTCTCAACAAGAAGTAATTGATTCTTAGATAATCAGTTATAGAATATAATCCTCCATAATCTATTTGGGTTATGGAGGATTTTTTGTGTTAGTATACCTGTTGAATTTTAGTTACTTAATAACTTCATCAGCAAGGCCTGTATACTTCTCTTTACACTTGACATGTGTTCGGCTATCTCTGCAACTTCTCTAACTATGGTTGAGTCTATAAAAAATGCGTTACATCAGAATTAATAATATCCAAAGTAACGCATTTAAAATTGTAGATTAAGAGACAATGCATCGATTAATCTTCACGTAAGTACCTATGACTATGGTCAAGACGATAACTTTTGACCGTCTCCTTTACTCAAGATGTCTTTTTGTGCATCTGAGAGTTCGATAAGGGGAGATACATAAGCTGCAGACTCGTTTTGGTCAGTTACTTTGATACCTTGACGATTATATTCATCAAGTATCAGTTTAGTGAATTTATGCGTAGTTATGATAATTTGGTGTTTGTTCTTTATTTTGAAGTTTGTTCTCCTATAATATATAATACGAATGAAAATCGCGCTACATAGCATTTTTAAACCATTTTCTGCAAAAACTCAGCAGATAAGTGGCGTTTTTTAGCTTTTCATAAGGTACCGATTCATTGCATCCTTAATTTCAGACATAATCTTTTCGCGATATTCAAGTGGCTCTAATACTTCAACGTGAGAGCCTAAAGCCAATAGTTTTGATTTTAAATCGGGTGTTAGACATACACGATACGTAAACTCGGCGTATTCGCCGTATTTTGATTTAACTTCACATTGCGATTTATGTAGAGGCAACATTCGCAAATATTCCACTTCTACACCGTATACTCTGATTTTTAATTTTTCAAGGGGCAATTGGTCATTCACATAAATTCCCACAACATTATCGTAGTACTTTCGGGGTATGAAGTCTTTCGGAAAATCAAACTGAATGTTTGTAGCATGAAAGTTAATAAATCGTTCTAATGCCAAATGCCTAATGGCCTCTTTTTCTTTTATGTAACCAAGCACATACCATCTTCTGTTGTATACTTTCAGCGCATAAGGTTGTAACGTTAGCGTTTCAAGTTGCCCTTCATAACGTTGATAGTCAATTACAACTTCAGTATTGTTTCGCATGGCTTCAATGATGGCGTCGAAGTAGGCCGTTCCGTGTGGTATTTCCTCTAATATAATACGGTCGCGCATCATGCTAAAGGTTGAGAAATCTTGTGGAACGCTATACTTACGCAATAGCATTTGTGCGTAAGTATTCTTTTTGAGCACTTCGGGATTTTTGATATAGTATGTGAACAATGAAGATTTGTCGCATGCGATGTCAATGTCAAACATCTCTTTGATGCCCTTGCGATGCTCGTGAAAGGTGCGGATGGATAGACCGCCCATATAAGCATAAGGAGATGCTTGCCATAGCTTAACGATATGTTCAAAATCGAGAGGTAATCTTGACTTGTCAATTGTATCGATGAGCCATATATACCTAAGATAGGTTTTACTAATCATTTTGCAAAGATAAATCAAAAAATCAACAAAATCGGTCTAATAATAATAAATTCTGCGGACTTTTTGCATACAAACTGCCCAAAACAACGATATGCGAAATCTTTAATCGTATAAAGATATATACACGTTCTTTAATTTATTTCAAATATGATGCACATTATTATTGCAGGTAGTCGTAATTTTAACGACTACTCAGTTGTTGAAAAAGAAATGATGAACTTTATCGGCAAGTTTATCGGCAAGTTAGAAATTGAAATTATTTCGGGTGGTGCAACGGGGGTGGACGCTCTCGGCGAACGGTTTGCGCACGAACACAATCTGCCTTTGCGTATTGTTCCTGCCGAATGGAAAACGTATGGGCGATCGGCTGGTCCGCGGCGAAATGAGCAAATGGCTCGTATGGCTGGCACTTTGGTTGTCTTTTGGGACGGTAAGTCGCGTGGCACAAAAAACATGATTAAAATGGCTTGGAAACATGGCTTGATTGTAAAGGTTGTAAACGTATAGCATACAGTAGCTGAACAGGGGGTAAAGGTTAGAAAATAAACCTTTATCCCTTTCGTTTTTGCAACAAAAAAACGTGGCTCTATATCGCATAGTGTAGCTAAACATTGTACGCTCGGCATGAGCATTATCTAACGGGTGCAAGTTCCTAGTAAGCCCTAATAGCGGGAATTACATAGCCAAGAGCAAGGGTGTTCATCGTGAGGTGAAATCTGGAGGAAGCTGGCGGCAAACATCTGACCTAACGAACAGAAACTTCATACAAGGCATATGACCATGGATAAGTTTGTGAAGCATTGAGAAATGACCTTATTGAAAAGTTGGTGGTCGTTTCTTTTTGCCTTTACAACTTTTTGGCTACCTTTGCAAAGCTAATGAAGTAGTCTGAACTACACGACCGATGAAAGGTTAAAAAGCGGTCAAAAAGAAAGGTGAAGATTGAATTTAGAAGAAATGAAAGTTTAAATCGAATCCTTCGTCCGAAAAGTTTAGACGATTTCAATATACCAAGCTCAGCGAATTGCAGGGCGTAGGAAATAAACTTTGCTATTAAATTTATGTACTATAAAATATTGTATTCGTTCGTATGGCTGGTGTCACTATTGCCGCTCAGAGTCCTTTATTGGATATCTGACTTTATCTACGTACTTGTATATTACGTAGTGAAGTATCGTCGGGATGTGGTGCATAATAATCTTATGAGTGCATTGCCCGAACGAAGCAAAGACGAAATAAAGGCTATTGAAAAGAAGTTTTACGCTTTCTTTGCTGATTATATAGTAGAAACTTTAAAGCTCTGCACAATCTCTAAACGTGAAATGTGTAAACGAGTAGAGTTTGTGGGTGTTGATGAGATGGTAAACGAATTGCACCGTACGGGCAAGAAGTTTGGCTTTATTTATTTGGCACATTATGGAAATTGGGAGTGGGTTTCGTCGATGGCTTTACACATACATGCGGCGGATGCGAATGTAAAGTCAGGACAAATTTATCATCCATTACGTAATGCTGCCTTCGATCGTCTTTTTTTGAAAATGCGTGGTCGTTTTGATGGTGATAATATTGCCATGAAAGAGACCTTGCGATACATCTTGCGCAAGCGTCAAAAGAATGAGCCTGCTATTATAGGCTTTATTGCCGATCAAGCTCCTAAGTGGAGTAGTATTCATCATTGGACAGATTTTTTACACCATAATACCCCTGTGTTTACAGGTACAGAGCAGATTGCAAAACAGGTGGATGCTTTGTTGTTCTATTGTCATGTAGAGCGTCCATCGCGCGGTCATTATCGTTGCACTATTACTGAAATTACCGACAATGCCAAGTCGCATCCTGACTTCGAATTGACCGATGCTTATTTTGCTCGTCTTGCAGAAACCATTAACCAAGAACCAGCATTGTGGCTGTGGTCGCATAAACGTTGGAAACGTACTTATGAGGAGTTCTTGGAAAGACAAAAGATGGGATTGCATGGGTAATAAGTAGGTGTTCAAAATTTGATTTTGAGGCTGTATTTTAGTTGTAAGAAGAGTCTCCCCTTTTTGATTGCATTTAAAATGCTCAACTTTTCCTTGCAGAATAGGCTTTGTTTCTGCACTAAAAATGAAAATCCTTTGGGCTTAAATTTTGTACTGCATGCAATTTACACTATCTTTGCCACGCGAAAGGTAGTTTCTCTGCCATTTTGTAATAAGTAAAGTACGGTAATTATGGATTTGTGCATTCTTGGCTCAGGAAATGTAGCTACTCACTTGGTTGAGGCTCTGTCTAATGTAGACGGGGCTAATATAGTTGCGATTTATAGTCGCAACTATGCTCATGCTAAAGAATTAGCAGACAAAGTGCCAGGAGCTGCTTGTGTTGACAAACTTGAAGATATTCCCGATACAGACGTCTATTTGTTTGCGCTTAAAGATAGTGTCCTTGCTGATGTGATTATGCAAGTAAAGCATTTAGGCAAAGGTTTGCCAGGGTCGGTGTGGATTCACACGGCAGGTAGTATGCCTCTTTCTGTATTTGGCGATGTAGCATATAAGGGGGTAATTTATCCCATGCAGACGTTTAGCAAAACCCGTGCGTTGGACTTCAAGAATATTCCAGTTTTTATAGAGGCAAGTTGTTCTCGAACCCAGAAGATTGTTTTTTGGATAGCTGCTCATCTTTCAAAAACTGTGGTAGAACTCGATTCCGAAAAACGTAAATATCTGCATCTTTCTGCCGTGTTTGCTAATAATTTTGCCAATCATTGCTTTGCTCTTGCCTATAAATTGCTTGAAAACAAGGGTATAGATCCACAATGTTTATTGCCCTTGATAGACGAAACGGCTAACAAGTTACATAGCCTTACGCCTATGCAAGCGCAAACAGGTCCGGCTGTGCGATGGGACGAAAATGTGATTGAAAAGCAAATGGCACTGCTTGGTGATATGCCCGATTTGCAGCAGATGTACGAAACTATGACGCAAAGTATTCATCGTTTGCAAACGGAAGAATTGTAAGTGGTTCTTTTATGTAAGTAGGCAATCAAAATTATTTTATTATATCAATGCTGGAAAAGACCTGTTTTATATAAACTAATTTTGAATATCAACTTATCGAAAGTCTACTTATAAGTTTCTTAAATATGAATCATAACACTTTATGATAAATTACGATTTAAAGAAAATACGAGCCTTGGCCTTCGATGTAGATGGCGTGTTGAGTACCAATAATGTTATCTTGATTGAGGGTGGACAGCCTTGCCGAACAGCCAATATAAAGGATGGATATGCCTTGCAGCTGGCTGTGAAGTGCGGACTTGAAGTGGCTATTATTACAGGTGGTAATAGTCAGTCAGTGCGAGTTCGTTACGAGGGGTTAGGTGTTCAAAGCATTTATTTGGGTGCTTCGGTTAAAATAAAAACACTCAATGAATGGTTGCACGAAAAGTCGCTCACGCCCGACCAAGTGCTCTATATGGGGGATGATATTCCCGATTATGAAGTGATGAAGGTGTGTGGCTGTCCGTGCTGTCCTGCCGATGCAGCTCCCGAAATTCGCCAAGCGTCGCTTTATGTGAGTCCTGCTAATGGTGGAATGGGATGTGTGCGCGATGTGGTAGAACAAGTTTTGCGTGCGCAAGGCAAGTGGATGGCTAATGCTAAAGCCTTTGGTTGGTAAAAAAAATGTAGTTACAAAAGAAACAACGCTAAATATATTATCTGTTATGCTTGACAATTTAAAAAAATATCAGATAGTGCTGGCGAGCAATTCGCCACGCCGCAAGGAGTTACTTCAACGTATGGGTGTGAATTTTAAGGTTCGTACCCTTTTCGGTATTGACGAGAGCTATCCCGATTCTTTACGCGGCGAAGACATTGTGTGTTACATCTCGCGCAATAAGGCGCAGGCTTATCGCACCTCAATGGCTCCCAACGAGCTTCTTATTACTGCCGATACTATTGTGTATGTTGATGGTGAAGTGATGGGTAAGCCAAAGAATGCTGAACAGGCAAAAGAAATGCTTCATAAACTTTCGGGCAAGTCGCACCAAGTTATTACGGGTGTGACAATTGTTACGGCTGAAAGAACTGAGAATTTTGGTGTTACAAGCCAAGTTAAGTTTGCCGAGATAACCGATGAGGAAATCAACTATTATGTTGATAACTTCCTCCCCTTTGACAAGGCGGGTGCTTATGGCATTCAGGAATGGATTGGCATTGTAGCTGTTGAAGAGATTAAGGGTAGCTACTTTAATGTGGTGGGCTTGCCCGTGCAGCGCCTTTATCAAAAACTCAAAACGTTTTAATACCGTTTGTTTAAAGAGGTAAGTAGTTATGCTAAAGTTGTACGCTAAAAACAATCCTCCCGACCGCATCGAACAAATAGTTTCGGTGTTGCGCGATGGAGGTGTGATTATTTATCCCACAGGCACAACCTATGCCTTGGGATGTCATGCCTTGAAAGAGCGTGCTGTGGAGCGTATTTGTAAGATTCGTCAAATAGATCCGTCATCGCATCCCTTGTCGGTTATTTGCTATGATATGAGTGCTATTAGCGAGTATGCACGTATTTCAACACCTATATATAAGGTAATGAAGCGTAACTTGCCTGGTGCTTTTACTTTTGTATTGCAGGGTAAAAATAAATTGCCTAAAATATTTCGTTCCAAAAAATCGGGTGAGATAGGTATTCGTATGCCTGACTCTGAAATAGTGCGCGATATTTTACAGCAACTTGATGCACCACTAATGACAGCTTCGTTGCCTACTGAGGGGTATGAAGATGAGGCTTACCGTTTAAATCCTGAGTTGATTGATGAAACCTTTGGCTCGTTAGTTGACTTGGTGATTGATGGCGGAATGGGCTCATTAGGTGAGAGTACTGTTGTGGATTGTCGAGAAGACGATTACGAAATAATGAGACAAGGTGACGGAATTCTGATTTAAAGAGGAAAGAAAGATGAACATAGTAAAGGCTTTGTTACTGACGTTTGCAAGTGCTGCTACATTGGTTAGTTGCTCGGAGGATAGTAACAATGAAAAATACGCTTCTAAGGCTCCTATATTCTCGGGTATGCAGATTTACGATGCTCAGGGCAATAAGGTGACTAAAGTGAATGCTGGTGAGAAGTTTGTGGTGGTTGCAGAACAGAGTCAGAAAGGCTCTTTGCTTAATGCTACTACTTACGTATGGAGTATTGCTCCTTCGGTAGATGGACTTGTACACAAGCAAAATTTGGCGAATGATGTGATTTACGATCATCAGTCGCAAAATCCCACAGATACGTTGACTATCGGTGTAGCGGGTACTTACACGCTAACGTTTAAGGGGACGTATAATGCCAGTGGTAATACTTCTTCGTGGGGCAGTCAATATGGTTGGACGAATACTCAATATTGGCAAGATGGTACAGGTCACGTAGTTTATGGTTTACGTGGGTTGTATGGTTTCACCGTAACAGCTACTAAGAAGGTAGTTGTGATTTGAGTTTAAAACAATGAAGTCGTCTAAACTTTTCTGAAGTTCAAATCTAATCTTTGTCAGAAAAGTTTAGACGACTTCAATTTCTTGCGGTGTGAAATCATTTGTGTTTCACGCTCCAATCACACCTCATTAGGGGTGATATCGTGTAGCCAGGTATGAGAGGGTGGGCTTGTTCCCGAATTCTCATACCTGGCTATTTTTGCAATACTCCCTATGTTTGCACGCTGAAGGTGTGCAATTGGGTATAGGTGTACAGCTGTTTTTGTGTCCCTTTTATAAAGCAACACATGGTTAAAGCTCATAAATTGCCATAGATGAGATATAATTTTCCATGTATCTGTCCCCAAAAAGTCTATTGATTAACTCGACCAAGTTAATTGATTAACTTTG
>OBIB01000049.1_pt1 | contig 42084 bp, 28 predicted proteins | sample 1496261 | NCBI WGS metagenome assembly OBIB01 (sample SAMN05065771, study PRJEB22554) | human gut metagenome | biome: ENVO:2100002; feature: ENVO:00000062; material: ENVO:00002003 | host: Homo sapiens | place: USA
GTACATGTTAATTGATAGACTCGAAAAGAGTATATTGAATACAGAGTATTACTTATTACCTGTTACCTATTCCTTACCCCCTTATAGTTTCCCCACCAATTCTTCAAACTCCTCAGGAGGACATATAGCTTTATTACGAATTTTTGAGCGATAATTATAGACGGTGGCTGTAGAGTAATCAAGAAAATGTGCAATGCGTGTTGTGTCATGAATACCCAAACGGATAAGCGCATAAATGCGCAATTCCGTATTAAGCAAACCATTCTTTTTCACCGTTAGCTGATGTTCAGGCTGCAGCAAAGCATTAAATGAAGACACGAAATCGGGGAAAAGCGTTAAAAAGGCAGCATCAAAGTCAGCATAAAACTGCGTTTGTTCAACCTTGGCATTCAAGTCACGTTTCAACTGATTGGCTACTTCCTCAAAATGCCTGTTTTTAATTAACCGAAGCGTAGAACTGCGGAACTCAGCCAACTGATCGAGATACATGCGACAACGATTCAAGTAACGAGCTATATACTCCTCCTTTACCTTATCTGTCATACGCAACTGGCTGTAAGTGTTTTGCAATTCCTCATTGGTATTCTTCACCTCTTGAAGCGCAGCTTGCAACTTCTCGTTGGCTTCATGCATCCGTTGGTTTGCAGCTGCCAACTCTGCATTATTGCGAGTTTGTTGGTGACGCATCTCACGCAATTTCTGCATTTGCTTACGCAAATACAATACCACACCTATCAACACAAACGATAAAGCTACAAGTGCATACATCAACACATGATCACGCTGACGCTGCTCCTTTTCGCGTTGCTTATATTGCTTGTCGATAATCGGAAAAATGTTTGAAGCCTCAATCGAGCGCAAACCAGCCTTGCAATAACTTGCATCTTCCATCGAACATAGCAGATAAGAATATGCACGTTCTACATCGCCATTGTCAAACAAAATCTGTGCTAACATGGGCAACGCTTGATACTCGCAAGTAGCATTGTGCAAGTCGGCAATAGCCGTGAGGGTTAGGTAGTATACCCCTTTTGCCCGATTACCTTTTAATAAATAGGCCTGTGCCAACGTAAAGCAAACATAAGGATGAGGCGTTGCCTCACTTGCCTGTGCTGCATAAGGTTTCAACATGTTTATAGCCTTTTGCGGCTGACCGAGCGCGTTATATTTATCTGCTAACACAATGTCGCGATTCAGATTTTTTATGGTTTCAAACGATAGCAACGAATCACGATAATTCATGGTTTTTTCCTCCCAAAGCTGGTGTTGCTCTGAGGCTTTGGTGTAGTAAGTACACATCCAACCATAAATCGTGCGCTTTATGCGGTAATAATAAAGTCGCAATTCAATGTGCTCAGCATTTATCAGCGAACGTGGAACCTTGTCGAGTTCATTGAGAGCCTCGGCATACAAGGCCGAAACAGCCATAATTTCAGCCTGTGCAATATGAAGCGTAGCTTGCATCACAACATCCGTTTTATAGGCTGGCAACTGGCGCATTTTACAAATATAAACCTGAGCTGAGTCGGTTTGGAAATGCGAATAGAGGTCGAATATCTCTTTATAGAGATTATATTTATTGTGGCCCGTTGCCGAACGTGCTTGCACCTTTAGCTGATTGATTTGCTTCAAGCGCTGCTCTCGGTATTGCATCTTATGATTCATGATAACATCATCGAGCGTACAAAGCAATGATTGTGTGGGCTCGTCAAATTCAATGGGCTGCGACTGCGATTGTGCATGCTGCACAACAAACAGACTCAATATAAGCGTTAATAGGATGTATCTTTTCATGGAGATATTTTTTTGTCTAAAAAATTAGTGCTCCAAAGTTAATATATTTTTTTAAAATACATACATTTTGATAACAGAAAGTTACAAAATAATTTATAAAATTCAGCACGTCTAAACCCTATTTTATATTGATTATCAACACATTATAAATTCTAATTGTTTATATTTTATTTATAGCTCATTGCAAAGGCTACGAAAGCTTCGTAATTTTGCCAACGAAAATTTTGGGTTTTCTCCCATTACGAATGATAATTGACACATGAAACATTTACTCTGCCTTTTATTCGTAGGACTTTTGTCCTTACAAATACACAGTGCTTCAATCAAACGCCCCATTGAGGTGCAACCCACCTTTTGGTGGAGCGGCATGCACAACCCCTCGCTACAACTCATGCTACATGGCAATGCCATTGGCAATAGTGAGGTAAGCTTAAACGCTTCGGGCATTACGATTGATAGCATCTACCGCCCAACTAACACCAACTATCTATTTATATACCTCAACACACAACAGGCGCAACCCCAACACTTTAGTTTGCTATTACAGCAAGGACGTAACAAGCAACGCATTAGTTACGAGCTCAAGGCACGCAACAACATGCCCAAAGCACAAGGCTTTGATGCCGCTGACGTGCTCTATTTGCTCATGCCCGACCGCTTTGCCAATGGTAACCCCAAAAACGATGTTGTAAAGGGACTGAAAGAAAATACTGCAAACCAAGCACCCGACAACCGACACGGCGGTGACTTAGCTGGTATGACCCTCCATTTAGACTATCTCGACTCGTTAGGTGTTACTACCATTTGGCCCACGCCACTGTTGTGCAACGATATGCCTGCAGGTTCTTACCATGGCTATGCCATTACAAACTACTACGAAATAGACCCCCGATTTGGAACCAACAACGACTATAAGCTCTTTGTAGAAAAAGCTCACCAACGAGGCATGAAGGTGGTGCAAGACATGGTGTTCAACCACTGCGGTAGTGAGAACTTTCTGTTTACCGACCTACCCGACTCTACGTGGTTTAACAACAAAAGCCACTATGTGCAAACTGGCTATAAAATTACAGCCGTTACCGATGCCTATGCCAGTCAGGTAGATGCCTTTAACGCGCAAGATGGTTGGTTTGTTTCCTCTATGCCCGACTTTAACCAACGCAATACACACGTAATGCGCTATCTTACGCAAAATGCCATTTGGTGGATTGAATTTGCTGGCATCGATGGTATCCGTCAAGACACTTATCCTTATGCCGACCGCAATGCCATGGCGCAATGGTGCAACGAATTGTTAACACAATACCCACACCTTAACATCGTGGGCGAAACATGGCTCAACAGCAATGTTGGGGTTAGCGCATGGCAAAAAGATAGTCCCGTAGCTAAAGGGCTTTGCAACAGTCAACTCCCCACTGTAATGGATTTTCCACTAATGTCTCTACTCACTTCGGCACTCGATGAGGGTTCTAACGAGTGGGACAAGGGATTAGCACGTCTTTACAATTATTTGTGTCAAGACGGTGTATATGCCGACCCTACACACTTACTAACTTTTTTGAGCAACCACGACACCAACCGCTTTGCCTGTGTTGATGCACAAGCTGCTCTGAAGTGGCGCTACCGCCAAGCTCTTACCTTACTACTCACCTTGCGCGGTATTCCGCAACTTTATTATGGTGATGAGTTGGCTATGGCAGCTAACAAAAGCCGAGGTGATGGTGCATTGCGTCAAAACTTCCCAGGAGGTTTTGCCACTGACAGCATCAATGCTTTTACTGGCAAAAATCTCACTCCTCTAATGCAGCAGACGCAAGCTTTTACACGCAATTTGCTGCAATGGCGCAAGAGCTGCGATGCCGTTAAGTGGGGTTCGTTCTGCCATTTTGCGCTGAAAGATGGCGTATATGTCTACGCACGCCAATACAAAGGTCACGTTGTAACAGTGATGCTTAACGGCACTGATGCTCCTGTGTGTGTAGATCTTAACCACTATGCCGAGGTGTTACCCAAAAACAAAGCTCGCGATATACTAACTGGTCGCAAAATCCAACTCGATAAAGGATGTTTGCAAATGGGCATACGCGAGGTATTGGTGCTCGATTTCAACTAATGAACTGCAAAAAGGTTTCATAGATATATGATTAGGTTTTTAGATGCGTGGAGCTATTTAAAGTGTGTTTTTGCTCCACTCCCGTAAAAAGATGTTTTTAGGAAAACTCCGCCAAATTCTTTTTCGTGAGAAAAGGGATTTGGCATTTTTTTTGTAAAAAACTTTGAAAGTAGATTTCCTTATTTCTATGAATTTTATATTTGATTTTCCATGAATATTTCCTTTCGGGGTTTTGTCTGGTACGAGAAATATGGATGGAAAAAAGGAGTTATATATAGGAACGCGCGCGCGAGGGGAAAGTAAGTTTTTTCAATACTTCATGCGCCAACCTCACTCCCTAATGGATAGTAGTCTGTAAAGTCTAGTAAAACAATGTTCATTTTATTTGCGCTTCGCGCTTGGGGTAGTCAAAAATGTCCATCAGAATTAAGTATTAAGTAATAAGTATTAAGTATTACATTCTATTGAGGTTCTCACGCGCCAGCCCAATCCCGAAAGGGGTTTATTTATGGTATTTCAAAAATAATAATTCATGAACATTTATGGCTCATTGATGGACATTTATGACTAAAAAACAACAATACATTCAGGACTACGAAAAACTCCCGCTTACTTTCAACAAGCAAGCGGGAGTTATCTATTTATTCTTCAGTTTCATTCCATGCAGCAGCATCCCATCCAGCATCGCGTTCGTTAGACAACTGCTCTTCGTTACCCAACTCATCATTTAATCCAGGAGAGCCTGCTAACATAGCTTCGGGAACATAAGTATAAACCGTAGTCTTAGGAGACTGATATTCTTTCTTCATTGTTACTGTAAAGTTTAAGGTATGCAGACAAACACGTGGTCTGTCTGCATACAGAGATATAAGGTTTTATCGAATCACTTTCTTTCCGTTGATCACATAGATACCCTGCGGCAATTCGTCAACATGGTTCACGTTGATGCGACGACCATTGAGGTCGTATACACGTAATGTAGCAGCAGGAGTAGCCGTAGCATGCTCAATACCTGTAACAGCTTGGTTGTTATCGAGGTCGAAGAGAGAGAAGCCTGTCAACTGTTCAGCTTGCAAGGTAGCAGGAATAGCCAAGAAAGCCTTGCCACCCTTATTCATAAATGCGCCACCATTTGCAGCACCCCAATAGAAACCAATTTCAGAACCCGTAGCTCGGTCGTAAGAAAGTTTGTAGTACTTATCAGCTCCAGCCACATTGGTCATTTCATCGGTTAATGAACCATGCAAGAGGTTATCTTCGGGAGCCATTTCAGTACTTTTGCTTGCCGACAAGTAGAAGGAGTTACCCTTGCCACCCTTCAACAATACACCTGTCTCAGCTGGAATAACATCGCCACTGTTATAGCGGTAGTCATTGCGAATGCCTTCACCATTGGCAGTTACCACTGCAGCCTTTACACCTGTAGGTACAACCAATGCTTGGTCGCTATAAGCGGTGAGATAGGAACTCTTGGCAAAGTCTACCAAGCGAGAGCCTTCACCTATTTCGTTCTTAGCAGCATTGTAGGCTGTTTCCAATGCTTCGTAAGTAGCATCTGTAGCCCAATTTGCATCGAGTTCTGCCTTAGCTTGTTGCATGGCAGTAATTAAGGCTGTACGTGTAGCCTCGCTCAGTTTATCTGCTTGACTTGCACGGGTGTAAGCATGCAACTCACTCCAATAGAAGAAGAGGTTGCCGTTGAGTTGACTGTTACCAGTTGTTTCCTCTACCGTCAAACGGATGTGGCGATAAGCTGTATCCCCAAAATTAAGGGGTAACAAACCTGTATTACCAAAGTCGTAATCGTAAGCGCAAGTTTGCGTACCAAGGTCTGTCCAACTATTTTCATCCTCAGGCGTATTGGTAGCGTAGACATGCAAAGTTACAGGACTACCATTGTCTACTTCCACTTGTCGTTTGCTATATTTCAATGCAATTTGTTTGTAAGCATCGTTCAAATCTACTTGCAAGTAGTGCTTAGCTCCTGTTGCATTGTTCTGGCTCCAAGTAGAATGGAAGTAGGTGGTGAGGTCATTATCGATAAGTTCAGCCAAAGAACCTTCTGTGGGTTCGACAGCGTTTGAAGAAAGTTGCGAAGCATCGGTTATCAAACCGTCCTTTTCAGTGTAAGGAGCTTCTTTATAACTTGTAACGGGATAGATTGCCAATTCACCTAAAGCAAAGTATAAGTTGCCATTGGTTTGTTCCATACCCCCCGTTTTCTCTACTTGTAGACGGATATATTGGTAGTCACCATCTAAATTCAGAATGGTCTTACCACTTTGTTGGTTGTCGTATCTGTAGCTAAGCTGATTGCTATATCCACAGTCCTTCCAACTTTCTTCGTCATTGGGTGTATTGGTAGCAAACACGTGGAACTGAGTAGGATAGCCCTTGTTGCCTGTAAAATTATAACGCTTGGTAAAGTCTAAGAGCAAATCCTTGTAAGCACCCTTCAAGTCAATTTGCAAATAAGCAAACGCATTGTCCACATTGTTTGCGCTCCAAGTTGAGTGGAAGAAAGTGTTTTTGTCACCATCTACCAAATTGCTAACAGGACCTTCAGATTCCGGTTTGTTTGTTGAGAGTTGATCGGCTGAGGTAAGGATATTGCTGCTTGTGGCGTAAGTCGGAAGAAGAGGAGAATAATCGGGAGTGTTATCAAGAGCAGAAGTAAAATCTTCTACTTGTGCGTAAAGCTTATACAAATCACTTAAGCCTAATGGCCCATATGCAGCCTCGCACACATCTTTATAAGCCTTGCTCAAGTTTGTACTCAAATCAAACAGAGCTACATCACCTTCAGCAATGATACTTGCCAAATCGTCCACTTTTTGCAAATTATCTTCTAATTCCTTGCGTAAGTCCTCAGAAATACTATTACTATAATAAATTGCCTCATAATCTGAAATCAATGTTTGGGCATTCGTGCAGGTTTGGGAAATAGTTCTTAGATATTGAGCGGTATTGTAATCTAAATCATTTCCGCTCCATTCATAGAAACTAACAGAACCCAAACTATCATAATTTTTTGGAGTTCCATTCGTATACCATGTGCCACCAATATAGTCATTGACGTACGGATATTCATTAGAATTATAGTAGGAAAGCAGATGAATCTCAAGATTATTATCGCTAACAGCATAAACATTAGTATTCGATCCAAATACACCACCACCAAATTCACCACCACCAAATTCAATACGGTCTGGTTGAATTAAAGCGACTTTCAGTGCATCACAGTTTGAGAAAGCATTATCTCCAATGCTAGTCACTGAACTTGGAATATTGATAGATGTCAGAGAACTGCAGCCAGAGAAAGCAGAGCTTCCAATGCTTGTCACAGAATTTGGAATTTTGATGGAGGTCAAAGCACTACAGTCACGGAAGCCCCCCCCTTCAATGCTAGTCACGGAACTTGGAATATTGATGGAGGTCAAAGAACTGCAGCCAATGAAAGCAGACTTTCCAATGTTAGTCACAGAACTTGGAATATCGATGAATTTCAAAGCACTGCAGTCACAAAAAGCATACGATCCGATGCTTGTCACGGAACTAGGAATAATGATTCCTGGCAAGAAACTGTTTCCATTGAAAGCAGAAGGTTCAATGCTAGTCACGGAATTAGGAATAACTAAATAATAAGTTATAGGCCCCCCTGCACAAATAAGTTTAGTTTTCTCTTTGTTAAAAAGCAGACATCCATCTGAAGAATAGTTGGGATTGTTTGCATCAACTTTAAATTTCAAGGAAATGCATATATGGAATGCTTCCAGTCCAATGTTAGTCACGGAACTAGGAATATTGATTTTTGTCAAGGAACTACAATATCCGAAAGCACCAGGTCCAATGCTAGTCACGGAATTAGGAATATTGATAGAGGTCAAAGAACTGCATTCATAGAAAGCATAATCTCCAATGCTTGTCACAGAACTTGGAATATTGATGGAGGTCAAAGAACTGCAGACACCGAAAGCATAAGTTCCAATGCTTGTCACAGAATTTGGAATATTGATGGAGGTTAAAGAATGGCAATAATAGAAAGCATAATTACCAATGCTTGTCACCTCACATCCATCAACATAACCTTTGATTTCTGCTGAGGTAGCACTTTTATCCTCAAGCCCTTTTACAGTCGCTGTTTTAGCAGTTTTATCTAAATAGTATATAATCCCATCCTCCGTGTAATCCTCTGCCCACGAGGGGAGCGTAGTCATAAAGCACACCAACAGGAATAGCCATTGGTGGAGATTTTTTGAAAGTAAATTCTTTTTCATGTTTATAAAAACTTTGTTCTGTTTTTTTAAGTTCAAGATATGTTTGAACTTGTTTTGCAACAAGCTAAACAATAAACCAAGTTTTGGATTGAGCAAAGAATGCCCCTATCCAAAACTTGAATTCAAATGTTAAAACACGAACTTATAAGTACAACCTTAATTGTGTTCGTAATATTTTATGGGGTTCTGAGAAGCTTTGGCTACAACAATATGCTTACCAATCAGTTCCTTACGTAAAGAGAGCAATTCATCATACGTTTTTGGAGGAAGTTGCGAAGGTTGGCTGAAGAAATGACGCTTTGCACCAGGGGCATCGTAAGTGTTTTGTGCAAGGTCTATTTCCCATCTACCACGACAATAGAAGACGTCAACAATTATTCCGCGATAAACAGCTAAGGCATAGTCTGCATTGTTGGCACGGTTAACATCAACAAACCAGCTCTTGCGCGTAGCTTCATAGATTTGCTCATGAGTCGCATCTCTACTATAAGTTCCGTGAATGTTGATTGCAATAAAGTTTAGTCCCATAGCATCAACTTCTTGCTGTAAATCGACGTCCTCAGCACCACACTCACGAATGATTTGCTCAGTCGTTGCAATGCCTCGATCATCTTGAGCAACACCTTTCTGGATATTGGTTAACTCGCATATATTGTGGGTTTGGAACAGCGGATAGGTCAGAAAGTCGATGAGGGTAGATTCTATTTCGAAAGCTACCTCCTCAGTAAGACCATAACGAATGATGAAGTGCTTTACCTCGAGCGGTTTGCCTTCGGCATCCAATGTGGCATGGATTGCACGGATTTGATCCAATTTCTCACTGGTACTACACACGTCATTGTTTTCTGCTTCGGCAATGTGTTGAAAAACACGGTTGCCCACACCTTTGCCAACATAAAAAATTTGGTCGGTGCGCGGATCTACCAATGCATACACGTAGTACTGTAATTTAGCCTCTACTTCTGGAGAGAATTTATTATCCATAATGGTAAATTATTTGGATTAATTGATTAAAAGATTTCGTTCGCTTACGCGCACCTTTTCTCGCCATGGCAAAGCTTAAGCAAGCTTAGCTTTGCTCATCTGGCTTAACGAAAAGGTTCTGTTGCACCTGATAATATAGGCTATGGCTCACCCAATATTACATTTGCACCTTGCAAATGTAATAAGAAAATCACATTCACCCCCCCCAATTATATAATCTTTGTTAATAGACTTGATTTTAACTATAAACGCATAAAAAATGTAGACAAAATAGGGATGTTGTTAGAAGAATCATGAATTTTGAACACACTACCTTTCGAGGTTTAGCCTGATACGAGAAATATTGATGGAAAAAAGGAGTTATATATATAGGAACGCGCGCGAGGGGTAAGTAAACATTCTTCAAAACTTCATGCGCCATCCTTACCCCAAATGGGGTAAAGCTGGCGCATGAAACTTTGATTAATTCTTGCTCAAATAATCAGATACACGGTTTTACTGGAAGCAAAAAAATAGGTGTATCCTTAGTTAACCCAATATCTTAGCGTTTTACCAAAAAACCAAGTATGGCTTTCATGGCTTGATTACGCACATCTTTATCGCGTATGCACTCAAAGGGGAAAGATATGCTGAGGGTGCGATAGGTCTTGCCTTGATATGCCACACCTGCTCCTTGTCCACCACCATAAGCAAAAGCGGTGAAGGCTTTGTTGGATGCTGGCAAAATGGCATCGGGAGCTATAGTGGCGTAATGAACTGCATTGGGCTTGCGATAAATAGAGAACTGCATGTTGAGTCCGTTAACAATATCGGTGCTGTCAATGCGTGCTGAACCATCGTACTTAAACTTGAGCATGTCTTCAATAAAATCGCGATCGGCTGCGGAGTGGACATTATCAGAACCAACGTAACTACCACTAAGGAACAGGGAACCACCTTCCTTTAAATACGCATTCAACTTGTTGCGTGCTGCAGAAGTGAACACGGGGAAGGGACGAAGATTATAGGGTAATTGGGCTTGAAGTCCAGCGATGTAATCGACCATAACATAACCATGTGTGCTGAAAGCAAGCGATTCGAAAACCTCGCGACTCACAGAACAGAAGGAATAAGCTCCCGTACTGGCTATGGCATGACCATGACACACGGCATAATCAAAGGTGTTGCCTGCTATTTCACGTCCCATCCAATTGTGTGCCGAATAACCTAAAGCATGGCTGCCCTCAGAACCTGCCGTGGATGGTGTGAACACACGCTGTTCACCACTATAGGCTGTTGTTGAGATGTAAGGCACACCTGGGTCGAGGTCAATGCGGAAACCTAAGGAATCGGGTGTATTGACCATAGCAGGACCACTCAGACGGTTGAAGGCATTAACAATGAGCACACGTGGGGCTGTAGCTTGCTCACTGCGATAGGCACAGAGTTGTTCGGTTGGGAAACTCTCGCCACCTGCATTAACTGCCGTTACGCGGAAGGTGTAGGTGCGACCTGCTGAGATAGGAAGCGTATATTCTGTAACATTGCCCACTGGAAGTCCGTTGTCGAATGCCTCATTGTCGACACGAGTGTAGATGATGTAGCCCGTGGGGACAGCTGTGGTTTCGAGCGAATCGGTTGTAGGTCGCCAAGTGAGACGCACCTGACTAGCATCGGCACTAAGTTGTGCTGAGAATGCGTGAGGTGCAAGAGGTTGCACGATGTATTGCTTGATGCCATGCTCGTAGTTAACAAAACGAAGTATGCTTTTATAAACAGCACGCGCTAAGGTAAACTTGAAAAGAGGGTCATGACCATAACGCATGTCGGCAAAGTTTTGGTGCGACATAGTCTCGAGTATAGCTGAAGGCACATCGGGCATACGGGTTTCAGCGTAATTGCGATCCCAATGCTCGCGACGCGTCCAATCAACCTTAAAGGTGTTGCGCACATCGGTGGTGAGGGTTTGCAACAGAAGTTGGGCAAAGTCGGACGAGGCTTGACGCGAAAGTCCTGAGATGTAGTTGGTGTTGCCTTCACCATCTTGCGTTGTTGAAATGGCTAAGGAACCATAGATGCTTTGGTCGGTATGTACACCGGCATCGCTATGTATGGCTAAGGAGAGTTCGAAGGGTACCTTCTGACCAGATTTATTGGGCACGTAAGGACTGCCTGCCGCAAGATAGTTAAGCATATTGCCACGCACACGAAGGTCGTCGGCATAGTCGTTGGTACTCGCTGTGGTGTTGACAAGACTATCGGGTATGCCTGCCCATTGGGCATAATAGCGGGCTGCTTCTAAATAGCGTGGCAAGCCCGAGGTGCCTGCTGTGCCACGCTCGGTCTGCCCTACTCCACCTCCAAAGCGCACAGCATCGGCTGTGATGATGCCACGATGGTCGCTCTGATTGGTAAGCACTACGCGTCCTTCAGTGCCTTGGGCAAAATCGAAGGTTCCGAGATAAACCCATGTACCTCCTCCCATTTGCTGATTGACAGTGAAATTGGTACGACCGCCTTTGTGAATGACTGTGTAACGGGCATCGGGCACAGAATTAGGACGTGTGGCATAACTTACGTACACGGCATAGCGTCCTGCCGCGGGAATGTTGGGAGTCCAAGTAGCATTTGCCAGTTGGGTGCGACGATTTACTGCTGTAATGCTACGATAGGTACCGCTTTGAAAAGGATGCACGGCATCGTTGAGCAATGCACCTGTCGAAGCAAAGCCTGTGGAATCTGCTGAAGCTTGCCATTGGGCATCGGCTTGTGTGGTTTCAGCATAGTGTCCTTGACGATTGGGAGTATCATTGTCGATGACTGCCTCGTGAGTTTGATAGTCTCGCTCGCGCGGACATGCTACTATGGCTCCTGCATTTTCAAGCATAGGGAAGAGATAGGGCAAGACGAACGATTGAGTGAAGAGGTCCTCGGTGGTGCAGAAAAGGTAGGGACGTTGCCATTGCCAAGCACCTTCTTTGTAATAGCGTCCGTGACTGGGCCATATAAAGAGGTGGCGATTTTGCAGTCCTTCCGTCACCTTATAGGGGCGTGAGGTATTCTCTACCCAAGGTTTGCCTTGATAGTTGATTTTACCCCAAAGACGCGATGCGTCCTCACCTCCCGTGCGGTAGATGTTGGGCACGAGATCTTCGATAAGTTGCTGCTTTTTGTTGTAGATGGACAGACGATAGGTGTTGTAGGGAGCAGGCAAACGACGTTGCAAGTCGGTGTAGATGCTGCTAACACTTTGGGGGGTGAAGGGCTGCGAACAGAAGGGTTCGTTGGCATAAATGCGCACTTCGCGCAAATTATCGTCAGTACGTAAAGAGTCCATCCCCATGCGGTCGCGTGGTTGGTATCCACTCAGTTTATAACTACGCAAATAATTGTTTACGACATCGTAAACGGGTGACTTTTGTGCATGTAACGAAGCGGTACTAATCCACAATAGGACCCATAATAAGAGGAGTTTCTTGGTGTACACAGGGAAGTTTTTTATAATTTTGGTAGTTGGTGGGATATAGAAGTCGTCTAAACTTTTCTGACGACTTCATAAATAAGTTTGGAGTTTATCATTGAGGTTAAAGTCTTTGGGATAGGTTTTTTTGAATGTTAACTTTTGGGATGAGATAACTTGTAACCTTATAACCGAAAAACTATAACTCAAAGATAAACTCCAAGCTCTAAGTGTTACTTCTTTAACGAAGCGATAGTTTCTTTCAATGTGGCAATTTTGCTCTCGGCATCAGCTTGCTTTTTGCGTTCAAGTTCAACAACTTGAGCAGGGGCATTATTTACGAAACGCTCGTTCGAGAGTTTCTTCATTACTCCATTCAAGAAGCCTTCGAGGTGTTTGAGTTCAGCCTCAGCCTTGGCAAGCTCTGCTTCTACGTCGATTAAACCACCTAAGGGAACTGCATACTCTGTGGTGCCTACCATGAACGAGCTTACGCCTTCGCCCTTTGCCTCGACTACAGCTACGTCATTTACATTTGCCATTTTGGTGATTAAGCAATCGTAGGCTGCAATGGGGTCGGCACCAATTACTTGAAGGTCGAGTGCCTCACGCGGTGAGATGTTCTTGGTGTTGCGGATAGCACGTACACCTGCTACCACGTTCTTCATTAACTCTACTTGAGCAAGAATGGCTGCATCGCCCTCAGCTGGTGCTGCAATGGTTTGCGGACTTACCATGATGCTCTCACCCTCTTTACGCTCTGCAAGGTGCTGCCAAAGTTCTTCGGTAATGAAGGGCATGAAGGGGTGGAGTAAATGGAGGAGGTGGTTGAATGCCTCAAGCACTGCATTGTAGGTCGTAGCATCGATGGGCGAACCATAAGCGGGCTTTACCATCTCGAGGAACCAACTTGAGAATTCATCCCAGAAGAGGTGATAAACCTCCATTAGGGCTTCGCTCAAACGGTATTTTGAATAGAGGTCGGCTACCTCGGCTGCACTCTGACGGAGTTTGGCGTTGAACCACTCTACAGCTAAACGAGCTGTTTCGGGTTGTGCCACGCTCTCATCTATTTGCCAGCCTTGTACCAAACGGAAGGCATTCCAAATTTTATTGCAGAAGTTACGTCCTTGTTCGCAAAGAGCTTCATCGAAGAGGATGTCGTTGCCTGCAGGAGCTGCTAACATCATGCCCATACGCACACCATCGGCACCAAAACGATCAATGAGGTCGAGGGGATCAGGTGAGTTGCCAAGCGACTTAGACATTTTACGACCGAGCTTGTCGCGCACGATACCTGTGAAGTATACGTTCTTGAAAGGCATCTTACCTGTAAACTCGTAACCTGCCATAATCATGCGGGCTACCCAGAAGAAGATGATGTCGGGACCTGTTACCAAGTCGCTGGTAGGATAGTAGTAGTTGAACTCTTCGTTGTTGGGATGAGTGATGCCATCGAAGAGCGAAATGGGCCAAAGCCATGATGAGAACCAAGTGTCGAGTGCATCTTCGTCTTGACGCAAATCGGCTGCTGTGAGATGAGCATTGCCACTCTTTTGCTGTGCCAACTGCACAGCTTCGTCGATGGTTTCTGCCACTACATAACCACCTTCGGGCAGATAATAAGCAGGAATGCGGTGTCCCCACCACAACTGACGCGATATGCACCAGTCCTTAATATTCTCTAACCAATGACGGTAGGTGTTTTTGTATTTTGTGGGATAGAACTTGATTTCATCGTTCATCACAGGAGGTAAAGCCAAGTCAGCAAAGTGTTGCATCTTGAGGAACCACTGCATAGAGAGCTTGGGTTCGATGGGCACACCTGTACGCTCAGAACAACCTATTTTGTTATCGTAATCCTCAATTTTTTCCATCAAACCTGCTTCTTGCAAGTCGATAGCAATTTGCTTACGCACGTCAAAGCGGTCTTGACCTACATACATGCCTGCTGCCTCAGAAAGGGTGGCATCATCGTTGAAGATATCGATGGCTTGCAAGTTATACTTTTCGCCAAGCATGTAGTCGTTTACATCGTGAGCAGGAGTTACCTTCAAGCAACCCGTACCAAACTCGATGTCTACGTAGTCGTCCTCGATTACAGGAATTACACGACCAACCAACGGCACAATTACCTTTTTGCCTTTGAGCCAATGGTTTTTGGGGTCGTTGGGATTGATGCACATGGCAACGTCGCCCATGATGGTTTCAGGACGTGTGGTGGCTACTACAGCGTAACGACCCTTTTCATCTTGATGAATTACTTCACCTTCCTCACCTGTTGCACCCGTTCCATCATCCTCGCTCACGTAGTACTTCATGTAGTAGAGTTTGGTGTGCTCTTCCTTATATACTACTTCTTCGTCAGAGAGAGCAGTTTTAGCCTTAGGATCCCAGTTAACCATGCGTACACCACGGTAGATGAGACCCTTGCGGAAGAGTTCAACGAATACATGGATGACGCTCTTTGAGCGTTCCTCGTCCATGGTAAAGGCTGTACGATCCCAATCGCACGAAGCACCTACACGACGCAACTGCTTAAGAATGATGCCGCCGTGTTCATCGGTCCAGTCCCAAGCATGCTTCAAGAATTCATCGCGTGTAAGATCGGTTTTCTTGATGCCCTGTTCTGCCAAACGGTTTACAACCTTGGCTTCAGTAGCAATTGAGGCATGGTCAGTACCAGGCACCCAACAAGCGTTTTTACCCTCCATACGTGCATGACGCACAAGGATGTCTTGAATGGTTTCGTTGAGCATGTGTCCCATGTGCAACACGCCTGTTACGTTGGGTGGTGGGATAACTACTGTATAGGGTTTACGGCCATCGGGCTTTGAAGAGAAAAGGTGGTTATCGGTCCAATACTGATACCATTTACCCTCTACTTCCTCGGGATTGTAAGTCTTTGCTAATTCCATTATATTGTGCTTATTTTTTAATATTCGAAATGTATCTTTTTGCCTAAAGGTTATTGTGCCTTTTTCTTTACATCAAAGAGATAAGTTAGCTTTGCATAGATAACACCATTGTTTGAACGACTGAATACGTCTTTTTTGGAGTTATTGTAAATGTCGGACAAACCATAATAGTAGCGTCCTTCAACAAGGAAATGCCCTACTTTGGATGTCAATTCCACACCTAAACCAGCTGTGATGCCATAGTCGAACTTTTTTTGAATGGGCATGTCATATTGTGCAAACATGCCATTAGGACGGTCGGGGTTCCCCTCGGCATTGAGTGTAAAGTTGCTTGCCTCGGTTTTTTCCTTAAAGCAATAGCCCACTTGCGGACCTGCTAAGAAATAGCCCATAAAGCCACGCGATTCTCTACCCCATGCCAAACGAGCTAACATGGGAAGTTGCAGGTAGTGTTGATCGCGACGATAGGTGTCGGGCAGAGGTTCGGAGTTGGCATTCAACACATTCTCGCGCCAACCTAAGGTGGTGTAGTTTAACTCTACTTGCAAAGCGCAAAAGGCTTTAAAATAGCGCTCGCTTGTGTAACGTGCTACAATGCCGAAGGTGGGCCCCATGTGCCATTTCTGCTTTATGGTGGGGTCGAAGCCTATTTGGTTCATAGCAATACCACCTGTAAAACCTAAGCAGAAGTTGTGGCGAGCCTCGCCCACTTGTGCCTGCATTGCTGTGGCTGCGAAAAACCATGCTACCACACACGCTATTATATATGTATAGGAGCGTTTCATTTATTGCGCTGAAATTTTTACGATGCTCATATCCTTTTTAAAACGAACCAACCACATGCTGCGACTAACGTATCCACCATTGCCTCCTACGGTTATGAAGCGTGGTTCGGATTGTAACTTGGGCTGTGCTGCAACAGTGCCTGCTTTGGGAGACTGTGTGTTAAAGTCGTAACCATAGTTAGCCATACTACCCATAAAGCCTCGCGCAAAGTCATAACCTAAGGGTGCCATGCGCGGATTGCTGTTAACGAATTCAGCATGGAAGGCATTCACATACTCATCATGAAATGCTTTTGACGCTGTGGTGTAAGGATAGTAGTAGTTAGGGGTAAGAATGTAGGTGTCGGCAGCATGAATGAGTTTGCGGTCGGCACTCTCAGTGTAGGGCAACCAACGTGCATACCCCAAAAGCGAAACTTTTGCATCGGGTAGGCTTTGCTGTAAAGCTTCGGACTTTTGTAACATTTGACGCATGGTAGCCTCGCTATCATCGTCGGGAACAAGCACATAATCGCCACGCTTCTTACCCATAAGCATTGAGGCTATTTGTTGTGCGGATGCCGAGAGAGGCAAACTTGTTACATCGTATCCCGCAATGGACAAACGACGTTGCAATTCTTCACTAAAGCTTCGTTTTGTTCCATTTTCAGAATGAAGCAGCACTACATGGGTTTGCTTCTTAAAGTTGTTGATAAAGAGATCTACTGCCAATGATTGCTCATAGCTAAGTGGGGTGTTGAGCATAAAGACATCAGGACGGTAGTCAACTTGTGGTACTCGCGACGAGAAAGGTACAACAACCTTTGTTTGCTTGCCCGAAACTGCTGTTACGTCGGTAAAGTGTGTGGGATAAAGCGGTCCGACAATTACATCGGGGTTTTGCAACATTACTTGCATCAAGGTTTGTGCCACACTTTTATCGGGTCCGGGTTCATCGAACGCTGAAAGCACGATGTTTATGCCCGCACGTTTCAACTCGTTAATTCCCATTAACATGCCACGATAGAACTCCACACTACGCACGTTCTCTAAGCGTTCGCCAACCATAGGCAATATCACTGCCACACGAATAGTTGACAAGCCCTTAAACTTAGGCTGTGCAGTTTTTTCCTTTACGGGAACACGGAGTTTGGTTCCCTTTTTCAGTTTACCATCTTCGCCTTTCAAGATGGGGTTTGCCTCAACCAATTCGTCCACCGTTATGCCAAATTGTTTGGCTATGCCATACAACGTATCTTTTCTCTTTGCCACATATTCCTTATAAGTAACCTTGGGTTGTGGCTGCTGCGTGTTTAATTGGGTGTAGGTTACTTTTGAAGGAGTGGATACTACAGCAGGCGTTGTTGAAACTGGAGTTGCCTTCGCTGTATTAGCTGCTGCACGTTGGGCTGCAGAGGGCGGAGGGGTTGCACCACCTGGCACATAAGGCACGTTTATCACTTGATTGGCTTGTACATAGTTGGGTTGTACGCCTGGGTTTAAGCTCAACAAATGATCAAGAGTCGTGTTATGTCGGTGGGCTATACCTAAAATGGTTTCACCTGGCTGAACGGTATATTTCACTATTTTCTCTGTGGCTTTTTGTGCCAGCATCTGCATGGGGAGTGCTAAGCCCAAACCTAAGCAGAGGGTTACAATGCAATAGAGTCTTTTCAGTATCACAATTATTGTATTTTTTCGGGTTAGACCCGCGGTTTGGATGCAAAATTACATAAAAGATGGCATTCATAGCTCTACATCTAAAAGAAAATCGTAAATTTGACCATTGAAAACAACTTTCAACGACATTTGAACGCGCTTACTTGTGTTTTAGTGTTTTTCAATGCGCTGATTGTTTAACAAGAATCAACCATCATGAATCGACTGATATTAAGTATTTTTCTGTTAACATGGGGCTTTTCGTTCCCACTCATGGCTCAAAACAAGAAGGCCACACAAACGCAACCCACAAAGACTCAGTCTGCACATTCATCTGAGCAACTGATTCAGAATTACCGCTTTGACGAAGCAGCAAAACTGTTGCAACGCGAAATTGATGCGGCACGAGCTGCTAATCGTAGCACAGCACGATTAGAAAACGACTTGAAACGTGCGAACATGGGACAAGACATGTTGCGCGGTACGGAACGCGTTACTTTTATTGACAGCTTTAAGGTTTCGCGTCAAAAAGTGTTGCAAACATTGCGTCTCAGTGCCGAATCGGGCAGTATTGTCAATATGAAAACTGAAGCTTCGAACTTTAGTACAGCACCTAAGAAGTTGGGCGAAATGGGCTATATGAGTCAGCTTGCCGACCGCATTATTTTTGCAAATAGCACAGGCAAACATCAAAAGCTTCATGCTGCTTATCGCATGGGCGATAAATGGGGAACTCCTATACAACTTAAAGGCATGAGCAATGGTAACGAAGATCAAGATTTTCCCTTTATGATGCCTGATGGTGTGACGCTTTATTATGCTGCACAGGGAGATGACTGCTTGGGTGGCTACGACATTTTTATAACACGCTACGACACTGAAACGAAACAATTTTTGAAAGCCGAGAATTTGGGCATGCCTTTTAACTCGCCAGCTAACGACTATTTATTGGCTATCGATGAAGCTAACAACTTGGGATGGCTTGTTACCGATCGTTTTCAAAAGGCTGATAGTGCTTGTGTGTATGTGTTTATCCCGACAACAACTCGCGATGTCTATGACTTGAGTGACGCCAATCGTAAGCAGGTGTTGTGTGTGGCTAAATTGCAATCTATTAAGGCTACTCAAACTGACAAAAAGACTGTTGCTGAAGCTAAAAAACGCTTGAAAGCTGTGATGCAACAACAAACTCAAAGACCTCAGTTAACACAGGCTGTGAACCGTATTTACGTGATTAACGATGAGAAGGTTTACACCAATCTTAAGCAATTTAAAAACGAATCAGCTCGACGCATTGCAGTGCAGGCAGATCAGGTTGCTGAACGCATTGATAACCTTGTAAAAAAACAAGATGAACTGCAACGCGAAATAGCAGTGAAAGGACGAAACGGAGCCGCTTTGTCTCAACTTAAAAAGATAAACGACAGTTTACCTAAGCTCAAAGAGCAACTCAACTTACTGCTCAAGAATATGCGCAAAGCTGAAATTCAATAAACCAAGCGACATTCAAGGTCTTAAAAGCATTAAGCGACAGTGAGATATAACAATGCTATTACTTTGGTTTTCAAGTAGAATAGAATGCTTATTATCAAGCTTTAAATAGACTTTTGAATTAAGCCCTAAATCATTCTCGTATCATGCAAAAAGAACCTATTGCACCCTCTGAATTGATTATCAACCCAGATGGTAGTATTTTTCACCTCCATGTTAAGCCCGAGCAATTAGCTGACAAGGTTATTCTTGTAGGCGACCCTGGACGTGTGCCCGTAGTAGCAGCTCACTTTGAAACTACTGAATGCGACATTTCAAGTCGCGAATTCCGTACAATTACGGGTACATATAAAGGAAAACGCATCACGGTGTTGTCTACAGGCATTGGTTGTGACAATATCGACATTGTGGTTAACGAACTTGATGCACTTGCCAACATCGATTTCAACACACGTTTAATTAAGGACGAACTTCGCCAACTTGAATTGGTGCGCATTGGCACTTGTGGTGGATTGCAACCTAACACGCCCGAAGGAACCTTTGTGGCTAGCGAAATAAGCATTGGTTTCGATGGTCTGCTCAACTTCTATGCCGGACGTAACGAAGTGAGCGACCTTAAATTGGAAGAAGCCTTCATGAAACACATGAATTGGCACGGCACGCAATGCATTGCCCACCCTTATGTGGTGCATGCCAACAGCGAACTTATCAATCGCATTGCTGCCGATGACATGGTGCGTGGCATTACCATTGCTTGTGGCGGTTTCTTTGGTCCACAAGGCAGACAACTTCGTTTACCTCTCGCTGATCCGAACCAAAATGAAAAGATTGAAGCGTTTGAATTTGAAGGACACCGCATTACAAACTTTGAAATGGAAAGTAGTGCCATTGCTGGTCTCTCGCTCTTGATGGGACATAAAGCCATGACTTGTTGTATGGTCATTGCGAACCGCGTTGCCCATAAGGCTAACCCCAACTATAAAAACAGCATCGACTCGCTTATCCAATTGGTACTCGACCGCATTTAAAGCGCTGTGTATATTATGAAAAAAACACCGCTATTGAGAGCTGATAAATGCTTTCAATAGCGGTGTTTTTTATATACACATAATTTTATTGTTCAACGTTTGAGAGTCCATGTCTATAGGTCCACAGCAAATAAAGAATCAAGGATATTATGCACAAAGCAATATCTATCAACGTATTGCTAAAACCACAAAGACACGTACAAAGTAAGCCTAAAGAGAAGGACCAACGCCAACAGATGAGATAGGTATTTTGCGCCGTGCCACGCTGACAATGTGCTGAATTGGTTACCCAATCCATCAGGTGACGCGATGAAACAGCACCAATGCCACAACCTAACAACAAATCGCCTATATTGCCTATAGTCAGATTAGGAAGACTCACGAGCAAAAGTCCGAGCACAACAAACGTATAGCCTATTGCTACTAAAGTGCGCTGTCCTACCCTACGACGAATAAACAACTGTGCCAAGAATGCCATGAGCACGCCCAATGACAAACACATATAAGCAGAACCCAACAACCAACTAACTGATTGCGGAAAAGCCCCTGCCAAACGTCCCATTACCCAAGGAGCTGCAAACATTGACAAAGCCAAAGGCAATGAACAAGGAAGGAAGAAGCGATCGAATGTTAAGATAGGCACCTTTACAGGAGCTTTTATGGGAACAACGGTTTGTGCTACCAATACAAATGACAGAGCACAAGGAACAAGTGTCCAAAAATAAGCTTGCTGCATGGGTAATGCAAGCGACAGTCCGTAACCAAAAAACAAGCCTAACGGAATGCCAATGCGACCTGCCCAACCATAAATTATATCTCCCTTGTTGCGATGTCGTGAAAGAAGTATATCATTTACTAAGGTAGTACCTAAAGCTGTCTGCGAAACGCCATAAGCAATACCTTGTAACAACTGCATACCTAACAACAATCGGACATCTGCAGCATAAATATATCCCACAGTTGCCAACGGACCTAAAACTATTAGTGCCTTCAGATAGATAGCCTTGCGCGAGCGCCGTTCCATTAAGTGAGCTCCAAATGGTCCTAACAAAACCATACCAACAGCAAAGGCTAACACGCCAAAACCTACCCACATTTCAGACTGTCCCATACGCATTACCTGACAGGTAAGCAATGGAATAATGGCATAAACATAAATGTGCAGAAACCAATTGGCTACACACATATTGATAAAGCGCGATCCCGTTAAGCCATTATGTATTTGTGTTGACATAGAAGTCGTATGGATTAATAACTTTCGTTGGTATTTGGGAAGTCACCAGACTTTACATCCGTTACATAACTGCCAATAGCATCTGTCATTACGGTGAAGATATCTGCATAGCGACGCAAAAACTTAGGTGAGAATCCTTTGTTTTTACCCAACATGTCATCAACAACAAGTACCTGACCATCGGCAGGACCTGCGCCAATACCTATGATAGGAATATCGACACTTGCAACGGCTTTTGCTGTTAATGAAGCAGGAATCTTTTCAAGAACAATGGCACATACACCCGCTTCTGCCAACATTTTTACATCCGAGAGCAATTTCTCAGCCTCAGCTTCTTCCTTAGCACGAACAGCATAGGTACCAAATTTATTGATGCTTTGCGGTGTAAGACCTAAATGACCTACCACAGGAATACCTGCAGCTATCATACGCTTGATGCCATCAATGATTTCCACACCACCTTCAAGCTTCACAGCATCGCAACCTGTTTCCTTCATAATACGAATAGCATTGCGAACAGCTTCTTTATCGTCTACTTGATACGAACCGAAGGGCATGTCACAAACTACAAAAGCACGCTGAGCAGCACGAGCTACTGAACGACCCATAAAAATCATTTCGTCGAGCGAGATGGGCAAAGTTGTAGCATTACCCACCATCACGTTCGATGCGCTATCACCTATAAGAATCATGTCGACACCTGCAGCGTCAACAATTTTAGCTGTGGTATAGTCGTACGAAGTCAGCATAGCAATTTTCTTACCCTCTGCCTTCATTTCCTTCAATCGGTGTGTAGTCACCTTACGAGTATCTTCTACTAAATAACCTGGCATAACTTTATTATTTTAATAAAAGATGGAACATCTGTTCCACCGTAAATTCTGTAAAATCTTTAATCACACAGTTGCAAAGTGGTGCTATTATCTCAGCACTATTGCTTGTGGTCAGTCCCACCACAACAGCTCCACTACTCTTTCCTGCTTGCAGACCACTCATCGAATCCTCAAATACAAAACATTCCTCTACTTTACATCCCAAAGCTTCAGCTGCATCCATGTAACAATCAGGAGCGGGTTTTGAACGACGCGCGTTTTCGGCTGTGAATACACTATTAAAGAGTGTAGGTAATTCAGGATGACACTTATATAAGCACTGCATCTTAGCATTGTTTGAACTTGTTACGACAGCAGTAGGAATTCCTGCTTGGCGCAAAGCTTTAACAAAGTTTACTGCACCAGCAATATACGGAAAATCCATGTTTTGTTCAAAAACATTAAGTGCCTTCACTACACGTTGCTGTGCCACCTCATTATTGGGATAATACGAATTAAGAATCTGCGTCAACGTATGTCCCTTTATGCGCAAAGCAAAGTCAGGAATGGTAGGAAAATCTTGATTACCGACACGTTCCCAAAACGTTGTATACTGTCCTTCGGTGTCAACGATTACGCCATCCAAGTCGAAAAGTGCAGCAGTTTGCATGATTTGTTATTATTTTTGTTTAGTTTCGAGTGCAAAGTTAGTGCAAACTAAGCGCAATACAAAATGAAAGACCAAAAGTCTTTCATTTTTATTGCCGAGGTGCAGCCTAACTTCGCAAAGCAAAGTAGTGCAAACTGAGCGCAATACAAAATGAAAGACCAAAAGTCTTTTATTTTTATTGCCGAGGTGCAGCCTAACTTCGCAAAATGAGATGAGTTCTATTGTCCATTTTATTAGAATTTGTGTGATGAAAAAGTATTATAGTAATACTTGGCAAAGTAATACGTATTAAATGGGCAAGTATTACCATATTAAATGGCAAAGTAATACTATAATACTTTGCGAAGATATATTGTGCTTCAAAAAAATAACTTGTGCAGAATGTGTGTGATGAAAACTTGTTATCGCTAAAGAACACCCGATAAAAGTTGTACAGGTTATTTTTTACACATTACTAAATAGCTAAAAAACCGCCCCCTTACATAAAGTAAGGAGACGGTCATAAACTATTAACCTATATTATGAAACCAATTACTTTTTCTTATTGTCTTTTTTGCTATCCTTGCTTGCTTTGGGGTCTGAGAGTTCTACAGCAAACGACTTATTGATACCCGTTTGTGTTTTAGCTCGAATCCAAAGAACACGATCTGTACTTAAATTAGCAGCCTTTACAGCCTCATCAAAGTCGGTAGTAGTGCGCATTTCACGGTCATTCACCTTCATGATGATAAGTCCCTTTGTCATGCCAGCTGCTTTAAGTTTACCCTCGCGAATAGCCGAAATCATCAAACCATAAGAAAGGTTGAGTTCCTGCTTTTCATCGTTGGTCAAAGGACGCAAGGCTGCACCCATAGCATCTGTATCGAGTGCCTGAACAGCTGTTGTAGTGCCTTGAATATTGCGTAAGGTCAATGTAGCAGTACGCTGTTTCTTTTCACGAAGATAAGTCACCGTAATCTTGTCGCCTGGACGATGATTAGTAAGCAACTCTTGCAACTCACCAAACTTTGAAATTTTCTTACCATCAACAGAGATTATAACGTCACCCTCTTTTAGTCCGCCTTCGGCTGCAGCACCATCAGCGCTTACCTCAGCTACATAAATACCATTTACAGTACCTAAATCGGGGTTCTTACCCTTATCCTTTTGCTTATCGATGTAGTTGCTCACGTCAGTACCTGAGATACCTAACAACGCACGCTGCACAGTACCAAACTTCTTCAAGTCGGCTACTACCTTATTCATAATAGCAGTAGGAATGGCAAAACCATAACCCGAGAACGAGCCTGTTTGCGAATAAAGCATAGCGTTAATGCCCACTAACTCGCCATGTGCATTCACCAAAGCACCCCCCGAATTACCTGGATTGATAGCCGCATCAGTCTGAATAAAACTATCGATACTGCCTGGAGTTGCATTAAGCGAACGAGCCTTAGCACTGACAATACCAGCGGTTACGGTAGAAGTCAAACTAAAAGGATTACCGATAGCCAATACCCATTCACCAAGTTTTAATTTATCAGAGTCACCAATCTTAATAGCGGGTAAACCCTTGGCTTCAATTTTAATCAATGCTAAGTCTGTTGACTTATCCGTACCAATGATACGCGCTTTAAATTCACGATTATCATTCAATTTAACGGTCATTTCGTCGGCATCTTCCACCACATGATTATTAGTTACGATGTAACCATCTTCGGTCAGAATAACGCCTGAACCTGCACCCTGACGTTTAGGAGTTTGAATTTGTCGTTGTTGTCTACCACTATTTCCACGACCAAAGAAATCGCCAAAGAAATCGTCGAAGCCAAACGGATCAGAATACTCAACGGTTTGGGTCTTACTATTCGTAGTTACCTTTATATATACCACCGAGTTAACAGCATTCTCAGCAGCGTATGTCAAGTCTGTAGGATTTGCAGGAACAGCAGTAGCTGCCATTGCGGGAGTTTGCAAACCTAATGTGAGGGCCAAAGCCCATAAGGGAAGATATTTGCGTATCATATTGTTTTTGTTGTTTTGTCTGTTGCAAAAATACTAACTCTACACTAGTTCGTACACCCTATTGTTTAAAAATAGCGCGACATTGCGCTCTTTTAACACGAAAATACTAACTAAGTGTTCAAATCAACAACTAAAGAAGCATTATACGGCTCAATCAAGCCAATGTGTTAAATTCAAAAAAGTTCATATAAAGCGGAAGCATACAAAAAAGTACAATGCACGACAAACCATAAGGTCCATCGTGCATTGTACACATTATATATATATTACCCATTAAAATCAAAGCACCCCCTTGCCGCTTCGCATCATCTCTTGTGTAGAGCGTAGTGGTTTTTCTGTTACTTCAAAAGTAAAAGCATCTGAGGAACCTTGCACCTTGATGTTTTTGTATTGTGGCTGTGCTCCCATCATTTGATCGAAAAAGTCGGGCATACTAATCACCTTTTGCAACGTTGCCTTAAATTTTTGTGTAGGAATTACGAACTTACCCGTACGTGTTGGAGCTACAACATATTGATTCCACACCAAAGTGTAATAAACGTGCTGTCCCTCACGGGTACGCCCTGCCGTAGCATTGCGATTGATATTCAGTTTACGCGTATTACACTTTCCTTTCACCTCAAACTCCGTAGAGCATTCAGCTTTAGCTATAGGAGATGTGGCGTAAAGCACCACCGACACCAACATACTGTCGCCTGCATAAATTACATCGCGGTCAGGAATAATGCGAGCAAAAAATTGCTCATTGTTCGCAGCACGCACTTGAAATGTTAACACAACTACGAACAAGGTGAATAATAAACGTTTCATCATTCTGCTACATTATTTGTAGGGTATTCAGACTGTTGCGATTGGTGTTCTTCCTCAATATCATTGAGCCAAGCATCGCTACTTGCATCAGAAGGCATGCGCCAATCACCACGTGGACTTAGAGAACAACTACCCACTTTAGGACCATCGGGCAAACAAGAACGTTTGAATTGCTGCGTAAAGAAACGACGGAAGAAAGTGCGAAGCCACTTTAATATTACCTCATCCGCAAAAGCAGTTCCATTGCCCGAACCATCAAAGGCTCGTTGAGCAAGATAATGAATCTTCTGCGGTCGGAAACCATAACGCAAGGTATAATACAAGAAGAAATCGTGCAACTCATAAGGTCCCACCAAATCTTCTGTCACCTGCTTAATGTTGCCATTTTCGTCGGCAGGGATAAGTTCAGGACTAATTGGCGTATCTACAATGTCGAGCAATGTGGCACAAGTGGCTTGGTCTGCCATGTTACGTGCCGCCCAACTTACGAGATGCTTCACCAATGTTTTAGGAATTGATGCATTAACGCCATACATACTCATATGGTCTCCATTGTAAGTAGCCCAACCTAAAGCTAATTCACTCAAGTCGCCCGTGCCCACAACAAAGCCACCCATTTGTCCTGCCACATCCATTAAGATTTGTGTGCGTTCGCGTGCTTGTGAATTTTCGTAAGTAAGGTCGTGAACATTGATGTCATGCCCCAAATCTTTAAAATGCTGCGTTACAGCAGGCACAATGCTAATTTCGCGTATGGTTACACCCAACTGTTCCATTAAGTTCATGGCATTAGTATAGGTGCGATCTGTAGTACCAAAGCCAGGCATCGTTACACCCACAATACCCTTGCGATTGCGTTCCAAACGGTCAAAGGCATGCACAGCTACCAATAGGGCTAAAGTAGAATCTAAGCCACCGCTAATACCAACTACCACAGTCTTGGCATGCGTGTGTTCTATACGACGCGCAAGAGCTTCGCTCTGAATACTCACTATTTCCTCGCAGCGTTCGTCAAGTTCTGCCCCTTCTGGCACAAACGGATGTGCATCAACAAAGCGCGACAAGTTAAAAGGTACATTACTTGAGAAAGGTTCAAGTTCCACCTCTCTTATGTGCTTAATACCTTCAACATTTACAGCACTAGCAAAAGTTGTGTTTACACGACGTTCAGCACGTAAACGCTCCACATCTATTTCACTGCATACCATTTGTTCGTGCATAGCAAAACGTTTTGCTTCAGCAAGCAACGTGCCATTTTCGGCAATATAAGCACGTCCACTAAACACTAAGTCTTGTGTACTCTCACCATACCCACAACCTGCATACACATAACCTGCAATGAGGCGTGCGCTTTGGTTTACCACCAAGTTACGTAAATAGCCAGCTTTGCCAATGAGTTCATTGCTTGCACTAAGGTTAAACACAATATCAGCTCCAGCCAAAGCTAAATGATTGCTTGGTGGAACGGGTGCCCACAAATCTTCGCAAATTTCAATACCAAAGGTGCAATGCGAGGTAGAGAAAAGGATGTTGCGCGTAAGAGGGACGGTTTGCCCACAAAAGCGCAATTCTGCATCATCGCCTAACACTTGGGCCGAAGTAAACCAACGTTTTTCGTAAAATTCTTTATAATTAGGAATATACGTTTTAGGAACGAGACCATGAATTTTTCCGCGTTGAATAACAGCTGCGCAGTTAAAGAGCATGCTATTATAAACAATAGGCACGCCTACCAAAGCCGTTACATTGAGATTAAGGCTAAATTCCATGAGTTTAAGCAGCGAGGCTTCAGCCTCATCAAGCAAAATCTGCTGCTGAAACAAGTCCTGACAAGTGTAAGCAGTGATGGCAAGTTCGGGCAGACAAAGTATTTCAATGCCTTGTCCTTCAGCCGTTGCCATCATTCCTTCAATTTGCTGTATATTAAAAGCACAATCGGCAACCTTCACCGAAGGGATGGCCGCCGCTACTTTAATAAAACCGTTTTGCATAAGACGTTTATCTATATATATAAGGTGTGTGTGCTACAAATGTTTAGTCAAAGTGAAAGCATTTTAAGCACCACGTTTGTATGCGTAAGTGCATAAAAACGGCTGTACCAGTGATGTGATGAAACTCCGAGCGAAATAAGATTTGAGTTCCAGTAAGTCTCTGTAATCCGACCCTACGCAAGCGCATATCGGCACGCCATTAAAATACTGGTATGTCTCGGTTTTCAAGTAATTATTGATGAGTATCCCAATCTAACCGGTACAGCCTTATGTTTTTTTGAATTATGTTGCAAATATACAATCATCTACTTTCACCTCCAAAACTTTTTGCGCATTTTTTTTAGTAAAAAAAGTTTTTTACACTTTTATCTAAAAAAGCCTTCTTATCTCATTTTTTTATGCTAAGTTTACCGCCAATATCGTGCTTTTCAAAAAAGCACTTTTTTTAAGAAATTCCCCTTTATTTTTCAACCCATTATTAAGAATGGTACCATGAAGCACCTCCACTTCTATATAGAATACAACACAGCAAACGGTGATTTTCCCGAAATTGCTTACTCTATTGATGGCAACGACTTAAACTTTTGTTCTCTATCAACCAATGACAACCAACATTGGTACGTATGTATTGAGGCACCCGATGCAAGCAAACACATCCGTTATGCTTACCAAATAAAAAACAGACAAGAGCAAGTTATAAGAACCGAAAACAACAGTTGGCGTTTCTTTTTGTTTAACCACCGCACCAACCTCTGCTTTTTCGATGCTTGGACAGAACAAGCGTTAAACAGCATCTATCATCGCTCAGCTTTCGAGAAAAGCATTTTGGCTCCTCGCGGTGGCGAAAAGCTACACATGGACTTGTTTACATCTCCTTGTTTGCTACTGCTGCATGCACTACCTCCTACCGAAGGAATGAAGTGGGCTGTAGTAGGTAGCACACGTAACTTTGGCGAGTGGAACGAACGCAAAGCACGCTTGTTGCAACGAACTGGCACTTACGAATGGGCTTTACCCCTTACACGTGAAGATTTTGAACAAGGTGTTGAATACAAATACATCATGGTGGGAGCCGACGAAAGCTATACTGCCATTTGGGAAGAAGGTGGCAACCGCCAAATCTGTGCCCAGCCCTATCCACAAACAGCCTCAGCTATCCGGCAAGACGAAATGCCACGCATCACACTCAAGCATTGGAAAGGTGCTGGCTGTGTTGTACCCGTTTTTTCACTGCGTAGTGAGGGAAGTATGGGCGTAGGCGACTTTGGCGACTTACGCAAAATGGTGAGATGGGCTTCAGAAACGGGCATGAAAGCCGTACAACTTTTACCCATAAACGACACCACACGCTCTGGCAGTTGGCACGACTCTTACCCCTACAATGGTATCTCTGTTTTTGCCCTTCACCCACTTTACCTTGACTTACGCGAATGGCGCGACACAAAAGCCTTTAAAGCGGTTAAAGAAGAAGGAACGAAGCTCAACGCATTGCCCGCACTCGACTACGAACAGACGTTTAAACTGAAAATGACTTTTGCACACGCTTTATATAAGGAGTGCGGTGCTAAAATCTGCATGACGCATGACTATAAAGTGTTTGTAAACGACAATACACATTGGCTCCCCGCTTACACGGCTTTTTCAGCCTTACGCGACTTTTATCATACAGCCGATTTCCGCTCATGGCCCCAAAACTGTACTTTTAGCAATATCGAGCAGATAGAAGAAGCTCACCCCGAGCTTACTACCACACGTACATTCTATGCTTGGCTGCAATTTTTGCTTCACCGTCAAATGCTCTGCGTACATAACGAGGCACGCGCATTAGGAGTCATCTTAAAAGGCGACATTCCCATAGGCATTAGTCGCGACAGTGTGCCTGCATGGGTTGATGGACATTTGTTCCACTTCAACGGACAGGCAGGTGCTCCGCCCGATGCCTTTGCTACTCACGGACAGAACTGGGGCTTTCCTACTTACAACTGGGATGAGATGGCAAAAGATGGTTACCAATGGTGGCGTTCTCGTTTGCAACACATGGAACAATATTTCGATGCCTATCGCATTGACCATGTGTTAGGTTTCTTCCGCATTTGGGAGGTGCCATCCAATCAAATTTATGGTCTGCTCGGTCAATTCCGTCCTGCCCTACCCTTTACTCAAAACGAAATTCACGATTGGGGATTTCAAGCGAACGTTGAAGCATACAGTGTACCACGTGTTTCTGACGAACAAATGCAACAATTTGTTGAAGAAACTGGTGATGCCAACTTTGCAGCACACTATTTTGACAAAGACGCATACGGCTATGTGTTAAAAACAACTTACCGCAGTCAGCGCAAAGTTGAACAGATATTGCCCGAAGGAAAAATTCGTCAGTTACTCTTCAACATTGCTTGCGAGGTTCTCTTTGTACGCGATGCATCTCGCCCCGAACTTTTCCATCCACGTGTTTCAGCACAACTCACACAAATATTTCAACAACTCTCGGCTCACGACCGCGAAGTGTTTAACCGCTTACACGACCATTTCTTCTACGAACGCAATAATCAGTTCTGGGCAGACGAGGCTATGAAGAAGATACCTGCCGTGACCCAAAGTCCCGACACGCTTTCATCTTCCCTTCAACTCTACCCCATAGGTGGTCAAGGCATGTTAGCATGTGCCGAAGACTTAGGCATGGTACCTGCATCCGTAAAAGGTGTGCTCGATCGTCTACGCATTCTCTCACTCGAAATTCAGCGCATGCCTAAAGAATATGGTGTACGTTTTGGCAATCCCGCCCATAATCCTTATCTATCGGTTGCAACCATTGCCACACACGACATGCCTCCCTTGCGTTTGTGGTGGACCGAAAGTAACGAACAGACACAAGCCTTTTGGCACGAAGCATTGCACCACACAAGTGAAGTGCCAGCCGAAGCTACGCCTGCTGTGTGCGAAGAGATTATTAACCAACACCTACAATCTCCCTCCATGCTTTGCTTATTGGCATTACAAGATTGGCTTGCCATATCTCAACAACTGCGTTCGCCACATCCTGAGCAAGAACAAATCAACGTACCCTCTAACCCCAATCAATATTGGCAATACCGCATGCACCTCACCATCGAAAACCTTATTCAAGCTACAGGTTTCAACGATAAGGTGCGCGATATGATTAAAATGGGAGATAGATAATTCTTTTAAAGAAAAAATTGTTTCGGATTTAGAATCTGTGAGTAAAGATTCTAAATCCGAAACATTCGTTTTAGGGTGGTTCTAATAATTCTGATAAGTCGATTTGTACCCTATCGTATGTGTATTTGGGTTAGTGAACGAAGGAGCATAGCGGGCTATGTGACTGAGCGAACTGACAAAAAGACACATGCGAGAGGGTGCAAAGCGACTATCAGAATTTTAGAAATTTAAATTCAGAATTTTTAGAACCACCCTTTATACATATTCAAAGTCGCGTACCCCTACAAAAGAGAATTTTCACATCCATAGAAAATAATATCAGTGAAAATCAAGTACATTTTCAACAAAATCATTACCTTTGGGGGTATCATACATATCGTTAATTTATAAATATCACAACGATGAGCGAAAAAATCATTACCGTTACAGGACAGGGCTGCATTCACGTAGTTCCCGATGTTACTCGCATCTGCATTTCACTTGTGAGTCTGCACGATAGCTACGAGGAAGCATACGTACAGGCTAAAATGAACACCGACTGGTTGGTTAAGATTATGAACGAGGTGAAAGTGGACCCCCAACTACCCAAAACCAAAAGTTTGGACATTGAAAAACGCACTCAAACAGAGTACGACAAATATCACAATTACAAGGGAGAAAAGTTTTTAGGCTTTGAACTCAACCACCAAGTAAAAATTGATTTGGGCATGGATAATATACTGCTCAATCAAATTGTACGACTTATAGGTAAACACCTTAAACAAGCTGAAATAAACATTGGCTACACAGTGAAAGATCCGCGTCCTTCACAGCTTCGCATGCTCGAACGGGCTGTGAAAGATGCTAAAGAGAAAGCCGAAATAATGACAAAAGCCTGTGGTTGTCGGTTAGGGGCAGTGAAGAGTATTGATTATTCTGAACAAGAAATTCACATCTACTCACAAGCACGCAACATTCATGGTGCCGAAGAGGCATGCTGCTGCGATGCTTCATCACTCGACATTACACCCGATGACCTTGCTGTGTCTGATAGTGTAAATGTGGTGTGGTACGTTGAAAGTTGATTTTTGAAATTTTCAGAGCTACGCTATTTCAAGAAATTCTTGCATTACGATTTCATAGAATCATAGCAATGTAAATTCAAAAGGAGTATTCACTTTTGAACACCTATTTATAGACATTACTTCAAATCATCTACCTATGTCTTTCAAAAAATCAACTCTAACAATAGCCTCAGAGGGCAAATTCTATGGACTAAAGAACACAGAAGGAGCGTGGGTTATTCCGTGTAAATACGACCAAATTCTCGACTTTGATGGGGATGGCTACATTCGTGTACTTAAAGACAATGTATACGGAACGGTTGACCTTGAGGGACAATGGGTCATTACACACGATAAACAGCTCACTCACTTAGGCGTATTTCACAACGGAGCAGCCCGTGCTCGTAAAGATGATGCTTGGGGATTAGTTAACGAACAAGGTGAAGCCGTTACTCCTTTCACCTACACACACATCAATGCACATGTACATGGAGGCTACGTAGCATACGATGAAGATGACGAAAAAGGTTTTCTTACCGATGCTGGAAAATTCTCGTATTCCATTAGCAAATATCCTAAACATTCCAAGCAATACAAGGTTATCCGCACGTTTCACAACGAGGTAGCACCTGCACTAAATTGGCAAAACAAATGGGTGTTTATCAACAAATATCTTGAACTTGCTAATTCGCACACATACGACATTATGGATGCCACATTGCGCGATGGACTATATTCTGTAGGCAAACGAATGGATCAGAACAATGCGACCCTCTATAGTGCAGCATACTATGATGGCACGCGCTTCAACAACGATTGGTATGACAATCCGTTGCATTTTGAAAATGGACTTGCCACCTGTGCGCTACACGGGACTTCTAAACTCTATGGAATAGTAAGGCTCAATGGTGCATATCTCTTTCCATGCCAATACAGCTGTCTACATTGGAACAATTACAAAGACAAAGATTGTTGGTATGCTGAGGACGAAAAAGCGTGTTACTTGCTTTATCCCGATGGCACACGCCACATCTACTCCAAACACCAAGCAGCAACAGACCTTTCAGATGGCACGCCTTATATTCCCGAAGACGAAGTGAAGTTTTACATCCCCGAAAGCCAATTAAAGGTTATTGCCCAACAAATCGTTGTAAAGACATTTCATCCCAAACGCTTTGACGTAGACAAGTTTCTATCCAAGTTAAACGATTACACAGGTACATACTCTTGGGTTCCCTTAACATTCTACTATCGCGATACGGATGCCCCCATCAATGTCAAGAAACTATATAAACGCGGACAGATATTGCGTGCCGGACAATGCCTTGAAGCTTCACAACGTTTGCAACGACCTACGTGTAAACTGCGTTTTTTTATTGCCACAAGAAAACTAATTTCGGTAAAGGAACACATGCGTTTCCTACGAACCGCCATAAATCCCCTCCCCTTTCAAGAAGACGTTATTTATAACAATGCTTGTTTTATGGTGTACGATGTGTTTCAATACATGGGAAAGACTCAAGTGGTACTCTTACAACTTCCAGCCCGAGCCCTATTATTGGCACAAGAGCAAGGCATTAAACTCACCCAAATCAAGGCTTTCACAGAGGATGCTGAAAAATTAAAAGATTTTGCTCGCCGCGACTTCTGCACCAAGATGTCAATGCCCATACATGGACACTCCCTATCCCCCACGTGGACTGAAGCCATGTATCAACCCATTGGGCTTGACAACCAGATGACCCCCGTGGCATTCGAACCCGACGAACCTGCCCGCGAATTTCAATCGGACGATTGGGGACGTGCTATGTACCCCATAGCCTATCTCTACGGAACAACGGATTACAGTCATGAATGGGACTCAAATATGTTTATAAAAGAAATGACAAACAAAATTCAGATTATAAAAGGCGACATCACGCAGTTGCATGTTGACGCTATTGTAAATGCAGCCAACCACTCGTTACTGGGTGGCGGAGGGGTGGATGGTGCCATTCATCGTGCTGCAGGTAAAGAACTGTTGGCAGAATGCCGCACTTTAGGTGGCTGCAATACGGGCGAAAGCAAAATAACTGACGCTTACAATTTACCTTGCAAAAAAGTGATTCACACCGTTGGTCCTATATGGCACGGAGGCAATCAAGACGAAGCAAAATTGTTAGCCCAATGCTACGAATCGGCATTACGCCTTGCCGAAAAACACAAATTACGTAGCATTGCCTTCCCATGCATTAGCACAGGCGTTTATGGCTACCCAGCCAGTCAAGCAGCCCCAATTGCATGGAATACGGTGAAACATTGCCTGCTCAATGACATCTTCACGGGCAATGTCATCTTTTGCTGCTTTATGCAAAGAGACATTGACTTGTATCTTGAATGTGAGTCAAAAAAATAAGGTGTTCAGAGCTCTATTTTAATCTACATCTATCTGATTATTCTCCTGTGCATTCACCTACTAAAGTCCCCCCTAAATACACAACTAAAAACATTATGGAAACAAAAGATACAAAATGGAAAATTCTTGAGTCTGAATATCTCGTAAAGCGCCCTTGGCTCACAGCACGTCGCGACAAAGTTTTGCTTGAAGACGGACGTATTAACGATGAATATTACGTGCTTGAATACCCTGATTGGGTTAACGTGATTGCCATTACCAAAGATGGAAAATTCATAATGGAACGCCAATATCGTCATGGCTTGGGTGTAAACAGCACCGAAATTCCATGCGGTGTAATGGAAAAAGGTGAAGAACCACTGCAAGCAGCCCAACGCGAATTACTTGAAGAAACAGGTTATGCTGGTGGTAAATGGACGAAACTGATGACCATCTGTGCCAATCCTGGATCACAAAATAATCTTACGCATTGTTTCTTAGCAACAGACGTCGAAAAGGTGGGCGAACAACACCTTGATGCAACCGAAGAACTCACAGTGATGCTCATGGATGAAGAGGAAGTTAAACATTTGTTGCTCGATGGCAAATTAGTTCAAGCCTTAATGGTGGCTCCACTTTATAAGTATTTTTACAATAAAAAGTAGCCATGCAAATTAAAGCGTTGTTCTAATCATTCTGATAAAAGGGTTTATCCCCTACCCAACTTTTACAACTTCCCCTAAGCCATAGACAGCGATTTTAAAAAGCTAAAACGCATTTTTAACAAGAAAAAGCCTTATTGCTATTGCCATACAAGTGGTTTTGAGTAATTTTGTTTCCCAAATGCAATGAAGTCGTTTAATCTTCGTCAGAAAAGTTTAGACGACTTCAATATAACCCACTCATATGGAAAAGAAAATTGTTTACAATAAAGAACGCGGCATTAAAGGTTGCATAGCTGACGGCTGGAAAATGCTTGCACTAAACTGGAAAGACTATCTAAAACAAACTTGGGCTTACGTGCTGTTTGCTGGATTGGCAAATGCTTTTTTCATTGAAATGCTACTGCAATATGTTTGCGAACAAGCCTTGCCAGCCTATTTACTTCTCACCTCTGAAGGAGGAGATGCACAAACAGCTAAATGGATGGCAGTGCCTACCTGGTGCAATGGCATCTACTTGCTTCTGGCAACACTGCTTTTTGCCTTTGCCAATCTTTGCGTTGTTGTGCGCTACTTCAACGTAATAAATTACTACAAAGCCAATAACCGCATGCCCCAAACTTGTAACTTAGCATTGCAAAAAAATGATTGGCAACGCATGAGACGCATTCTTAAAGCTTTGCTCTGCACAGCTCTGCCTGCATTCGTGATTTGCTGCATCATAGCATTCTTTGCTCTAAAATACACGCTATGGTTATGGATTGCAGTGTTGCTAATAAGCATTTACATGGCTTCGTGCAGCATCTTGTGCGTAATGAAATACGCACTGAATGGCAAAAAACTCACTCAAAGTTTGAAGTATGCTTTTAAACGTGCTTTGGGCATTCCTTTCATCCTGATGTTGTTAGTGCTTATCCCCACCACTTTCTGCACATTGGTCTTGAGTTTACCCGAAACATTATACAGCTTTAGTCGCCTGGCTGCTACAAAGTCTATGTTGAGTTGCGATAGCTTTGGCTTGCCAATCTATCTTCCCTTTGTATTCTTTATTGTCAACGCCATTTGCTACGCATTAACAACTCTTGTCCGCTCTTACTTTGTGTGGACGCTGTCATTAAAAACAAACAACCAATAAATTGATACCCATGAGGTAGGGTGTTCAAAATCCGCATTATTTTTATGTTCAAAATATCCCCCAAAAACACCACATAACTTACTCTAAATCAACAAATTACATTTCTAAAAATCATGCAGGATTTTCATGCTGATACGTTATGCATATAATAGTTACAGAATATCAATGAGTTATGACGTTTATCGAGTAAAAAACGTGCAGAAAAAAATTGCGGATTTTGAACACCCTACCCATGAGGGTAAGCAAAGAAAGTAAAAACGTAGGACTTGACATCAGTCAGCATGACGAATCCTACAACTTCGCAGATATCGACGAAATTGACGATGATGGTCAATTACGTTACTAAACATAACTTACAAACAAAGTCGTCTTGCCCAAATAAGGCAAGACGACTTTGTTTGTAATAAGGAACACCTTACACCATTTTGTCTTCGGCATTAGTTTTCTCTGCTTCTTCACCATCAAAGTCCGTTTCAATCTTCACCAAACGTGCTACTAAAAAAGTAAGCACACAAAGCGCCATGGCAATGATAAAGAAGTTAAGGTACCCCACAGCCTCTTGTAAATAACCTGCCACCATACCTGGCAACATCATGCCTAAAGCCATGAAACCTGTACAGAAGGCATAGTGCGCTGTTGATGACTCGCCACGCGAAAAATAAATAAGATAAAGCATATAAGCTGTAAAACCAAAGCCATAACCAAACTGTTCTACAAAAACACAAGTGCTTATCCATGTTATATTATCGGGCTGAAAGTATGCCAAAAAGATATACACAGCATCAGGCAAAGTAATGCTAAGCACCATAGGCCAAAGCCAACGTCGAAGTCCACCTCGTTCAGCAGCTAAACCACCAAGAATACCACCTAATGTGAGACCTACTACGCCAACAGTACCTTGAACCCAACCTAACTGTCCTGTGGTGAGAGCCAAACCTCCATCTTCAGCACGTCCTAACATAAAAAGCGGACATATTTTTACCAACAAGGCCTCGGGCAGACGATAAATCAAAATAAAAAGCATGGCACAAACAATTTGGGGCTTTTTAAAGAAACTGACAAAAGTTTCAAAGAACCCTGTAGCTGCATTGTGCCAATCCGTATTCTCTGTTGCATGGTCAGCTTGGGTTGAAGGAAGTGTAATGGCATGGTAAATAAATATCAGTATAAAGAATACTGCCACTACAGCAAAGGTTATAGACCATGCTTGTGCTGGACGCATCTTTGCTTCGAGCGTACCAGCAAACATAATGAGTAAACCTTGTCCCACAATGCTTGCAATGCGATAAAATGTAGAACGTATACCTACAAAAAAAGCTTGTTGCTGAGGCGTAAGTGCCAACATATAAAAGCCATCGGCTGCAATATCGTGCGTAGCACTGCTAAATGCCATAAGCCATAACATCGCGAGCGACCATTGCAAATAATGGGGTAAGTGCATACTAAATGCCAAGCCACCTAATGCACCACCTATACACATTTGCATTACGATAATCCACCAACGCTTGGTACGCAAAAGGTCAACCACAGGACTCCAAAAGGGTTTGATAACCCAAGGCAAATAGAGCCATGAAGTATAAAGAGCTATTTCACCTGGTTTAAGCCCCATACGTTCGTACATTACTGTGGCTACCGACATTACTATAACATAAGGAATACCCTCGGCTGTGTAGAGTGTGGGAATCCATGCCCACGGATTAAATTTTGTTTTCACAAGAATAAGTTATGCTGCGCGCAATAGTGTGCAGGTTGATAATTAAATGAATAAGTAGATGTTCAAAAACGGAATATGCTAATAGCCACTCATACGCAGCCATTAGCATATTTCCACCTTTGTATTTTATCAAATTACTTAGCGTAACTTACAGAACGAGTTTCACGAATAACCGTAATCTTAACTTGTCCTGGATAAGTCATTTCGTCTTGAATGCGACGAGCAATGTCTGCACTGAGCTGTTCAATTTGCTTATCATCAATCTTGTCGGCTCCAACAATTACGCGCAATTCGCGACCTGCCTGAATAGCATAAGTTTTAGTAACACCCTCGTAGCTTGAAGCAATTTGCTCTAAGTCGTTGAGTCGCTTGATGTAAGCCTCTGCAATTTCGCGACGAGCACCTGGACGAGCACCACTGATAGCATCGCACACCTGTACGATAGGAGCGAGCAACGTAGTCATTTCCATTTCATCATGGTGAGCACCAATGGCATTAACAATTTCAGGTTTTTCCTTAAACTTCTCAGCCAACTTAGCACCATAAAGTGCGTGAGGGAGTTCGCTCTCCTCATCAGGCACCTTGCCTATATCATGAAGCAAACCAGCACGCTTAGCCTTTTTAGGATTCAAACCAAGCTCTGACGCCATTACAGCACAGAGATTTGCTGTTTCACGAGCATGCTGCAAAAGGTTTTGACCGTATGACGAACGATACTTCATCTTACCAATGATACGTACCAATTCTGGATGCAAGCCATGAATACCAAGGTCAATAGCTGTACGCTTACCAGTTTCAATAACCTCATCGTCAACTTGCTTCTTTACCTTCGCTACTACTTCCTCAATACGTGCAGGGTGAATACGTCCGTCTGAGATAAGTTGATGAAGAGCAAGACGACAAATTTCACGACGTACAGGGTCGAATGCGCTAATTACAATAGCCTCGGGTGTATCGTCTACCACAATTTCCACACCTGTTGCTGCTTCGAGAGCACGAATGTTACGACCTTCACGACCAATAATACGACCCTTCACTTCGTCATTATCGATGTGGAACACTGTAACACTGTTTTCAATAGCGGTTTCAGTGGCAACACGCTGAATGGTTTGAATTACGATGCGCTTAGCCTCTTTGTTAGCAGTGAGCTTCGCATCATCCATGATATCGTTAATGTAACTCTGTGCATCACTACGTGCTTCATCCTTAAGCGAATCTACGAGTCGCTTTTTAGCTTCGTCAGCAGAGAGTCCACTAAGTTCCTCAAGTTTTTCGCGCTCTTTGAGCTGCATTTTTTCAAGTTCCTCCTCCTTGCGTGCAAGTGCTTGCTGCTGATTATTAAGTCGGTTATGCACATTATCGAGCTCTTGCTTGCGACGACCGAGTTCGTCTTGACGTTGGTTAAGACCCAGTTCGCGTTGCTTGAGTTTGTTCTCTACTTGCAAGATGCGCTGATTGCGCTGCTGTACCTCCTTTTCAAGTTCAGCCTTCTTGTTGAGGAATTTTTCCTTCACTTCAAGGAGTTTTTTCTCCTTAATGACGTCTGCCTCCTTTGTGGCATTATCAATCATGCGCAGATACTTCTTTTTCAGTACGTAGCGGAAAAAGCTATATCCTGCAACGCCACCGATTACAAAGCCGATGACGAGAAAAATTGTTTCAATCATTTTAATGTATTGGGGTTTGAACTGTGGTTTGGCTAACACACGCACTACATGCGTCAACACTTATACCACAACGGGGTTTTATAACTGTTTATAGGAGACAACCCTTTGTTGTCCATTTTTTGAGATAGCCCGTATTTTCAAAAGTTCCAAATGCGCAGACATACATTACTTTTGATCATCAGCCAAAAGTTGCGTTATTTCGTCAGTCAATCTTTTCACCACATCTTCATAAGGCGACTGATCTTTCTGCATTTGCGTTTGTATTACCTGCACAGCAAAATCGAGCAAAGCAACAGAGGTGTATCTTTCGTAACTCAAATTGGGATACGACTGCTCATATCGCCCGAGTTTTTCATTTATCTGTCGTGCTGCTTTGCGATAGACTTCTTCTTGATCGCGACGCACAGTGATTGGGTAAACCTGTTTACCAATCAGCAGTTGAATAACGAGTTTGTCTTTCTTTTCTTCCATATTGCGTCAATTAAGCTACACGTCTAACAATGCGATACATTTATCTACCTCACGAATGAGTTGTGTGAGTTTTGCTCTCGACTCTTTTACATCATCCCCACTCACCTCTATCATACGTGCCGTTTTAAGCACCTCATAGTCTTTTTTCCACTTTTCAGCACAAGACTGCGCATCAGCAAGTTGTTGCTGACACGTATCCAACTTATTTTGAAGTTCAGCGTTACGTTTACGCTCTTCTTGATACGCCAACATAAGCTGACGCACTCGTGCTTCAAAATTACGAAGTTCTATGTCTTGTTCTTGAGTCATTTCGTCAAAAAAAAGAGCGGTTTGTGAAGAGTTTTTATAAATCCCCTGTAAGGAATACTTGCACCACACAAGTTCTATTTTACTTTTTACGGTGTCTTTTATTAGTTTAATTACAGGAGTAAGGGAACTTTTTTAAAAGGGATGTTGACGATTTACTCGTCCTTATCGGTGGGCTTGGGTTCTTTTTTAGCAAGAATCACCACGTTATACACGTAGGTAGTCATCCAATCTGCGCTATACCCTAACTGTTGTTGGTAACGACGCACCGAAGCACATGCTTTACGCACACCTTCGTCTTTCCAATTATCCTTTGTAAGCACATCATTAACAGCTTTTGCTGTAAGATTACGCAATGCTTGACGGAACATTGAAGGGAGACGGAATTTCCACTTCATGATATTACCCATAAGCATCATAAGCTCTTGTGAAAATCCTTGAAAGAGGAAAAGATAGTTGCGTACATCGTTCACATTGCGGCAATGACGCTTAATGCTTTGATCGATTTCTTTAAAGAAGAATTCTTCGATGCCGTATATTTCCATAAGCATTTTACGACAACGATTCTTCTCGCCAATGCCCAATTTATTATTTACTGTAGGCACGTGTAATGTTTGCTTAAACACGCGCAAGTCGGGCAATGCTGAAAGGTTACTAATGCCCAAATTGGCAGCCATAACAGCTTGGTAATAAACACGGATGAGCATCATAAAGTCTTCCATGCCACCCACGCGCCAACCTGTCTCGTTAGCTTGTTCTTTATGTTTGAATAAGTTTGAAAATAATCCCATGTGATAAAAATTTGCAAGCAAAGTTAGCAAATGAGTGCTGATTCACCAAGTGAAAACACATTTTTTTAATAACAACGCCCTAAAATATTTTCGTTTTATAATATTTGAAGTTCAAAGGGTTTAAAATAAATCAATAACGAAACACATGAACACGAACTAAAAAGACTTTTTGACTCATTGAGAGACCCCGCATTTGCTTATTTGAGCAATGCTATTAAAATTGTACAGAAAAAAATTATGAATTTCGAGCACCTACTTAATTAAACTAATTTGGAATGCTTACTTTGTTCTTAGAGCACTACCCTTTCGAGGTTGTAACACGCATAAAACGCCGATAATATAGCAAAATTCAAAAAACTTTTTTTGCACTTAATTTTCACGATTTACACCCTATTTACCCTCAGCTCTCCATTTTCTGTATTTTTTCAACAAACAATAGAACTCTATGATTTTCAAAGAATAACATTTATTTTTTGAATAAATGTGCAAAAATATTTCAGAAAAAGTACACGAAAGATTTGGTAGTTATTTAAAAAGTTCGTACTTTTGCATCGCTTTTGAGGAAAACAAGGGCGTTTAGCTCAGCTGGTTCAGAGCATCTGCCTTACAAGCAGAGGGTCGGCGGTTCGAATCCGTCAACGCCCACTACAAAACAATCAATAAGTTTTCCAAAGAAGTTTACTAACAACAAAATGTTTGGGCGTTTAGCTCAGCTGGTTCAGAGCATCTGCCTTACAAGCAGAGGGTCGGCGG
>OBIB01000054.1_pt1 | contig 41174 bp, 30 predicted proteins | sample 1496261 | NCBI WGS metagenome assembly OBIB01 (sample SAMN05065771, study PRJEB22554) | human gut metagenome | biome: ENVO:2100002; feature: ENVO:00000062; material: ENVO:00002003 | host: Homo sapiens | place: USA
GCGTAGTCTCGTGGGCTCGGAGATGTGTATAAGAGACAGGTTTCTATACATTATTATATATTATAGGTCGAGTGTGAGTGCGCAGACTTGTCCTTTCTTGATTCTTGTTCCTGGTACAAGACTTTGTTTTACTACTTTTCCACGACCGTAAATTCTGGTCTTTATGCCTCGGCTTTCCATCATGAAGATAGCGTCTCTTGCTCCCATGCCCGATACATCGGGTACGGCATTCTTGCTGTATTGCTTCTCCTTGATGAGCAGTACTTTCTTCTTTCCTTCCTTCTCGGCCTTTCCCCATATAGGATTGCCTGTCGCATAACTGCCCGACCAATTGGTGGCGGTGTTTATTCCGAGATGCTTCAGCACATAGTCGGCAGCCAGTATGTTGCCCGACTTTACGTCTGGCAAGAAGACTGAGGCTGAGTCGCGGGCATCTTTCACATCGAGTTTCAGACTCTGTGCCATGATGCCTTCTGAAATTTCATGAAAGACCTTTCCACTCATCGTGCCGCCCGAAGCTGGGAGTCCCGATTTCTGAATGCAGACGATGCAGCTGTATTGAGGAGCATCGGCAGGGAAATAGCCTGCGAAACTGACGAGGTAGTTTGTTCCTCCGTTCTTGTATCCTCCCGCACCTTTAGATATCTGGGCTGTACCCGTCTTGCCTGCCACCTTGAAATTGGGTGAGCCTGCCTTACGTCCCAATCCTACACTTACCACTTGCTCCAAGATGGTCTGCAGTTCTTTGATGCTTTTTTCCTTGGCTATCTGTGGTCGCATGACTTCTACTGGGAACTCTTTGAGGGTTTCTCCGTTCTTCACCACTTTGGTGACGAAGCGCGGACGAACCATCTTTCCGTTGTTGGCTACTGCGTTGTAGAATGTCAGCGTGCTGATGGGCGGAACCTGTGTCTCGTATCCTATACTCATCCATGGCAGGGCAGTCTTGCTCCAGTTGACGTATTGCCCACGGCTGTTCTTGCGAGGCATACGGATGATGGCAGGTGTAGAGCCCACCAATGGTATTCTCAGATTGTCTCTCAGTCCGAGACGGTCTATTCCCTGTACAAACTTCTCTGGATGTTTGTGGTAATGGTCGTCTATGATTCGGCTTACTCCGATATTGGAGCTGTACCACAGGGTCTCCGCAAAGGTAAGCATTCCGTAGCCTCCCTTTCTCCAGTTATGGTCTTTCATGTCTCGACCATACATGTTCCACACGCCGTTTCCTGTCTCCACTCGGCACAGGGTGTCAACCACTCCGTCGTCCAAGGCTACAAGCAGCGAGGCTGGCTTGAATACAGAGCCTGGCTCCAGCAAGTCGCTGACGGCATGGTTCCTTACTTCCCGATATTCGCCGTCATCACACTTCTCCAGGTTGACGATGGCTTTCACATCTCCCGTATGCACTTCCATGACGATGGCTACGCCCACATTTCCGTTGATTTCCTTCAACTCCTGCTCTAATGAGCGTTCTGCCAGGTCTTGCATGCTCACGTTGATGGTGGTCACGATGTCGGCTCCGTCTATAGGTGGCGTGTCGGTAATGTTCAGGTATTTGTTAAGCACTTTCTTGCGCTGCACGATTCCGTTGGTTCCTCTCAGGATGGAGTCGTATGAGAGCTCCAGTCCGAAGCGGGCAGTATCCTTGGCACCAAACAAGGCTCCGATGGTTCTGCCAGCCAGTCCTCCGAATCCACGTGTTCGGGCGTTGTATTCTTCCCAATGGAAACCGCTGCTGTTCTTTCCCAGGTTGAATACCGGCAGGGCTTTCACCTCGGTGAACGTGTTGTAGTTGATGCGGCGTGGATATAAAGACCAGTGTCGGCTTTGTTTCTTTCTTCCCTCGTCTATGTGTCGCTTGAATTCGGTGAATGTCAGTTCTGGGAAAATCTTACTCAGCCCCATACAGATGGAGTCTTCCTTGACGTCCCACAGTGAGTCGTTGCCAGCTTCTTTGAGTGCCTTGAAGTCCATGAAGAGCTTATATTCAGGCAGCGAGCTGGCCATCAACTGTCCGTCGCAACTAAGGATGTTTCCTCGGGTAGGCTTCACGGTTACAGAATCTTTCTTCTGTCGCTGTGCCACCTTCATCCAGTAGTCGCGCTTGGCCGTTGCTATGTATATGGATTTTCCTACGATGCAGAGTGCAAAGACCGTCATGACGATGGCTATGGCGCTGTATCGTGGCATCACTCTCTTATTGTCAAATTTACTCATTCTCCGGTACGTTTATGATGTATGGTGGCTGGGTGGCAATGTGCAGGACGCTGTCTTTGTTGTTCTGCAGCATTTTCAGCACGTTGCTCTCTCGGCTTCTTTCTGTTATCTGGCTGCTGCTCGACAGGGCTTTGTATTTGGCGTTCTGCAGTTCCTCCTGCAGTTGGTCTATCTCTATCATGTCCTGTTGTATGCTGTATCTGTTGGATATGTATATGATGATAAAGAACACCACTAACACGATGAGCCATATCTGCCGGCGTATCACTTGTGCCGTCAGAATGTCGCCGCCCAAAATCTTTCTCAGGGTGAAGCTCGACGATAGGGGCGCCTCGTCTTCTATGGCTTGTTTGGCGATGGCTTCCTTGAACGACTCCTCGTGTTCCTCTTCCTCAGCCGGCTCCTTTGGATCGTCTGAGTCTTGCGAGTCTTGGGGCTTTTGTGAGGCTTTCGTTTCTTTTGCCTCTTTTGCCTTCTTGCCCAGCTCTTGAGGAGCGGGTGTCTCGGCAGTCTTGCTGTCGGCCTTCGCTTCCTGGTCTTCCTTTATTTCTTTTTCTTTCATCTCTTTTCTGCAATTCTAAGTTTGGCGCTTCGGCTTCTTGGGTTTCTCTCTTGCTCCTCCTGGTCGGGGATGATGACCTTGTTGTTGATGAGTCTGAAGGGAGAATCTATTCTTCCGTAGAAGTCCTGCACCACTTTTCCCTCAGGGTTTCCCGTCTTCATCACGTTTTTCACGATTCGGTCTTCCAGCGAGTGGTAAGTGATGACCGACAGTCTTCCGCCTGGTTTCAGGATTTCTGTCGCAGCCTTGAGCATTTCCTTCAGGGCGTCCATCTCGTGGTTTACCTCTATTCGCAGGGCCTGGAACAGTTTGGCCATGTCTTTTTTCTCTCGCTCGCGCTTGAAGAAAGGCTCCACTACGTGTATGAAGTCGGTCGTTGTCTCTATCTTTTGGCTGCTTCTTGCTTTGACGATAGCTGCAGCTATGCGCCGGGCGTTGCGCAGTTCGCCGTACAGGTAGAAGATGTCTGCAAGTGCCTCCTCCTCGTATTCGTTTACGATATCGGCAGCAGTCTTGCCCGCTCTTTTGTTCATTCTCATGTCGAGCGGAGAGTCGAAGCGGAAGGAGAAGCCTCTGCTCTCATCATCGAAATGATGGCTCGATACACCCAGGTCGGCAAGCAACCCGTCAATACCTTCCTCGCCATAGTAGCGCATCCAGTTCTTCAGGTATCTGAAGTTGGAGCATACGAAGGTGAAGTGCTCATTGGGGATGACGTTCTGTTCGGCGTCGGCGTCTTGGTCGAAGCTGTACAGGTGACCGTTGTCGGCTATTCGTGAGAGTATCTCCTTAGAGTGGCCTCCGCCTCCAAAAGTAACGTCCACATACACTCCTCCAGGGTGTATGGACAGACCGTCTACGCTTTCTTTGAGAAGCACAGGCACGTGGTATGTATTGTTGTCGATTAATCGCATGTGTACCTATTTAAATAAGAATTCGGGTTCAAAGGTACACAAAAATCCTCATATCTGTTTACTTTTTCTTGCAAAATTTATAAAACTTAATAAAATGAGGTCGCTTTTTGTCTTGTGTCAAGAGTTGGCGAGAGTTCTTCCAGAATGCTTAAAGTGAGCTTCAGACATAAAAATGAAAGCCAAAAGCTATATAAATCGACTGTTTTTTCATCAAAAACATCGTATTTTATCATTTTTTCATCAAAAATGGCACGTATTTAAAAAAGTTGAGTTATTTTTGCACGTACTTTAGATGTTTTTACAGCAAACATGAGCGAATCTATAGAGAAAACGATTGACATAAGCAGGATTTTGAAGAGCAAGATGGGAGCAAAGGCAAAGTTTGTGCCCTCTTTTCTTGTGTCCTGGCTCAAGAAGACCATTCACGAGGATGAAGTGAACCGCTTCTTGTGGGAAAGTCGTCATCTTCAGGGTACCGAGTGGCTTACTGAGTGCGTGAAGTATCTCAAGATGAACATACAATTGGAGGGAGTGGAGAATCTGCCCGACAAGAACGATGGCAAGCTTTATACCTTCGTGTCCAATCATCCGTTGGGAGGACAGGACGGCGTGGCGCTTGGCTCCATCATTGGAACCCATTATGACGGAAAGTTCCGTTATCTTGTGAACGACCTGCTTCTTAATCTGCCAGGTCTCAAGCCCGTCAGTATAGGCATCAACAAGACGGGACGCCAGAGCCGTGACTTCCCCCGTATGGTGGAGGCTGGCTTCCAGAGCGACAATCACATGCTGATGTTCCCTGCAGGTCTCAACAGCCGCAAACAGCCAGATGGCAGTATTCGCGACTTGCCCTGGAAAAAGACATTTATCTCAAAGAGTGTGGAGTATCAGCGCGATGTGGTGCCTATCCATTTCAGCGGACAGAACTCGGAGCGCTTCTATCGCATCGCCCGATTCAGCGACAAGTATTTGCCTTTCAACTTAGCCATGCTTTTCTTGGTCGACGAGATGTACCGGAACGTGGGAAAGGACTTCCGTATCGCCTTTGGCAAGCCCATACCCTGGCAGACCTTCGACAAGAGCAAGACTCCCACAGAATGGGCGCAATATGTAAAAGACAAAGTTTACGAATTATAGAAAGTTACATCATAGATTATGGAAGAAGATATAATTCAGCCAATAGACAGGGACTTGTTGAAGAGTGAGCTTACTCCCGACAAGCAGCTTCGTATGACAAACAAGAGTCATAACGAAATCTATATCGTGACAGCCAACGACTCTCCCAATGTGTTGAAGGAGATAGGCCGTCTTCGTGAAATCGCATTCCGTACAGCAGGAGGCGGCTCGGGCAAGTCGATGGATTTGGACGAGTTCGACTTTGGAGATAATTGTTATAAGCAGCTCATCGTGTGGAATCCTGAGGCCGACGAGATTATTGGCGGTTATCGTTATCTCTTGGGTAAAGACTGGAAACTCGATGCTAAAGGACAGCCAATATTGGCAACGAGTCATATGTTCCATTTCTCAGACAAGTTCCTTAAGGAGTACATGCCTTATACCGTGGAGTTGGGACGTTCCTTTGTCTCATTGGAATATCAGAATGTGCGCATGAACAGCAAGAGCATCTTTGCGCTCGACAACCTGTGGGATGGTCTGGGAGCTCTTACTGTGCTCTATCCCGAGTTGAAATATTTCTTTGGCAAGATGACAATGTATCCGTCTTATATTCGCCGTGGTCGCGACATGATTCTCTATTTCCTCAAGAAGCATTTCGATGATAAGGAGAATCTTGTTATCCCGATGAAACCATTGAAAATAGAAACTCCAGAGAGTGAGCTGAAGGCGCTCTTTACCGAAGATGACTTCCGTGCAGACTATCGTATTCTCAATCGCGAGGTACGTGAATTGGGCTACAACATTCCCCCTTTGGTGAATGCTTATATGAATCTCAGTCCTACGATGAAGCTTTTCGGCACAGCCATCAATTATGGTTTTGGTGATGTGGAGGAAACTGGTATTCTGATTGCTGTCGACGAGATCTTGGAAGAAAAGCGTGTGCGCCATATCAACAGTTTCATAGCCGAGCATCCGGAGGCGTTGAAGATAACAAGTGGCGCCAACAATATTATTTATAAGGAAAAGGAAGGTGAGTAAACCTTATCCGTTTTATAAAAGACATTTAACTTCTTTATGAAAGACATTCAACTTCCGAGTGGAGTGAAAGTTGGAGAAGTAAAACAAGATACTAAAGAAGCGTTTCGTTCATTCGAGGCGCTTTTTTAGTATTCTTGTTTATGAATGTCTACGATTTTTAACTTGCTAATAAAACTAAGTTGCTTGTGATGGACAATGCAAGTACTTGTTTGTTTTTTCTATTTATTCTGCTGAAAAGCTTTAGTATATATATTCATCGGGGCGCTTTGGTTAACTGCGAAAAAATAATTTCCCAGTTGGGAAAAAATATTTTTCCAGTTGGGCAGATTTTTTTTCCCAGTTATGTGGCGCTTTTTGGGCAATTATTGCATGAATATACAGTATAAATATGCGTTCGTGTTTTCCGTTTCTCTCCCTCACGCCCTATACGATAGGCAGGCTGATACCGTTTATCTTCTGATAGATATCGAGGGCGTAAATGTCGGTCATTCCGCTGATATAGTCGATGACAGCCATGATTCGCTCCTCTATATTCTCGTTGTTGATGTCGTACTGACTGCTTACCCGTCGCAACAGTTGTTGAGAGTCGAAACGTTCGGGCGTGATAGCTGCATTGACAAACACCTCCATAAGTGTAGCCATAATCTTGTAACCTGACAGTTCGATGTCGAGTACAGGCTTGCTGTGGTAAATCTTTGCAAACGAAGTCTTCTCGCATTCTTTGTAGGCATTTCGCTGTTGCTCGGCGATATGGTCGATGAGGCTTCCCTCGAATGTTCCTGCCAAAATCTCCTTCTCATGCTCCAGGAAGGCCGTTACACATTCGTTCTCCAGTCGGCCGATGGCGCTGGCTCTCATGTAGACCACCTTTTCGTTCTCGTCGGTCACGCCTTCTTCCTTGATTCGCTCCTTAATCTTATTTTGGGTTTCCTTGTCGAAGAATCCCAACAGCAGTCTCTCCGTCTCTTCGTAAGACAGGATCTTGAGTTTGTGGGAGTCTTCGATATCCATGATTTCGTAGCAGATGTCGTCGGCAGCCTCTACCATATATACCAACGGATGACGGGCGTATCTTAGAGGCTCACCAGGTTTTGACTTGCAAAAAATGCCCAATTCATCGGCCACTTTCTGGTACGAGTCCTTTTCCAAGGTGAAGAAACCGAACTTGCCATGACTTCCAGCCAACTGGCTGGCGAATGGATATTTTACGATAGAAGCCAGCATGGAGTAGGTCATGACGAAGCCGCCTTTGCGTCTTCCCTTGAATTGGTGGGTCAGTATGCGGAAGGCATTGGCGTTGCCTTCGAAGTGAGTGATATCTTGCCAAAACTCCGGTGAAACCAGCTCTTTTACTGCTTTTCCTGCTCCCTCGCTGAAGAAAGTCTGTATGGCTTTCTCTCCAGAATGGCCGAAAGGAGGATTGCCCAAGTCGTGTGCCAGGCAGGCTGCGCTCACGATAGTTCCTATTTCCTCAAAGAGAGTATCCTTCAGTTCTGGGCGTTTTTCTATGATACGTTTCGAGATGTCGTTGCCCAACGACATTCCTACACTCGATACTTCCAGACTGTGGGTCAGTCGGTTGTGTACAAAGATAGAACCAGGCAAGGGGAAAACCTGAGTCTTGTTTTGCAGTCGTCTGAATGCCGACGAGAAGATGAGCCTGTCGTAGTCGCGTTTGAACTCCGACCGGTCGTCGTGGCGCTCGGCATGCTTATGCTCCTGTCCGAAACGCTTGTTAGATATGAGTTTAATCCATTCCATATCGCAAAAATACAGCAATCCTGACACAATACAAAATAAAAAAGCATTTATTTTTTATAAAATCTATCATTTTCGTCATGAAAATGCCTAAATGTGCCCGAAAAACATTATTTTTGCATCTTAAAAGAATGAACATGATGAAAGTACAAATTATCAATCGTGGGCATCAGCCGTTGCCAGCTTATGCCACACCCCAGAGCGCAGGTATGGACCTGCGTGCCAATATCGACGAATCTATCGTGCTTCACCCCATGGAACGCCGGCTTGTACCTACAGGTCTTTTCATGGCTTTGCCAGCAGGCTTCGAGGCACAGATACGTCCTCGCAGTGGGTTGGCTTTGAAACATGGCATTACTGTTCTTAATACCCCAGGCACTATTGATGCCGATTATCGAGGCGAGATCATGGTTCTGCTCATCAACTTCTCGCAGACCGACTTTGTCATCAATGATGGTGAGCGTATTGCCCAAATGGTGATTGCCAAGCACGAAAATGCTGAATTCATCGAAGTAGAGACGCTCGATGAAACCGAGAGAGGTGCTGGTGGCTATGGTCATACAGGTGTAAAATAAATATAGATACATACAATTAAATCTGTTGTGAATAGAATCAATATTTTGAGACAAGTATTCTTGGGCTTCATAAGCTTTATGGCATTCCTGACAGCTATGCCCGTGCAGGCTGCCGATGGTTTGACGGGCAATGACCGCAAGCGTTACGACTACTTCTTTCAGGAGGCGGCCCGTCTTCAGGCTTTGGGTCGTTACGGCGATGCATTCGAGCTTTTTGAGCATGCCCGCAAGATCAATCCACGTGCTGCTGAGGTGTATTTCTATCAGTCGATGTACTACCAGCAGATGAAGCAAGACTCCTTGGCTCAAGACTGTCTGGCGCGTGCCATCACCTTGGCTCCATCCAATCTTACCTTTCGCGAGCGGATGGCACAGTATTATGTTGCCAATCAGCAGTACGACAAGGCTATCGAAGCTTATGAAGGCATTTTCGCTCAGAATCACGACAATACCGATGCGCTCTATATGCTGTTGCGCCTTTATCAGCAGCAGAAAGAATATCCACAGATGCTGAAAACCCTCAACCGCTTGGAGACAGAAGAGGGCGAGAACGAGAAGTTCACGCTTGAGAAGATGCACATCTACGAGTTGATGAACGATTCCAAGTCAGCCTACAAGGAACTCAAGTCGCTGACCGAGGCGCATCCGCTTGATATGATTTATAAAACCATGTTGGGCAACTGGCTTATGGAACACCAGCGCCGGAAAGAGGCCTACAAGTTGTTTACCCATGTGCTCGAAGAAGAGCCAGACAACTCGTATGCGCAGATGTCGCTCTACGACTATTATAATGCCACCGACCAGAAAGAACAGGCTCACGCCATGCTCGACCGCATTCTGTTGGGCAAAAAGACCGATCTGGATACCAAGTTGATGATGATTCGCTCGTTCATACAGGATAACGAGAGCCATGGTTCCGATTCAACCCAAGTCATCGCTCTTTTCGACAGAATGCTGGCTCAGCCCAAGCCCTCGGCAGACATCGCTGAGTTCCGTGCTGCCTATATGAATATTAAGAAAATGCCGATGGATACGGTCAATGCCGCTTACCGCAAGGTGCTCGAGATAGCTCCCGACCGTAGTGAGTCGCGCATCCAACTCATTCAGAATCTATGGGAAAAGAAAGACTACGACGAGGTTATCCGCCTGTCTAATGCTGCCCATGACTACAATCCGGAAGAGATGGTATTCTATTACTTTGGCGGTATGGCGCACTATATGAAGCATGAGGAAGATGCCACGCTCGAAGAGTTCCGCCGCGGAGTGGGACAGATCAACAGCAAGAGCTCTCCCGATTTGGTGTCCGACCTTTATATGATCATGGGCGACATCCTTCATGGCAAGAACCGTCAGGCAGAAGCTTTTGCCGCTTACGATTCCTGTCTGCATTGGAAACCCGACAATGTTCCAGGACTCAACAATTATGCTTACTACATCAGTCAGACGGGCAAGAACCTGCAGAAGGCAGAGTTGATGAGCTACAAGACCATCAAGGCAGAACCCAAGAACTCCACCTATCTTGATACTTATGCGTGGATTCTCTTTATGGAGGAACGTTATGCCGAGGCCAAAACCTATATCGACCAAACCTTGGCGTATAGTGATTCAACGGCCGACAACAGTACCGTTATTGAGCATGCAGGCGACATTTATGCCATGAACGGACTTACCGACCAGGCTGTGGCCTACTGGAAGCAGGCACAGAAAGGCAGCCAGGACCCTGATGCTCTGAAGGTGAAAATCGAGTGCAGGAAATATATGACAGAAAGTGAAATCATTAAATATAAGCGAAAATGGAAAAAAACAAAATAATGAAACTGGCAGCATTCTGTCTGCCCTTGATGTTGCTGGCATCGTGTGGCACCAAGAAACAAATTATCTCTGATGGCGTGAGCAACAAGAACTTGCCACATCAGGAGGTGAAAAGTGTAGAGACCGAACGCATGCAGAAACTGGCTTTTGTACAGAAGGTGTCCGACAATCAGGTGTACGCCAAGAACATTACGGGCAGCATAAACTTCACCATCCGCATGGGAGAGAAGAAAATTTCGGTAGACGGTGCGCTTCGAATGCGTAAGGACGATGTGATACGTCTACAGTTGTATGCTCCCATCCTGGGCTTTGAGATTGGCCGTCTGGAGTTTACCCCCGATTATGTGCTCATCATCGACCGTTATCACAAACAGTATATCAAGGCCGACTATAATCATGTAGACTTCCTGCAGAAGCAGGGCATCAACTTCTATTCGTTGCAGGCGCTGTTCTGGAATCAGCTTCTCTTGCCTGGAGCCAAGCAGGTGAAGGAGTCTGATCTGAAGAAGTTTGATGCCGATTTGGCTGTAGAGGGAAACGAAGTGCCAGTCACCTTGAAGAATGGCAACATGACGTATGCCTGGACTTCCCAGCGTGCCACAGGTCGTATAGACAAAGCCGACGTGGAGTATGTCAGTTCGCAGCATGGCACATCGGGAGTGCATATTCGTTATGACAACTTCCGCGCCGTAGGTGTCAAGATGTTCCCAGCCTTGTTGGATATGACTCTTGTCACTAATGCAACCCGCCAGAAGAAGGAGGTCAATCTCGTTATCAAGATGAACGAGGTGAAGACCGACAGCAACTGGGAGTCGCGTTCCGAAGTTTCGAGCAAGTACAAGCAAGTATCGGCAGAAGACGTGCTGAATAAAATAATGAGTCTGTAAATGAAACGTATATTATTGATTATTCTGGCCTTGTCGTTTGTCTTGACTCCTTATGCGCAGAAGACTGCACAAAGAAAGAAGACTGCCACAACGGCAAGAACGGTAAGAACCCAAAAGAAAGCCCCAAATAAGAAACCTGTGAAAAGGCGCCAATCCAAGGCTCCCACATGGGCAGAGAAGAAAGCCGCCTATAGCAATGCTTCCATTCGAGGATTGCGGGGACAGCGTGCCAACATACAAAAGAAAATCAAGGAGCAGGAGAGAGCTCTCCGCCGCAATCAGGCCGACGTGAAGAAACGTCTGCAAGACCTCATGGTGCTTAATGGCGAAATCGACCAGCGACAGAAGAACATCGATGGTATACAGCAGGATATCCACCACATCGATGGCAATATAGGCTTGCTCAATGCTCAGCTCAAAACCCTTGAACAGCAGTTGCAGGACCGAAAGAACAAGTACATCCGTTCTATGCGCTATATGACCCGTCATCACTCCGTGCAAGACAAGCTCATGTTTATCTTCAGCGCCAAGAACCTTACGCAGATGTATCGCCGCCTGTCGTTCATACGTCAGTATTCTGCCTATCAGAAGGCACAGGGCGAGGCGGTAAAGGCCAAGCAGAAGCAGGTGACTGAGAAGCACAAGCAACTGCAGGTGGTGAAGGGACATAAGAACAACCTTTTATATAAAGGTCAGCAAGAGAAAACTGCGCTCGAAGGCAAGCAGACCGAGCAACAGCAAGTGGTGCAGGGATTGCAGAAGCAACAGAAAACCATTCAGGCTGTTATTGCTGATCAGCGCAAGAAGGATGCTGCTATCAATGCGCAGATTGACCGTCTGATAGCCATTGAGGTAGAGAAAGCGCGTGCCCGTGCGGCAGCTGAGGCTAAGCGTAAGGCAGAAGCTCAGGCGGCAGCACAGCGTAGGCGTGAGGAACTGGCTCGTCGAAAGAAACAGGCCGAGGCTGAGGCGCGTGAGAATGCCCGCCGTATAGAGGAGGCACGGCGCAAGGAACGTGAGGCCGAGTTGGCTCGTCAGCGTGCTGCAGAAGAGAATCGTAAGGCTCAGAAGTTGGCTCGTAAGGCCCAGGAGGAAGCTCGTCTGCAAGCCGAAAACAGTGCTAAGGCCAGAGCTCAGGATAAGGCACGTGCCCGTGCAGAGAAGGCTGCCCGTGAGGCTGCTGAACAAGCCAACCGACAGGCCAGAGCTGAACAGGCTGCTCGTGAGGCTGAGGCCGACAGACGAGCTGCAGAGTTGAAGGCAAAAACTGATGAGGCACGCAACCGCAAAGAGTTGGCAAGCGCCCGCCGGGAAGCCAATGATGCTGCTACTCTCAGTACGGTAGACCGTATGCTGAGTGGAGGTTTTGAGGCCAACCGTGGTCGCCTTCCTATGCCTATCTCAGGAACTTACAAGATAGTGAGTCATTTCGGACAATACAATGTACAGGGTCTTTCCGGCGTTACCCTCGACAATAAGGGTATCAACCTTTTGGGCAAACCCGGTTGCGTGGCTCGTAGCATCTACGATGGAGAGGTAAGTGCCGTCTTTGGTTATGGAGGTATGTGGAATGTCCTTGTTCGCCATGGTGCCTATATCTCTGTATATTGTAACCTCAAGTCGGTGAGTGTTCACAAGGGCCAGAAGGTAAGTACCCGTCAGGCTTTAGGTGCCGTAGGTGCCGACAATATCCTGCAGTTCCAGTTGCGCAAGGAAACAGCCAAACTCAACCCCGAGGCATGGCTTGCCCGTTAATGTAAACTTCTCTAACTTCCGTACATGCGAAAGTTAGATTAAAATATTCTTTGAAGGAGAGGTAGTACTTACTTGCCCAAGTGAGTACTACCTCTTTTTTGTATTGCATCAATAATATGGTGGATTTCCTTGAAATCGTGCAAACGATTGCTCATGGAATAAGCATTTTTTTCCTGATAAACTAAGTGGTCTATCAAAACTTATTTCTATTTTTGCCAACGTTTGAACTAATAACTTATCAACTTAACATATTATTTTATGCAAAAATTTTCTACGATGCTTTGTACTTTGGCAATGCTTTTCGGCATGATGATGGCTCCGGGAAATGCTCTCGCTGCTGTTACTGCCGATGACTATACGCCAACGGTTACTGAAGATGAGGTCTCTGTGTTCTTGGAGACAAGTTATGACAATGCCAAGATTTGGGCATGGAATGACAAGGTAAAACAGTTTACTACAGCTGCTTGGCCTGGAGATGCCATGACCCTGGTGGGAACTAAAGGTGGCAAGAATGTCTTTAAATGGACATATACAGCTGGTACTGAAATTCCTACTGGTGTGATTTTTACTCATGATGGTGGGCAGAAACTGAATGGCGGTGATCAGGAATACGTTAACCACGGCTACTATGTAGAAGGTAAATATGAAAAGACAATTACCCCTGGCCCTGAAGGCAAGGTAATGGTCTTCTTCGATAATTCCACAGCCAACCTCGCAGATGTATATTGCTATATCTACGACGGTACAAAGGCGGCTCAGGAATGGCCTGGATTGAAGATGAGTCTTGACAACGAGACTGAGTACAATGGCAAGAAGGGCTATTATACAGTAGAAGTCCCTGCTGCTTTTGTCACAGGCTATTTCGTAATCAACAACGGACAGAATGGCTCTGTTCTCACAGGCGAGACGGTTTACGTAAACGGACAGGCTTCGTCTATCGAAAACACCGTTCTTCAGGAGGTGCAGAAGGCAGAGGACAATGCTTGGTACACCTTGACAGGTATGCGTATCGGCAAGCCTGCTCAGCCAGGTCTCTATATTCACAATGGTAAGAAAGTAATCATCAGAAAATAATAGCAGATTATGAAAAAGACAATCAATTATGGTCTCCTGATGTTGGTGATGCTGTTCAGCATGGCATCCAACATCTTTGCAGACAACAAATACGGTCTTAAAGACAATATTCAGGATGGTGTCATCCTTCATTGTTTCGACTGGACGTTGGCAGATATCCAGGAAGAAATTCCTAATATCGCCAAGGCAGGTTTTACTGCCGTTCAGACTTCTCCTGTTCATGAGAGAGCAGGTAAAGGATCCGTCTGGTATGATGTTTATCGTCCATACGATTTTAAAATAGGTAATGGACTTGGTTCTGAAGCAGACCTGAAGGCCCTCTGTGCTAAGGCTCATGAGTATGGTGTCAAGGTAATTGTGGATGTTGTTGCCAACCATACCGACCATCCTAACGTGGCTGAACGCTTGAAGGACGAGAGTCTTTATCATGAACGATTTGGTGTGGGTAACTGGCACGACCGTCATCAGGTGACATTTGGCATGATTGGTATGTGGGACCTCGATACCAACAATCCTACTGTGCAAGCCATCATCAAACAATACATCCAGGATTTGAAGGCCTGTGGTGTGGATGGTATCCGTTGGGATGCTATCAAGCACATTGGTTTGCCTTCTGAGGGTGACTCTTTTATGCAGAATGTGGTGGATCAGGAGATGTACAACTATGGTGAGATCCTTGACAGTACTGGTGGTGATGATAATGTCCTTTTCCCAGAGTATCAGACCTACATGAGTATTACTGATAATGGTTATGGTAACGGATTTGCCAATTCCTTTGCCGGTGGTTCTATCAACGAGTCAGTAGGTAATTTCAATCAGAGAAAGGCAAAGACAGAAAAGTTGGTTTATTGGGGTGAAAGCCATGATACTTATGCCAACGATGGTGGTGAGTCAAAGAATAAAAGCCAGAATGTTATCGACCGTGCGTATGCTGTTGTTGCAGGTAACAATGGAGCTACCGCTCTTTATTTCTCCCGTCCTGCTCAGAAGGCAAAGAATGATATCAAATTTGGTGATAAGGGAAGCGTTCATTTCAAAGATGCTGAAGTAGCTCAGGTAAACCACATGCACAATGTTTGTGCCGGCGAGCCTAACTATTATGTAAAAGGTAATGGCGTTTGTGCTCAGGTTCGTAAGAGTGGCGCTATTATCGTATTGGGAAGTGGTTCTGACCGTGACGTGACTGTAGCCAATGGTGCTGGCGACGGCAAGTGGCTCAAGTCTGGTACTTATAAGGATATGGTAGGCGGTGGTGCTTTCACCGTCAATGCTTCTACAATCTCTGGTCATGTTGGCGAGTCAGGTATTGCTGTCATCTATAATGCTGGTCCTATCGTGCTGACTCCTGAGGTTGTTTTTATTCCAGCTGATGGTACGGCCTTCTCTGATGAGTCTCTCACTGTGACAGCTACTCCTTTGAATGCTGTTTCTGCCTGGATTCAGGTGAATGATGGTGCTAAGCAGACTTTTACTGCTGCCAAGCAGTTTACTGTAGGTGCTGATGTTGCCTATGGTAAGAATGTCACTATCACTTGGGGTGCAACCGACAAGGAAGGCAAGACAGAAACAGGTTCGGTCACTTACAAGAAGGTGAAGGCTTACGTTCCAGAATTGGGCAAGGCTGATGAAATCTCCTGTTTCTTGGAGACATCCAATGCGGCAGCAGCCGTATATGTATGGAATAACAAGGTTAGTCCTGTAATTAAGTATGCTGGTGCATGGAATGAGGCTATCAATAAAAAGTTGCCTCTTGTAGGTAAGAGTGTTTCTGGAAAGAATGTCTTCAAGTGGACTTATGATGGCACCGAGACAACTACTCCTACTCAAATCATTTTCTTGGATGGTAATGGAAATAAGATAACTGCTGACGTGGAGTTTGTCAACCACGGCTACTATGTTGACGGAACATACAGCACTACTGTGACCAAGGTACATGAAGATGAGATCGTTGATCCAGAGTATGTTTACTTCGATAATGCTTCCAACTGGGAGAATGTTTATTGCTACTTCTATAATGGTAAAACATCTTCTTCTGTATGGCCAGGTGTAAAGATGACTTACGATGCTTCTGCTTCTCATAATGGTAAGACAGGATGGTATAAGGCAACGATTCCTACAGCATACCTCAATGCTAAGTTCTTCATCAACGATGGTACTGCTGGTACTCCTATCAATGGTGCAAATGCTTCTGCTGAAAAGGTAGTAAACGAAGGTGCTGTAGTGGCACCAACTCCAACTCCAGAACCAGAACCAGAGCCAACTCCAACTCCTGAGCCTGAGCCAACTCCAACACCAGAACCAGAGCCAACTCCAACACCAGAACCAGAGCCAACTCCAACACCTACCCCTGATCCACAGAATCTGGATGCTCAGTATCAGACCAATCCAAATGGTGCAGGTGTTAAGAAAACCATTACTGTAGATGGTGATATTAGCGATTGGGATGAGAGTATGATTATAGCACAGGGTGCTGCCAATGACGACCCACGTGTATATATGGATGCTGCCATGCACGAGATTCCTGTCGATCTCTATGCGCTTTATGGTTGCTATGACGATAATAACCTCTATCTGATGTGGGAGATGACCAATGTTCAGGATGTGGTAGCTCCAGAAGCTGATTACCCACTCAGTAATAATGGTGTCCTGTTCCCTAATTACAATATGCCATTCTTTATCGGCATCAACACCAACAATGCCTCTACAAGAATAGGCAATCATTGTAAGACTACAGCAGGTGGAACTCTATGGGATAGTGGCATTACTTGCGAAAGCCCAGTCAACAAGGTGGTGGTATTCTCAACCAATAACACCAATGGCCCATTTATTTATGGTGGAAGCAGCGCTGGACTGAATGCTTTGGAAGAGGTTGCCTATAAAGAGACAGGCATTGTTGTGAAGTATGGTATGGGTATTCTCAGCAAAACGATAAAGGGTATCAAAGAATGTTATGGAGAGTCACAGAACCGTCTTGTCGGTGATATGACAAAGGGTACATCTACTTATGTCGATTTCAATACCTTAGGACACGAGTCTTCCAAATACGATTTCCATTATGAAATCTCGATTCCTTTAGCTAAGCTTGGTGTTACAGCTGCCGAAGTGGCAAGCAAGGGATTGGGTGTGATGTTAGTTTCTACCTTTGGTACAAGTGGTATGGACAGTCTGCCTTACGATACAAGTATGAGCGACAATGCCGATCAGCCTTATTCTAAGGATCCTTCTACTACAGAAGAGAAGGAAGATGCCGACAATATCACCGTTCCTTTCGCTTATATTGGCAAGGCCTTGTAATGTCATATATATTAAGGTATAATAGATGAATAGAGTAGAGCTCTTAGATGGCAGCGCCATCTAAGAGCTCTTTGTATTTGGCGATAGCATCAGCTATTTCGCTGATTTTGATAAACTCGTCTGCAGAATGGGAGCGGGAGGATTCGCCCGGACCTAACTTGAACGAAGGGAAGTGCATCAGCGCCTGGTCGCTAAGGGTAGGACTACCGAAAGGCTTCATTCCCATGGCTACACATTTCTTAATAAGAGGATGCTCAGGATCAATACGGGATGATTTTAGACGGAAACTGTGAGCTTTTACTTCGCTCTTCAAGTGCTGGCAGATAAAATGAAACAACTCCTCATTGTCGTAGAACTCATTGGTACGGATATCCACCAGCATGGTGCAGGTGTCGGGAATCACATTGTGTTGCGTTCCTGCATTCACCACGGTAAGTGTCATCTTGGTAGGTCCTAAGAATGGGCTTACTTTCTCAAACTTGTAATCACGAATCCATCGCATGTCATCCAATGCCTCATAGATAGCGTTTACTCCTTCGTTTCGGGCTGCATGTCCGCTTTTTCCGTGCGCTATCACGTCTAATACCATCAGTCCCTTCTCTGCCACGGCAGGCTGCATGCCCGTAGGCTCACCCACAATAGCCAGGTCGATTTTTGGCAAGAGAGGCAAGGCTCGGCTGATGCCGTCTTTGCCAGAGACTTCCTCTTCGGCCGATGCTAAATAGATAAGGTTGTAGTTCTGTGTTTTCTCTGTCAGCATCCGGAATGTCTGCAGTAGTGAGCACAGACCGCCTCCACAGTCGTTGCTGCCCAGACCATAAAGCGTGTCGCCCTCTATTGTAGGAGCAAAGGGATCGCGCCTCCATGAATCGACAGGCTTCACGGTGTCTATATGGGCATTGAGTAGCAAAGTGGGCTTCTGCTCGTCGAAGTGTGGGCCAATCACCCATACATTGTTGGCTTCACGATGTGGCGTGAAACCATAGTTGCGAAGGGCTTTCTCCATGATGTTGGCGGCATCCTTCTCGTTGCGACTTGTCGAAGGGGTAGCAATCAGCTGGCTGAGCAACCCGATGGCGTCTCTTACATATTCCTCTTGTGTCATCATATCTGTCTCTCTTAGTCTTATTTGTGATGCAAAGTTAAGCTAAAACGGGATAAGGACAAAATAAAATTCCGATTTATTTTGTTTTCTTAATGTTTTCTATTATCTTTGCATCCAATAATTAAACATTATGCTTATGCAAGTCAAAAGTCATCTTTCGGTACTGATTCACGATTTGGCCAATAAATACGGCGATAAAACTGCACTTACGTTCAAGAAGTTTGGCAGCGACAAGTGGCAGTCTGTGTCATGGAATCAGTTTTCGCTGAGAGTGAAACAAGTGAGCAATGCTTTGCTGAACATCGGTGCAAAGCCGCATGACAAGATTGCTGTTTTCTCCCAGAATTGCGTGCATTATCTCTATACCGACTTTGGTGCTTATGGCATCAAGGTGTGCTCGATTCCATTCTATGCTACCAGCAGCGAGCAGCAGATACAATATATGATTAACGACGGACAGGTGCGCTTCCTTTTTGTAGGCGAGCAGGACCAGTACGACAAGGCACATCGTGTCTTTGCTCTCTGTCCTTCGTTGGAGCGTATCATCATCTTCGACTCCAGTGTGCGCATCAGTGCTCACGACCCGGCTGCCCTTTACTTCAAGGACTTCATCAAGTTGGGCGAGAACCTGCCTCGACAGACTGAGGTGGAGGCTTTGTATCAGTCGGCAAGCATGGATGATATGGCAAATATCCTTTATACCAGTGGTACTACCGGTGACAGCAAGGGAGTCATGCTGACCTATGGACAGTATTATGCTGCCCTGAGAGCCAACGACGAGGTAGTGCCTGTCTCTGAGAAAGACCGTGTCATCAACTTCCTACCATTTACCCATATCTTTGAGCGTGGATGGGCTTACCTCTGTTTGAGCGAGGGAGCACAGTTGATTATCAACACTTATCCGCACGAGATTCAGGAGAGCATGCGCCAGGTACATCCTACCTGTATGAGCAGCGTGCCCCGCTTCTGGGAGAAGGTGTATATCGCCGTTAAGGCTAAGATGGATGAGGCTGGTTCTGTACAGAAGAAACTTTTTTATCATGCCCTTGCCGTAGGTCGCAAGCGCAACATAGAGTATATTGCCAATGGCAAGCGTCCTCCTTTGACACTCGAGTTGGAATATAAGATTATCAACAAGACCATCCTGAGCATGGTGCGTAAGCAGTTGGGCTTGGAACATCCTAATATATTCCCCACAGCAGGTGCCTATGTGAGTCCGGAAGTCGAGGAGTTTATTCTCTCTGTCGGTATCGGCATGGTCGTAGGCTATGGCTTGACCGAGAGTCTTGCCACGGTATCGTGCGTGCATCTCGACAAGAAGTTTACCATCGGTTCTGTTGGTCGCCCTATCTCCAGCATCCAGATCAAGATAGGCGAGGACAACGAGATATTGCTCAAGGGTCCAACCATTACAAAGGGGTATTATCATCGCGACACCACCAATGCCAAGGTGTTCGATGAGGAAGGTTTCTTCCATACTGGCGATGCCGGATATATGAAGGATGGCGAGCTGTTCCTCACCGAGCGCATCAAGGACTTGTTCAAGACATCTAATGGCAAGTATATCGCTCCCCAGCAGGTGGAGTCGCTGTTGCTTGTTGACAAGTTTATCGACCAGGTGGCTGTCATTGCTGACCAGCGCAAGTTTGTGTCTGCACTCATAGTACCGGAGTTCCGACTTGTTGAGGACTGGGCACGCGAGCATCATATCGCCTTTAGCAGTCGTGAGGATCTTTGTGCCAACGAACAGGTGAAGAAGATGCTGCAGGAGCGCATCAATACCTTGCAACAACAGTTGGCCTATTACGAGCAGATCAAGCGTATCACACTCTTGCCTCATCACTTCTCTATGGAGTCGGGCGAGTTGACCAATACGCTGAAGATCCGCCGCCCTATTATCAATAAGAACTATCAGGCAGAGATTGACAAAATGTATGAGGAGTAATGTGCAGCATAAGGCTATTGGCTAAAAACTCCTTTGAGACTGAAGAAAGAAGCGGTAACGGATTTGACTGCTATAACTTCAATAATTTATAATAAATTAATGATAACAGCTGACCAATTGAAGGATGTGATGGAGCGCGCTGACGCCCTGCATCGCTATCTCAATATAGACCAGAAACAGGTGGAGTTCGAGGAAGAACAACTCCGCACACAGGCTCCCGATTTCTGGGAGGACCCAAAGTATGCCCAGGAACAGATGAAGAAAGTGAAGGGTATACAGAAGTGGATAGACGGCTACAAGGCCGTGCGCCAGTATGCAGACGAGCTGCAGTTGGCATTCGACTTCTACAAAGACGAAATGGTGACCGAGGAAGAGGTAGACGCCGACTACGATAAGGCCATCAAGGCCATAGAGGACTTGGAGTTGAAGAACATGCTGCGCCAGAAGGAAGACCCGATGGACTGTGTGCTGAAGATCAACTCAGGTGCCGGTGGTACCGAGAGCCAGGATTGGGCTTCCATGCTGATGCGTATGTATATGCGCTGGGCTGAGGCTCATGGCTACAAAGTGACCATTACCGATATGCAGGAAGGCGATGAGGCAGGTATCAAGAGTGTTACCATGACGATAGAAGGCAACGAGTTTGCCTATGGTTATCTGAAGAGCGAGAATGGTGTGCATCGTCTGGTGCGTGTGTCGCCTTTCAATGCTCAGGGCAAGCGTATGACCAGTTTCGCAAGTGTCTTCGTTACGCCGTTGGTCGACGAAACTATTGAGGTATATGTAGACCCAGCCAAGTTGTCATGGGATACCTTCCGCTCCAGTGGTGCCGGAGGTCAGAATGTCAACAAGGTGGAGTCGGGTGTGCGTCTGCGTTATTGGTATACTGATCCCGACACAGGCGAGGAAGAGGAAATCCTCATCGAGAATACCGAGACGCGCGACCAGCCTAAGAACCGTGCCAAGGCTCTGCTTCTCTTGAAAAGTCAACTCTACGACCGCGCCATGAAGAAGCGCCTTGAGGCGAAGGCGAAGATAGAGGCAGGCAAGAAGAAGATAGAGTGGGGAAGCCAGATTCGCAGTTATGTGTTCGATGACCGTCGTGTCAAAGACCATCGCACCAACTATCAGACATCCGATGTCGATGGCGTGATGGATGGCAAGATAGACGGATTCATCAAGGCTTACCTGATGGAGTTCCCCTCTGAGAATGAAGAATAGTAATAACCTAATAATATAGAACGACTATGAGTAGTAATAAAGAATTAAGAAAGTCAAAGCATGCTGCTTACGAGAAGAAGCAGGCTGAAAAGGGTGAGAGAATCATCAAGTGGATATTTTTCGTGCTGATAGCATTGGCCATTTGTTTTGCCATCTATTCGGCTACTATCGTGTAACGGATCATATCCTGACATAACAGAAATAAAAAATGAGTGGACTGGAAATAGAGAGAAAGTTCCTTGTCAAGAAAGGCGACGCATACAAGAGCGCCGCCTTTTCTGATAGTCATATTCAGCAGGGCTATATCCCTGCGCAGGGAGCTACGGTGAGAGTGCGCACACGCGACGACAAGGCTTACCTTACCATCAAGGGTAAGTCGGTGAATGGTGGCATGACGCGTTATGAGTTTGAAAAAGAAATCACGCTCGACGAGGCACAGCATCTGCTGCAGTTGTGTCAGGGTGGCGTCATCGACAAGCGCCGCTATCTGGTAAAGAGTGGCAATCATGTCTTTGAGGTCGACGAGTTCTATGGCGACAACCAGGGACTGGTCATGGCAGAGGTGGAACTGGGCAGTGAGGATGAGGCCTACGAGAAGCCCGACTTCATAGGTCGTGAGGTGACGGGCGACAAACGTTTTTACAATTCTCATTTGCTTGTCAATCCCTTCTGCAAGTGGCGTGACAGTCTGCCGGAAGAATAGTTTTTTACTGATTAAGTAACCTTGCTCTATTAGTATCAAGTTGCCTTTTTGCAGTCAATTTGCATTTTACTTTCAATTTATACGTTTATATGCAAAATATTTTATAATTTTGCAGTCGTATTATGGAGAAAGGATAAAAATGACAGAATTAGATAGAGGTAGTTTTGGTAGCAAGATAGGATTGATTCTTGCTACTGCGGGTGGTGCTGTAGGTTTAGGCAATGTATGGCGCTTTCCTTATATGGCAGGCCAGGAAGGTGGTGCTGCCTTCATCTTGGTTTATATAGGGTGTGTGCTCCTTTTGGGCATTCCCTGTATGATTTCCGAGTTTATCATAGGCCGTCATGGTGCTTCGAATACAGCCCGTGCCTATACCAAGCTGTCGAAAGGAAAGGCATGGAAGTGGGTGGGCTACTTGGAGGTGCTTACCGGTTTCCTTATTACGGGCTATTATGCCGTCGTGTCGGGCTGGTGCCTACAGTATGTGTATGCCAGCATCATGGGCGAGCTGCATGGCGACCCAACCTTTGTAGCAGAGTACTTCAAGGAGTTCTCTGCCGATCCTATACGGCCTGTCATGTGGACGGTAGTCATCTTTCTGATTTGTCATTTTGTGATTATCCATGGTGTTCGTGGAGGTATTGAGAAGGCGTCAAAGATTATGATGCCCGTCTTGTTCATCCTCCTGCTTATCATCGTGGTGGCAGCCTGCCTGTTGCCTAATGCCGGAAAGGGCGTTGAGTTCTTGCTGAAGCCCGACTTCTCCAAGGTGGACAACGGCGTGTTCTTGGGTGCCTTGGGGCAGTCGTTCTATTCGCTCAGCATCGGTATGGGTTGTATCTGTACCTATGCTTCCTATTTCAGCCGACAGACCAATCTGTTCAAGACAGCTCTGCAGATATCAGTCATCGACTTCATGGTGGCTATACTTGCCGGACTGATGATCTTCCCTGCGGCTTTCTCTGTGGGAGTTTCGCCCGACAGTGGCCCGTCGCTCATCTTCATCACCCTGCCCAATGTGTTTAATGAGGCTTTTGCCGCAGTACCTGTCTTGGGCTGGACTATCTCGCTGTTGTTTTATGTTCTTTTGTCCTTGGCGGCTCTTACATCGCTCATGTCACTCCATGAGGTCAACACCTCTTTCTTCTATGAGGAGCTGAAGATAGGCCGCAAGAGTGGCGCTTTGATTGTCACCGTGTCTTGTGCGGTGATAGGTGCTTTCTGCTCGCTGTCTTTAGGGGCTACAGATGCGCTCACGTTTGCCGGCAAGTCGTTGTTCGACTGGTTCGACTTTTTCACGGGTCAGGTGTTCCTGCCTGTAGCAGGCTTCCTTACCTGTCTGTTCATAGGTTGGTATGTGCCCAAGAAGCTGGTCAGGGACGAGTTTACCAACTGGGGAACATTGAAGGGAAATCTCTTCTTCGTCTATCTGTTCTTGGTGCGTTTCGTGTGCCCAGTACTCATCCTTTTGGTATTCCTCAATCAGTTGGGACTTCTCGAAGGCATTCTGTAAGGGGGTAAATCATTCATATCAACCGTATAAAAAAAGAAAAAATGGAAAACAGCAGAGGCAGCTTTGGCAGCAAGTTGGGCGTGATTCTTGCCACGGCAGGATCGGCAGTGGGCTTGGGCAATATATGGCGCTTTCCCTATATGACAGGGCAGAATGGTGGCGCAGCCTTCATTCTTATCTATCTGGTGTGTATCTTTATGTTGGGCATTCCCGGCATGGTGGCTGAGTTTATCATCGGTCGTCATTCTGCTGCCAATGCTGCGCGGTCGTACAAGAATCTTTCCAACGGCAAGCCCTGGGGTGTTGTCGGCTACATGGGTGTCTTTACTTCAATGATTATCCTGGGCTTCTATGCGGTGGTGGCTGGCTGGTGCCTACAGTATCTCTATGCCAGCATCATGGCCGAGGTGCAGGGCGATGCCAATTTCGTAAAGGAGTACTTTGCCTCTTTCTCTTCGGATGCGGTGCGGCCCACTTTGTGGACCATCGCCTTCATCCTGCTGACTCATGTGGTCGTGGTCAAGGGTGTACGCAATGGTATAGAGCGTGCTTCCAAGATACTGATGCCACTGCTCTTTGTGCTGTTGGTGGTGCTGGTAGTTGCTTCCTGCTCTTTGCAGGGAGCCTGGAAGGGTGTGGAGTTCTTGCTGAAGCCCGATTTCTCTAAGGTAGACCCGAATGTGATGATAGAGGCTTTGGGACAGGCTTTCTTCTCGCTGAGTCTTGGCACGGCCTGCCTTTGTACCTATGCCTCCTACTTCAGCCGTCAGACCAATCTTCTCAAGACTGCCACACAGATAGCTTTCCTCGATACACTGATAGCCATCCTGGCAGGACTGATGATTTTTCCTGCAGCCTTCTCCGTGGGCGTGCAGCCCGACAGCGGTCCGTCGCTTATCTTCATCACTCTGCCCAATGTGTTCAATGAGGCTTTTGCTTCTATGCCTGTGGTGGGTTATGTCATCTCGGTGCTTTTCTATGCCCTGCTTGTGTTGGCGGCGCTTACCTCTACCATCTCCATGCACGAGATAGGTACGGCTTTCTTCTATGAGGAGATGCATATCTCCCGCCGTGGTGGAGCCTGGATAGAGACGGTGGCTTGTTGTGTGATAGGTATCTTCTGTGCCTTGTCTTGTGGTGCGGTTCCCGAACTCACCTTCTTTGGCAAGTCGTTTCTCAACTGTTGCGACAATTTTACGGCACAATGGCTCATGCCGATGGCTTCTTTCTTCACCTGTATCTTTGTGGGATGGTATATTCCTAAGAAGGTAGTGCATGACGAGTTTACCAATTGGTCAACCCTTCGTGGCAGGTTCTTTGGCGTTTATCTTTTCATGGTTCGTTTCGTCTGCCCTCTTTGCATCCTCATTATTTTCCTGCATCAGTTGGGCGTACTTTAACGCTTCGTCTGTCATTCGTCAATCTTCGCATTTTACGTGAACCAAATCCGCATCTTATTCGTACGACACGTAAGGTTCCAGACGTTCTATCTGTGCAGGAGGAAAAGTCTTGAGGAGCGATAATTGCTGCAGACTCTTAATGGGACCATGCAGTCGGCGATAGTCGCAGATATCGCGTGCTTGGTAGAAGTTGAGATAGGGATGTCGGCGAAGCTGACTCATCGAGAGCTTGTTGATCTTCAGTTTCGTTATCTTCTCTTTCTCTACTTGCATGAATGACAGCGCCTCTTCAGGGAAACCTTCTATCTCCATCAGTTGGTTGGCATTGACGTATCCACCCAAGCGCTCCCGGTATCTCACGATGGCACGTGAGTATGCGCTTCCGATACCTGGAATCTTCTTCAGTTCGGTGGTGTCGGCAGAGTTCAGGCTGACATGCTCGCCGGCTTTCAATTTCTGTGGATAACTGTAAATCTTCTCTTCGGTCTTCTCGCCAGTGGCTTGGCCTTTCTCCGTTTTCCCTTCTTTTCTCGCTTGTCGGTTGTAAGCGTAGTCTTTTTGCTGTCCGTAGTAGTCGGATGCCGGTCGGTAGTCTTCACCTATTATTATATAGGGGCGTAAGGTCTCGTATTGTTTCTTGGTGAGACCATAAAGACGGGCAAAGTCTTCGGGTCGTCTGTAGATACCACCCTTGGCACGGTAACGGTAGATGTTTCTCACCTGCCATTCCTGCAACCCCAGCCTGAGCAGGTCGGTGCTGTCGGCTGTATTGGGATCGAAGGCGAAAACTTCGTGTATCTCTTCGTCTACCTTATAATATAAAGGATGTTCCTTGTCTACGCGTTCCGGGTGCTGGGTGAGGGTAGAGTCGGCAACTCCCTGTCGGGAACCGTCGTCCTCGCCTCCGATGAAGATAATAAGTGAGCAAATGATAGCTATTATCATCAATATGACGATAATTGCGTTTCGATCGTTGCGTTGAAGATAAAATATACTTCTCATAAAAGTCGGGATTAGGCGACTCGAACGCCCGACCCCTACGTCCCGAACGTAGTGCGCTACCAACTGCGCTAAATCCCGATAGGTTTATTCTAAAACCTCATGCAAAGGTAAGAAAATAGGATGAAAAGTCCAAGTAATATGTCTTTTTTTTGCTTTTTTGAAAGAAAGTTGCTGAAATATTTGCAAGAACCAAAATAAAATGTTACCTTTGCACCCGCAAATAAGGCTTCTCGCCTTGTGAGGCATAAATTATAATGGTGCCATAGCTCAGTTGGTAGAGCAAAGGACTGAAAATCCTTGTGTCCCCGGTTCGATTCCTGGTGGTACCACACAAAAGGCTGACTTTCTTACGAGAGTCAGCTTTTTTGTTTCTCTTCAAGTAAAGTGCTCAAAAGATTTCTTACGCTCCTTTTGTTGTTCTTCCTCGGAAGTTGTAACAACTCAGCGCCCCCTTAGCCATAAGTAGTTACTTTAATACTATACAAATTGTTTTCTGTTCATTATGAATATGTTTTGTCTCTTGTAGATAAATCTCCGTTCCGTGATACGGAATGTGCATTCCGAACTTTGGAACGGCCGTTCCGTATCACGGAATGGCGGTTCCGTATCACGGAACGGAGATTTTTGTAGGCTAAAGAAAACATTTATATAGTATAAGAGCAAGATTTTTCCAGTATAAGCGACAGTTTCTTTGGGTTGATTTTGTTCCTTTTTGTGCCATTTTGATAGTCTTTTGTCTTGGTTAATGATAAATTGTCAGAACACCACTTATGCAAACGTTTGCGTAGCTTTTTTGACGAAAACGTATCCGTCCTTTATTATTTTGTTTTACTTTTGCAGCAGAAACTCAAAACAACAAATCTACTAAAATGCTAAAAACAATGAAAAAAGTGTACTTCATGTTGTTAGGAGTGCTTTTGTCTACTGCTGTGATGGCAGACAATAAGCAAACCGTAACAATCGACGGCTCGCAGGTAAGCAAGACCGTCAAAGAAATCACCTTCGATGGTGACAATGTCAATCTTACTTACGACGATGAGACTACTGAGGCTCAGGACATGTCGCTTGTGAAACTTTCTTTTGCTTATATCACCACAGGTATCAGCAACATTGAGACAAGCAACAAGGTTCTTGCAGGCAAAGTGTTCAATCTTAATGGTCAGCTTGTGGGTACTTCTACCCAGAACCTGAACAAGGGCATCTACATCGTGAATGGTAAGAAAGTAATCATCAAGTAAAAAGGAGGAACGTAAAATGAAGAAAATGGTATTTACTCTGGCACTCCTCTTGATGAGCTTGAGTGCAGCCATGGCACAGACATGGACATTTGGTGCAATGAGCGAGGCTGACAAGGCTTTATGTGCAACTGATGCTAATTGGGTGTTGGGAACCGACCGCTATTGCTATACCTTAGCTTTGGATAATGCGGCTCTCGTAGCAAATGGCTCAGAATTGGCTTATGCTAAGGGTTTGAAGTTTACTGCTGGTGCTCCTGCAACAAAAGATGAAGGAAAGGCTAAGGTGCGTTTGAACTATGGTTCTTCTCGTTTGGAATTGAATGGAAACGGAATTGTATTGACTATTCCAAGTCTGAAGGCTGGTCAGAAAGTAACTGTTAGCTGCGGTACTGGTAAAACTGACTTTGCTCGTGGATTGAATGCAACAAACATTACTCCTGTTTCTGGTTCTTTTAATGCTACTTCTGCAGATAAAGTAACAAACGTCGGAACAGTAACTGCTGATGGCGATGTTGTATTGACAACAAATGGTGGTGGTATGAACATCTATAGCATCAAGGTTGAGACTGTAGGTGGCGGATCTACCGATACTCCTGGTTCTACCGACAAGATTACCAATGCCGTTGCTCGTAACAGCAAGGTCAATCAGATGTATGTTACCACCAATGCTGGTGATGTGAAGTATTATAATACAGCCGACTTGACTAGTGTTAAGTTCGAAGGTGACAAGACCATCATTGCTCCTAAGTCAGGTGCAGAGAATGACGAGTACAATGCTTCTGTTAAAGCTATCAGCTTTGCTAAGAAGGCCGATCAGGGCGAAAGTGGTGATATTGACAATCCTGCAGGTGTGATTCAGATTACTGAGGCAAAGGGCTGGCAGGAGTCTGCCTACCTGAAGTGGGCTCCATTCGAGGGCGCTTCTTCTTATAATGTATATGTAGATGACAAGAAGATTGATGCTCAGCTGGTTCGTCAGTATGCTTCTTACTATCGTGCTGATGTTCTCGGTTTGAAGGAAGGCACTTATTCTGTAAAGGTTGTTCCTGTAAATGCTGACGGTACAGAGATTGCTGGTGCCAATACAGCTTCTAACTTGGTAGTAAAGAGCTACAATCGTGAGGGCTTTGCTCATTTCAAGTATGATGGTGTAGGTGCTTATAATAATGATGGTACTTTGAAGTCTGGTGCTAAGGTGCTGTATATCACCGCCAAGACTGCCAAGACCGTTTCTACAACCGTCAATACTGGTAAGCTTGAGACGATTACGGGTCTTCAGTCTATTATTGATGCTTATTCTAAGGGCAAGGATACAACTCCTATCGTCTTCCGTATCATCGGTAAGGTAAATCTTTCTGATTTGGATCACATTTCAAGTTCTGCAGAAGGTTTGCAGATTAAGGGTAAGGGTGCTCACTCTGTAATGAACATGACTTTCGAAGGAGTCGGTGATGATGCTACTGTATATGGATTTGGTTTCTTGCTTCGTAATACCAAGAGTGTAGAGTTCCGTAACTTTGCTATCATGCGTTGCTTGGATGATGCTATGTCTCTTGATACTGATAACTCTCATGTATGGATTCACAACATGGATCTCTTCTATGGTAAGAAGGGTGGCGCTGCTGACCAGGCTAAGGGTGATGGTACTGTAGATATCAAGGGTGACTCCCAGTATATAACTGTAGCATACAACCGTTTCTGGGATAATGGTAAGGCTTCTATGTGTGGTATGACGAGTGAAAGTGGCCCTAACTATATCACTTATCACCACAACTGGTTCGACCATTCAGACTCTCGTATGGCTCGTATTCGTACTATGAGTGTTCACATGTACAACAACTACTATCAGCACAATGATGTTTATGGTATTGGTGCAACCAGTGGCTCAAGTATATTCATGGAGTCTAACTACTTTGATGCTACCAAGCGTCCTATCATGAGTTCTCTGCAGGGTACTGATGCCAAGGGTGATGGTACTTTCTCTGGTGAGAAAGGTGGTTTGATTAAGGCATACGGCAATGTATTTGCCAACAAGCCAGACAACTTCAGCTATATCCCATACGCAGAAAACAATACAAGCTTCGATGCCTACGAGGTTTCTGATCCAAGTGAGCAGGTTCCTTCAAGCGTAAAGACTTTGGTTGGTGGTACTTCTTACGACAACTTCGATACGAATCCAAGCCTCATGTATGCATACGCTGCAGATAAGGCGGAAGATGTTCCTTCTATTGTAGAAGGCTTCTATGGTGCAGGTCGTTTGAATCATGGTGACATTGATTTCGTTATTCCTGATGAAACAGTCGTAACAAATGGTCACCAGCAGCCATGGCCTGCTTTGGCAAGTATTCTTGACGCTTATACTTCTGGTGTTGTTAAGGTGTTCGGTGAGAGCGATGGTGGCACAGTAAATCCTACCCCAGATCCTACCCCAGATCCTACTCCAGATCCAACTCCAGGTCCAGATGCTCCAGTTATTGAGGGTACAGTAACTTGCAGTTTTGCAGCTGATGGTACTCTTTCTAACACTTCATTTGCTTTGACAGGTGAAGCTAAGAATGTTAAAAAGGAAGAAACAGTTATTGATGGTACAACTTATACAGCAAGTCTTAAGATGGAAAGTAAAACTGAAGTTTCTTTCACCACATCTCAGAAGATGACTCTGTATGTATATTATGGTCTTTCTGGTACAAATACTAATGTAAAGGTAGATGGCGTAAAGCAGACTGGAGCTCCTACAACAGTTGTGCTTGAGGCAGGTGCTCATAAGATTACAAAGGGTGAATCTACTACAGTAGCTCTCATCAAACTTGTACCTGTAACAGAATAATGAATGTGTTTTGCCCGATGAGGGAAGGATGTATACAATAATTTCAAGGGCTGTCTTTTCTTGAAGAGGACAGCCCTTTTTTAGAAACAAAAACTAATCTTATCTAAAATGAAACAAACAAACTCTACTTTTTCTGCACAGCTTAAGGCTGTTTGTCGTAAAACTCTCTTGGCTTCTGCTTTGCTTTGTAGCTTCTCTATGATGGCAAATGCACAGACCCAGGATGGTCGTGATTTCTCTTTGGATGGCTTCGCTGCCTATGAAGGTACTCCTGGTACCAACTGGTATCGTGTCGGAGGAACTACCGGTGGTGCCGGTGGTAAGGTGGTGAAGGCTGACAACTTCTCTCAATTGCAGGCCTATCTCCAGGCAACTGACCCATATATCGTTATCGTAGATCATGATATTACTACAGGCATCAAGTGCTATGTGGATGATCTGAGTACAGGTCGTTTGCTTGACGACCAGAGTGGTAAGTCTGGCGTGGAGTCTGTCTATGGCGAGCGCATTATGGTTGCTCCTAACAAGACTTTGATTGGTGTGGTGGACCCTGCAACAGGCAAGGCTCCTCTCTTTTCTCATATCACCTTCGTGATGCAGTCTGTTGATAACATCATCATCCGTAACTGTCGTTTCACCATGAAGGGTGTACCTGTGCTCAGAACAGGTGAGAATAAGATTGTGGCTTGGCGTAATGGTGCACAAGTAGAAGTGGGCGACCCTGACTGCATCGGAATCCAGGCTGATAAGGTAAGTGCCAAGACCAACTGGGGTGGACATATCTGGGTTGACCACTGTGAATTCTTCAATGGTGGTGCAGCCAATAAAGACCGTTATGATGGTTTGCTCGACTGTAAGAACAATGTGCAGTGGATGACCTTCAGCTATAACTATTTCCACGACCATGACAAGAGCTGCTTGTGGGGTAAGGGTGATTCAGATGTCTACGAAAACTGTCGTACCATCTCTTTCCACCACAATTTCTTTGATAATATCCAAGGTTCTCGTCTTCCTCTCCAGCGTGGTGGTCATGTACATTATTATAATAACTATATGCGTGGTTGCGAGGATGGCTGGGATATCCGTACAGGAGCTGTGGCATACGAAGAAGGATGCTATTTCGAGAATACGAAGTCGCCTATCCGTTCAGACAGAGGCGGTAGCTTGAATATCTCTAAGGCTGAAGGCTATGATTGTATCTACAAGGGCTGTAACAACTTGATGGAAGGTTACACCAATATTGATGGCGCTAAGATAAGTAAAAGTTACGGTGTGACCAAAACCGATTGGGGTCCTACTCAGACCGTAGCCTCTTACATCCAGCATTATCTCGACAAGACTGTGGATGTTCCTGCCATCTGCGAGAAGTATTCTGGCGCAGGCAAGGTAGAAATATGGAAGGCTTATACCGATGTATTTCCTACAGCAGATATAGCCGAGTTCGATCATGCCATCAAAAACTACAGCACTGCCAAGACCTATGATGCAGAAGGAAAGGAGATGTCTGGTGCAGCTACTTCTGGTATTCATTATGTAGACTTGGCCGTCAATAACATTACTAAGACCGAGTACTTTGACCTCTCTGGCAAGCGCCTCTCTGCTCCTGGTCGTGGTGTTACCATCGTTAAGGCAACAGATGTACAGGGTCATGTTTCTGTCAAGAAGGTTGTGAAAATGTAACCATACAAAATGTCTTTATACTAAAAGAGGGTGTGTCATAAGTCAGTGACACACCCTCTTTTTGCATAAAAAAATGAAGATACTGTGGTTTAACGATTTTAGTTGACCACTTTAAGCTTTATTTTTAATACGAGTTGACTCAGTTATTTCTTATTTATCATTCGCGTTGACTTACTTATATTACATGAAAAAAGCGGGAAGACGCAGCTATAGCGCCTTCCCGCTTGGGTTGATTGATGAAATTCAGTCTTGAGTGAGTCTCGTATTATTTGTTCTTAAAGCCGTAGCCATTCTCGAAGCCACCAGAAGATAAGGTGTTAGGAGTGAGAGGCCAGAGATAGATAGGAGCCTTTACATAGTCGTAATCCCAGAAGAGATACTTGTAGTACTCGTCATCATAGTTTGCAAGGTCCTTACCCCAGTTTACCTTCTTATAACCGTCTGCTACGAGGGCTGTTTCCTGCTCTGCAGAAAGCTTGTTGAACAAGCCCTTGATGGCGATGTTGGTCAAAGGAGTATCTGTCTTGTAATCCAAGCCGTAAGCCTCCCATTTGTCGTTCTGGCCGCGCCATGAAGGATAGAGTACTGGGTCGTTTTCCTTTCCTTTAGGACACTGTGCGGTGAGTCGGTAACCTTTCTCAGTCTTGGCATCCACGCTCTTGGTATAGATATAGCTTGAGATGGTGTTGCCATTCTCGAAGGTGTAATAACCATTAGACTCCAGACCATCCAACATTCTGCGGGTGAGTTCCTTGATTTCACGAATCTTTTCAGGCAACAGACCTGTACGAATCAAAGTGAAACGACGGTCGCCCTCTCCTGCAAACTCGAAGCCGCGCTCATCGATGACAGCCTTGAGCAGAGAGCCTTCCTTGGCGATAAAACCATCCACATTGGCCTCTGCAGGTGTGCGGAAAGCACGGTTGCGTATCTTGGTAAGGTATGTCTTGGCTTCGGCACTGTTGGCATCGAGTGCGGCGCAAGCCTCGGCATAGCCCAAGTACATTTCAGACAGGCGCATGTAAGGACTATTGATACCCGAACGGCGCTGGTTTTTGGTCCATACCTTTGCCTGACGATTCTCATCAAACTTGTTGCAGCAGATACCACCGCCAGCAGCTTTAGAGTTAGGTACGAGAGGAATCAGGGTCTCCGTACCCTTACCTGTACTACCTGTAACCGTGAAGCATACGTCACGACGCAAGTCCTTGGGGTCGAACTCGCCATAGTAGAAGGCTGGGTTGGCACGTCCCTGACCGTAAGCCTTGCAAGGATATGCGTTCTTACCGCCACCGCTTGATGCACGTCCTAAGCTATAAGAACGCTCACTCTGTGTGGTCACACCACCATCAGAGCCCTGGGTGTATGGAACCTCGAAGATACTTTCGTCAGCATAAGTAACATCAGCCTCGTGCATCTGCTGGAAGAAATACTGGTAAGGGTTGCCGAATACGCGTCCCTTATTGTCTTTCTCACGTGGGTCGGTATCGTGGAATATGGCTGTTCCGGAATTGTCGATTGCCTTTTTGAAGTAGGTCTTGGCAGTGTTGTAAAGGTTCTGCCAGTCTGAACGGCGGCCATATTCTGCACCGGCGTTGGCTGTTCCCATGGTCTCGAAGGTGAGAGGATTGCCCTGACCATCTACTCGCTTGATGTCGCCACGGCGAGTCTGATAGCCTCCTGCCTCCAGAGCCATGCGGCCAATGAGTCCGTCGACGTAGGTACGTGAATAGTAATTCTTGGCATTGGTGGTGTAGTGAGGGCAAGCACCCAATACGTACATCAGCGGTTCCACCTTCTTGAGCTGCTCGATGCAGACATCATAGATAGAGTCGCGTGAGGCAATACCGCCAGCAGGCTTGCCGAACTCGGCAGGGCAAGGCACATCGCCAAAGTACTTGATGAGTTCGCGGTAGCAGGTGGCACGCAGTGCTACAGCCTCGCCATAAATCTGACTCTCGTCGGTAGGTTTTGTCTGTGCCATCATTTCGCTGAATCCTTCTTCCTCCTCGAAGGCTGAGGTAATGGCGTTGCACTTACCGATGACATCAAACAGCGCACCGTATGCTCCGTCTGTTCCCTCTTTCTGATAAGAGAGGAGGTTGTAGTTGCCTACTTCGGTACCATTTCTATAAAGGCCTTCAGGAATATGGCGTCCCAACTGGTTGTTGTGAGCCTCTGGATGGCGCATGATGTCGGAGCCTGCAATATCAGCAGCATAATAAAGACCGCTACCGAAAACCTGCAGGGTGTAGGCATTCATCATAGATTTTTTGGCACCTTCCAAGGCTGCCCATTTTGTGGTGGTGGTGGAGAATACAAATCCTTTATCAACAGTGGATGGTGAACTTGTCTCCAGATAATCGTTACATGAGGTGGCACCAGAGAGGAGGCCTGCCGCACATAAAGCTATATATAAATATCTATTTTTCATGTCAATATTCAGTTTTAATAGATTAGAATGCTAAGTTGAGGCCGAATGTCCAAGAGCGAGTCTTAGGATAAGCCTGGTAGTCGTAGTTAGGGGTAGGGAATCCGTTGCCACCAGCGTTGAAGTCTGTGTTGACATCAGGATCGATTCCGCTGTAACCCTTGATGCAGAAGAGGTTGGTAACAGTGGCATAGATGCGCAGGTTGCTGATGCCGAGAGGCTTCATCCATGTCTTAGGGAAGGTGTAGCCTACAGAGAGGTTCTGGAGGCGCAGATAAGAAGCGTCCTCGATGAACTCGCTGGTTACCAGACCGTACTCGCAGTATGGCAAGGCATACTTGGCACCTGCGTTCAGGGTGCGGAGTTCGTCAGGGTTGGTAACGGCATAGAGGTTACCATTGTTGTCTACATTATACATCTTCCAGCAGTCTGCCAGTTCGGAAACACGTGCAGAGCCGAAGCCAGTATCCTTGTTACCCATCATGTCGTGGAGAGCATTGGCGTTGTAAACGTCGCCACCAATCTGATAAGCAAAGTTGGCGTTGAGATCGAAGTTCTTATAACGTCCAGAGATGTTGAAACCACCAGTATGCTCTGGCTTGGTCTTACCGATGATAGTTACGTCGTTAGAAGCCACGGTACCGTCATTATCTACATCGGCAAACTTGTACATGCCAGGAAATGCCTTCTGGCCAGCAGGAAGCTTGTAAGCCTTGGCGCATCCTGCAGAATAGTTGCAGGCTGTATTGTCTGGAATGCCATCCTTCAGTGTCCATACACCATCGGCGCTTACGTTGAAGTCGTCAACAGTGTAGAAGCCCAATGACTTGTAACCCTGAACCAAACCTACAGGATTGTCCTTGCGGATGACATAGTCGTAGTATGGCATACGCATCTGTGATCCCCAGTTGGTATGGGTATCTGCCAATACGTTGTCGAAGAGTTCGTCTACATTGTTGTGGTTGAAGTTGTAGGTCATGCCGAATGTCAAGCCCCAGTCCTTCTTGTTGACGATGTCGTAACTCAAGGCAAGCTCGACACCCTTGTTAGAGGTCTTACCTACGTTCTGGAACTGGTAGGTGTAACCAGTAGAAGTGTCAATAGGAACCATCATCAAGATGTTCTTGGTGGTGTTCCAGTAGAAGTCTAATGTACCGCGCAGACGACCGTCCCAGAAACCAAAGTCGAGACCGATGTTGCGAGAGATGGTAGTTTCCCACTTCAGGTCGGGGTTGGCCATCATGGTGCCAGGACGGAAGGTGTTGACAAGTTGGCCGTCAACCTCAGTAGTTTCGCTTATCCATGTAGCCTTCCATAGCGAAGCGTCGATATTGTCGTTACCGGAAGTACCGAAAGAGAGACGGAGCTTCAAGTTGCTCAGCCAGTCTTGTGTGCCCTTCATCCAAGGTTCGTCAGAGATACGCCATGCGGCAGCTGCAGCAGGGAAGTAACCCCAGTGGTTGTTGGGTGCGAACTTAGAGCTACCATCAGCACGGAAAGTAGCGGTGAAGAGGTAACGGCTCAGGTAAGAGTAGTTGACACGTCCGAACCAAGAAAGGGTGTGGTTTGGTGTGCCGATCTCCGACTTGTTGGTATCTTTCAGAGAAGTAGACTCCATGTGGCTCATGTTGAGCTGACCGAAGGCTGTGTCCATGTCCCATCCTAAAGGATAGCCATAGCCATTGAAAGTAGTGGAGTTGCTCTTGCTGGCAAGAACCTCGTTACCCAAGAGGAAGTCGAGGCTGTGGTCTTCGCCCAATCCCTGTACGGCATAGTTGGCAGTGGTGGTCCAACGCACGTTGTAGCCATTGCTCTTTACCTGGGTGGCATGGTTGTAGCCATTCTCGTAGCCGTCGTCCCAGGTCTGCTGCTCACGCCAGTTGCGGGCAAGGGTAAGCTCGGTCTTGCCTGTCAGTCCCTTGATAGGAGTCCAGGTAAGCGAGTTGGTGGCACGCAGACGGTTGTGGGTGTTGTATTGTGTATAGCTGTCGTAGATGCTGACAGGGTTGTATTTGGGGTCCACGTTGGCATCGCCCATACCCAATAATGATGGGTCATCCACGCCTAAAGGAGTGTCGATGGGTCGGTATGCATAAGAAGATGTGGCATACTGGAACTGGCTGCCTTGGAAGCGCATCTCGCTATAGCGGGCATCGATGTTCCACTTCAGGTTCTTGGTGATGTCCTGTGCCAACTTGAGGTTTACATTCCAACGGCGGAAACCGGTGTCTTTCAGCGATCCTTTATCATTGGTGTAGTTGACAGAAGCATAGTACTTGGTATGCTCTGTACCGCCACTGACGCTCAGGTCGTGGTTCCATGCGTGAGAACTGCTGAGCAGGTCGTCCTGATAGTTGTGGGTACCCATGTTGCGGTATTCCTCCAAGTGGTTGCCGTTCTCGCTGCCCAAACCAAAATACTTGGCAACGTTGGTGCCATACTTGTCACCATAAGAGGTGGCATAGCTCCAGTTGCGCAGTACGTAGTCGTAGGCGCTTTCAGTGTCGTAAGTAGTAGGCTTCTCCTTTACAGAGTAGTACATGTTGTACTTCACCTGTGCCTTGCCTTCCTTGGCGCTCTTGGTGGTGATCATGATGACGCCATTGGCACCACGCGCACCATAGATGGCTGTTGAGGCGGCATCCTTGAGCACGTCAATGCTCTCGATGTTGTCGGCAGGGATATCATCAATACGTGATACCTGCACACCATCGACGATGAAGAGAGGGTCGTTGCTCTGGGTGATGGAACCACCACCACGTACACGGATACTCATTGAACCGCCAGGACGGCCATCCTGAGAGGTTACTGATACACCTGGCAACTGGCCTTGCAGTGCCTCGGCGATGTTGGATACAGGGTTTTGAGCCAACTTGTCACCTGTAACTGAGGCTACAGCACCCGTCAGGTCGCGACGCTTCATCGTGCCATAACCGATAACTACCACCTCATCGAGGCTCTTGTCGGTAGACTGCATGACGATGTTCAGCGCAGACTGGTTGCCCACGGTGATGGTTTGTGTTTTACATCCTAAATAGGAAATGGTGATCTTGTCACCAGGCTTTAGGTTTTGGAGACTGAAGTTACCATCAATATCGGTAACTGTTCCGCCCTTTCCGGCTTGGATAGTTACACCAATTAATGGTTCACCTGTAGCATCCTTCACATTACCTGTGATGGCCTTTTGTGCAAATGCACCGACGCAACACAAGCTAAGAGACAGAGCCAAAGCTCCCTTCTTGATTTGTTGATACATAAATGGTTTGTTTTTAGTTATACATTAAGAAATGTTTGTTCCCTTTTTTGTTAGTCGTCAGTAGATAACTTCATTTGTTGCTGCCAAAAGTAGCAATAATCTTTTATAAAGTGGACATATAGAATATGAAATTAGCAGTATTTAACACATTTAACGCTAAATACTGCTAAAAGTTCTTATTTTGTTTGGTATTTCAGTACATACCACAGGTCTCTTATGCGTGCTTCGGGATCCCATTTGCCATCAAAGGTCCAAAGGGCAGTAAGGCCATGGAAGGCAGGATGGCCAGGAGCCTGGTCGAGATTGTCGCGCAACCATCCGCTGTCGCCTCCCTCGCGTTCGCAACCATAATAATATACGCGCAATCCCCAGGGGCAAGGGTCGAGCACCTTGTCGCTATAGGCATAGCTGATGTTACTGTCGAGGATGTTTTTCGACATACGGCAGTGGGCCAGATAGAACTGGTGGTCGTGGTGATAGCGTCCCAACTTGGTGGGCGAGAGGGCATCGAAAGAAGAGCATGTCACGACAAACTTGTTGTTGATGTCGCCTCTGCCGTCGTGCCAGAGGATGGCTCTGCTGTCGCCGACAAACTTGCAGCGTGTGGCATAGCATCTGCCACGAGGACACATAAAGTCGACACCCGGACAGCGCAGGTAGAGGTCGGCATGATAGTACATTCCTCCATTCTGACACCATAGTGAGAGGGCATCGTTGCCGTCGGCAAAGATATTGCTGTTGATGACGATGGTGCGTGTTGCCTTGCCATAGATGGCCATCTGGTGTGTGGTGGTCTTCTCTACCGTGCTACCATAATTATTATATACGGTGATGCCGCTGATAACACAGTCGTTGGCATTGTCCTGCAGTACGATGACACCCATGTGTACAGGCTTTCCCTTGTACTCCTTGATGGTTTGTGAGGCTGTGGTCTCGGCATATTGGATGATGACACTGTCGCGGTCTTCGCCTACGAGCACGATGTTGGGACGGTCGATAATGACCTTCTCGTGATACACTCCGTTGCGAATGAGTATCTTGAAAGGCTTTGCAGGGTTCTCGGGAGCCTTCTCTATGGCATCCTGTATGCGCTCGCCGGCATTGACTATTGCATCGAAACATGACAGCTCTGGCTTCGAGAAGCGGTTCATGTTGATGAGTCCACGCTCGTTGGCACCGGGTGAGTTGAGGCTGAGGTTCAGCTTGTTGACCGTATCATACTTGTCGGCCCACTTTTCGTAGAGAGGATAGATGAAAGCAGTACGGTCGCTGTACCATGAATAACCGTTGCGACGCTCTGTACCTATCTCCCAAAGATGCCGGCGGGGCACACCGTCGCGGTCGCACATGAATGGCTCACAGTGCTCTAAGTCGTAGTATCTTGCCCACAGAGGTGTGGTGGCATCGGGGTCTTTAACGAGTTCGGTTGTTCTGAAAGGAGAACCAAACTCGCCCTTGCGTACTACTTTCAGCCCTGTCAGTTTATAGGTGTCAAACCACTGCATGGCTCCACGAATGGCGCGTTTTATTTCTTCGCTTGGGTTAGGAATCTCCATCAGCATAGCCACGATGCGTGCACTCTCGTTAGAACTGTAGGACGAGAGCTCGAAGGCACGTGCCGGACGAGGCTCGAAGGTTACGCGGTCGTGCTGCTGGCACCAAATGGTAGGCTTTCCGTCCTTGACTATCTGGCACTTCAGTATGCACTCCACACCCTTGTTGAAAGCCTTGATGGCCTTTTGGCGCAGCGCCTTGTCGGTCAGCTTGCCATCGAAGGGAGCCTTCTGCAGATAGATGTCGCGCAGCATTTCCATGGTGTTGACCATGGCATCATCGTTGAAGGTGATATGAACCTGATAGCCACGCATCCCGGGCCAGAACTGTGGCCATCCGCCATTGTCGTACTGTCCGCTGAGCAGGTATTCCACACCCTGGCAGAAAGCCTCACGATACTTCTTGCTCTTGGTGGCCTGATAGAGCCGAGCCAGATACGTCATCTGCATATTGGTGGCATCGTTGTCGGTGGTAGAGTCGTCTCGCCGGCTTTTGTCATTGAGTACTTGCTGCCGCTCCTCATGAGTCATGGGCTTTGCCATGTCGATGTTCTTTGGCCATCCGCCTGTCACTCTCTGGTAGTCGAGAATCTGGTCGCCGATGAGTCGGGCTTGCTCTGTTTTGAAAAACTCCTTTTTAGTTTCCCTCATCGCATTGTACCTGCGCTGGGCATGGGCTGGCAAGAGGGCCAACGCCATCAGGATAGAAAGATAAAATGCTTTCATATGTCAATAGTTTGTGTTTAGTTTTTAAGTTTGGTGCAAATATACAAATATTATTTTGATAATATCATCTTTTTTTCGTATTTTTGCCGATGTATGAAAGTTTTTTATCCCATATTAACGATTACAGGTTCCGACAGCACGGGCGGTTCGGGGGTCCAAGCCGATATCAAGACCATTTCAGAACTGGGTGGTTATGCCGTTTCGGCCATCACCTCCATCACCGTTCAGAATACGTTGGGTATTCAGGAATTCTTTGATGTACCGGCAGAGATTGTGTCGGGACAGATAGAGGCTATCATGAACGATATCCAGCCTACCATCGTGAAGGTGGGTATGATAAGACGTGTGGAAACCCTTGGTGTGGTGATAGATGCCCTTACCAAGTATCGCCCAGATTATATCATCTATACCCCTGCCATCTGGTCGAGCAACGGTGATGCATTGATGACGGAGGATGTGGTGAGCCAGATCAGGTATCGTTTGCTGCCACTCTGTTCGGTCGTTGTTGCCCGAAAGAAAGAAAATGATATTATTCTGCAAGACACCAAGTTGCTGCGCATGGCTGAGGGTAACGGAATGCAGGTGTTCCTGCTCGACAATGCCAATTCACATGGTCTTACCAACCGTTTCTCTTCAGCCCTTGCCGTATATCTGAACCAAGGCAAGAAGATGGAGGATGCTTTGGCGATGGCACAGGATTTCATCAACGTAGAGTTGACACGTGAGAGCAACCTGCAGGGACGCAGTTCGGAACTCTATAATCAGTTTATCTCTCAGGTCAACAACTTCTGCCGCACCTATAGTGATGTGCATTTCTATGCAGACCAGTTGAATGTGAGCAGTCGCTATCTGGCACAGGTAACCCGTCGTATCTCGTGCAAGACACCGAAGGCTATCATAGATGAATATATTGTAAAGGAGATAGAACGTGAACTTTCTACCACAACCCATACTGTACAGGAAATAGCCAACACCTTCGGCTTCTCATCCCAGGCTCATCTCACCAAGTTTTTCAAGAAGATGAAGGGGGTCACTCCTTCTGCTTTCAGGCAACCAAAACCAGTTGATTAAATGAGTCCAGCCAACTGAGGAAATAAAATTGCTATAAGCCTATCTAATGGACGTTTGAATGTGGCTTTGCGTAAGTCTCCAAATGAACTCTATGGATCTTATGGCAAATATTCGATATATTTACGTAAAGGTAATGTGTTTACTAAAGTGACGTTTGATGTCAATCTTTAAGTTATGTTCAACAGATGATATCTCATATCTTAAAAAGATGTAGGAATCTATAAATTATTACTTTGAAACGATAAAGTCGACAATAATGTTTACAGACCTTACTGTATAAAGGAATGATTGCTGAAGCGTTTATTTAAGTAGGCATAAATTGTATTATTATGAATTTACAAACTTTCAATTTGAAGAACTCTTCTGTCTTGAATGAAGAAGAGTTGATGGTATTGCTAGGCGAAGGTTTTGATGAAAACGAAGTGATAAATATGAATTGTTGGAACATCGTATAAAAGATTATTGTTGGCGAGTCATTAATAATAAAAAACTTAAGAG
>OBIB01000056.1_pt1 | contig 40479 bp, 29 predicted proteins | sample 1496261 | NCBI WGS metagenome assembly OBIB01 (sample SAMN05065771, study PRJEB22554) | human gut metagenome | biome: ENVO:2100002; feature: ENVO:00000062; material: ENVO:00002003 | host: Homo sapiens | place: USA
AGTCGGGCTGCTTCTTCAGATACGCCTTATAGGTACGCTTGTCGAAGAGGTCGATACTGGCACCGCCCACAGCCACGGTGATGGTTCCCACCTTGATGCTGTCGGGCAGATTGTCCACCATCTTTCTTCCGAAATAATCTACAGGAGTGAGTCCAGTGGTTGGTCTTGCCTGCGGAGGGACAGCGGTATGCCATTGTCCCTTTTTCCATCCAGCCTTTTCATCATCCACGGCATACATTGCCATGAATCTTGGATTCACACCTGTTCGGTCGATGTCTTCAATGGCGGCATTACCCTCCATGTTCGACTGTCCGAAGCAGAGATAAATCTGAAAGTTAGGGTCGGGCTTATTCTGCGCCTTCGCCCCGTTTTTCTGTGCCATCATCGTCATCGGAAGGCACATCATCAGCATTGATGCTACGAATGATAATTTATTCATTATATAATTTAGATTAATCCTTTCGTTAAGTTTTTAAAATTTATAATTGTTTATTATTTAGATACTCCGGATCCTGATTCATACCATGAAGAGAAATCACCAAGGCTGGCGATTTCTCTACATTCTTTGGTACATAAGTGAGGGTCTTGCGAGTAGAAGTCCCGACTTTCACCTATTATTTGATAACCATCTTTTTACCATTCTTAATCACGATACCCTTGTAACCCTTGGCTACCTGCTGACCAGCAAGATTGAAAGCCTTACCATCCTGCAGCTTGACATTCTCGATGTTAGAGATGCCTGTGGTTGTATCAATCAACCAGGCACCAAGCACAGAAACCTTTGCAGGATTATTTTCTGGGTCGGTATACTGGATACCCATGGTCTTGATGACAGCATCTTCCTTAGTGGTGAAGGTTGTCTCATCGCTGCCGTTGAATGAAGGCCATTCAGAACCCTCCTCGTAATCTACACACATTTGGACATTTGGAGTTGGCTCAGCCAATTTTACCTTCACGGTAACATTGTTCTTACCTGCCAAGCCATTGATAGCAAGCTGGTTGTACTGTTTATCGAAAGAAACTACACCCTTATAAGATACGGTGTTATCAGTACCAGCCCAACCTGTGAAGGTGGCATCAATTTTCTTTTCAGTACCGTCAGCAGCAACCAAAATCATCTTCTTAACTTTCAGGTTCACCTCCTCAGCATCGGTATGCTGTACGCTTACATTCACGATATAAGGATGCTCCTGGTCGAATGTCAATTCAAACTTCTTGTTAGTTCCATCGCCCACAGCACGACCATAAGCAGGAGTAGCCTCACCTTCAGCATCAGCAGAAGTCTTCCAAGTATAGTTCACCTGGCAGTTGGCAGGAAGCGGCTCTTCGAACTCGAGGATATACTTAGGATAATCTGCAGAGTTGACGTTGCAGGCAAACTCTGCTGCACCCCACTGCTTGGAGATAGTGAAGTCATAAACATCAGCATCGCCGGCAAAACCTGCATTCCAACCACCACCCAAAACAAGAGGAGTCTCTGTCTGAGCATTCACACTTACAGCCATCAGGGCTGCTGCCATCAAAGTAAACAACTTTTTCATAAGCTTTACAATTTGTTATTAAGTTAATAAATCATGTTATAAGATTGAATTGTTCCTCAAATCTGTCGGCAAAGGTAGTATAAAAAGTCGGTTATAACTTTATGTAGTGTTACAAATAGTTTATGAAAAAGAGAAAAGTGATATAAAATGAGCTATTTCCTATATAAAGCAACACTTTATACTATATAAAAAAGGTTGACCGTGTCATCACAACACAGCCAACCTTAACGACTAACATCTTTTTTCGGTTAATCTTTGTATGATAATACTTTATCTGGATTGAAATTATGCAGCCAAATTAAAGATTTTGGCACGAAAACGCACTTTTTCTCAAAAAAAAAGTGAGAAAAAGTGCGTTTTCGTGCCATTTTAAGGAAAAATATCGTAATTTTGCAGTCGAACCAAAACATTAGAAGTATGAAAACCGACCTTCTCATTTAGATTTTTATTGCTTAACAAAAGAATAAGTTTTCTCCGTTCCATCCTCATAACGCGTCTTCACAATGTTCAAGCCATGCTGAGGTATCGGTAACTTTACACCTAACACATTATAAAACTGGCGAGAAACAATACGCTTTGTCTTCGACTCTACTTGCTCAATGGCAGTCAAATCGTTGAATTTATTTTCATCAACAGTCTCTTCTGTCGAGAACCAATCCACATCCACATAGCCTCCATTCTGCTGGGTTGCATAATTAAAGATGGCAAAGCGATTGCCTGTGAATATCTTGAGGGTATAGCGCATCTCGGTTTCGATGTTCTTGCCCAGGTCATACCACTTCTGATTGTCCCAACTGATATAGAACTTCAATTTATTGGTTTTGAAATTGGCCACTGCCCGAAGATAAATCTTATCGTTGTGCGAAGCGGTAGATGTGCCAAACTTCCTATAATGTTCCTTATCATCTACTACACCCTGCCAATCAGCCTTTGGTTCCCACCAAGGAGCACGATAGTAAACCACCCTTTTCTTGCCGTCGATCATCTTTACTGCAACATAAGCATGGGGGTCTTGGAATACACAAAGCCCAGCCACATCACCTTCCTTCATGTGGGATACATCTAAGCAAATCGTGCCATACGTATCGGTGGAAGTAGAGGCACCCTCCTTATCGTATCCAAACATGCGTTGGGTCAAGGTATTGCGCGCCTGTAAGAATTCGTTGAGCTTGGTGTCGGTGCCTTCCTTCACAATGCCCGACGTGTATAAGCGCAAGAATCCAGGTCGTTCGGTCAAAGACCATGCCGAATTGTCAGGATTGTGGTTCCATTCCCACTGCATCCCAAGCTTGTCGGTGTTGAAACCATCATTGGTTGGCAAGTATGTTTTTGGATATTCCTTACCTACATTAGGCTTCTTGTACGACTTGCCACCCTTGCTCACATCAATGCCTTTGTTACCGAGAATAGGCCATCCATCTTTCCATACCACAGGTTCGAGATACGGAATACGCCCGATAGTACCTGCATCCTTGAAGAGAATCGTCCACCATTCGCCTGTCTGCGTCTGTACCAATCCCCCTTGATGGATGTCCTGCTTTTCGAAAAGCAATCCATCGTGCTCCTCGTATGGTCCGAACGGATTCTTGGAACGGAAGATGGTTTGGCTATGGTCATAACCTCCACCGTATGTGGCATAGATATAATAGTAATCACCGATATGATACATGTGACTGCCCTCCAATCCAGAGTTTGGCTTATTGATAATCAGCTTAGAGGAACCGATGGCATTGAAGTTTTCATCCAACTCGGTCACACGGATTTCATTGTATCCTGCCACCACAAAGCGGCGTCCCGTTGCCTCATCTAAGAGAAGACCAGAATCATAATAGAAGCCATTCAGTTTTTGCACCTTCCACTCACCCTCAGGGTCTGTAGCCGTTAAGAGGAAGTCACCACCATCGGCAAACTTTTCATGGTCGAAGGCGATGAAGTGAAGGTAAAACTTGCCTTGGTAGTATTTCAGACTAGGAGCCCATTGCCCTTTGGAATACTGATTATATCCATTCTGAAGATTAAAAGGCTCCGACTCCGCTATTTTTTGGAGAGGATTGGCACAATATTCCCAGTTCACCAAGTCGTGCGACTTCAAGATTGTCGCACCAGGGAAATAGAACATTGTGGTAGATACATAATAATAGGTATCCCCCACGCGGATAATGTCAGGGTCAGGAAAGTCTGAGTTGATGATTGGATTGGTATAAGTACCATCACCATTGTCAGCACACCACTGCTTGGCATAATTTTGCGCATTCACCTGCAAAGATACCAATAAACCTGCTAAAATTATCAGTTTCTTCATCATTCAATTTATTGAGTTAAGTTTTTAAAAGATATGCCTTTTACACTCAACGCCTTTGCGTGGTGTAAAAAAGAGAATCCAAAAAGGTCAGTCGAGCCTCATGGCTCAACTGACCTGTCACGACTAACATCATTTCGGTTAATCATTATATGATAAAACCTAAAAACTAATGTTCAATTTCAATGTTCATATTTCATGTTGCTAACCCAAGCATTAATCTATACGATGCCCAGTTGGTCCGATAAAATCCTTCTGATATACGAATTTAAAAGTCCTAACTACTTCAGGGTATCCTGTTGACTCATTTATTATACATACCTTAAAATCAAACTCCTCAGTTTTTCCTTTTTGGCTTATATAAGCGATGCGAGTTTCAGGCATGACTTGGATTTGCACACCCTCGGCTCCATACATTGGTAGCCATTGGTAATGATATCCTTCAGGTAGGACGTTCAAACAGACTCCAACAACATCAGACTTCATCGGAAAATAATTCATATCCAACAACAGGTAATTACCAGGATACGCACTAGTATTATACGTTCCTTCAATATTCATGAAGCCATTAACAGATTCACTTCTCATATTGTTTGCAGCCATAGCAACACAAGATACAACGACAGCTACTAATGTCAATAAAAACTTTTTCATACTTATTTTCTTTTATATACATTTTTACAGTTATTCAGCTAAGTTCTCCCAATACTTAGGAGCACCAAGACCTACAGCGAAACCTGCATATGTATGCTTGCGAAGATAGTTGAGATCCCAGAGACCAGTAGGATCACCAGGACGCCAACCTGAATCCTTAGGAGAATCTGTAGCACACCACTGAGTGATGCCATACTGCTTATCAATAGGGATAATCTTGAAGTACTGCTGGAGAACGAAGGTGTAGAGGTCACGCATTTCCTTGTGTTGTTCCTCAGTCATCTGATCATAAGTTACGGAATTGCCAGCGGCATCGACATAACCCATATCAAGTTCAGAAATCTTGCAAAGCTTTTCACTTTTCTTCATCAACTCCAACATCTTGACGATATGATTTTTCACACTTTCCTGTTTGACAGGATCAGCATAGCAAGAGATATGCATCTGAGATGCGATACCATCAATCTTGGTAACACCATCAGCCTCCCAATCCTTGATCCACTGAATCAAACTTCTCAACTTTCCATTGTCGTCCCAATCGCTCTCCAAGTTATAATCATTGATGAAGAGTTTCAATTTGTCAGGGTCACCATTATGGGCGGCAAAACTCTTGCGAGCATCAGCCACGGCTAAGCGAACATAGTCGAGGTCGCCGAGATAATCCTGCCAGTAGAAATTGTTCTTTGCATCATCAGCTGAAACGTTGCCTCGTTTAGCAGACTGCAAGTCGAACTTGCCATCACCATCTTTATCGGCACCAGAAAGGGCCTCGTTCACAACATCCCAAGATGTAACATAACCATCAGTAGCCTCCATCATACCATCAATCCAAGTTCCCATGGCAGTGGTAAGAACATTTTTCTTCTCTTCATCGGTGAGAGGAATGGAGTTGAGATTCTTGACCTGACAAACCTTAACAGAATGTACATCCAAAGTAGCATCTGCTGTCTGTGGTTTCAAGATAATATCATAATTACCTCCAGCAATATTAGGCATCTGAAGTTTTACGTTATGACGACCAGCAGAAACAGGTACTTTTACAGTAATAGCCTGATCACTGGCACCCCAACCATTCTGCATAGTCAATTCTACTCCACTAGCATCCTTTGAAGCAGACAAGTCAAGATAAACCACATAATTACCCTCAGAAAGCGTATTGTTGCTACTTGGCATAACAAAGAACTGAGACCAATCTCCAGTTGGAACAAAATGGATAGCACCATTCACAACAGGTGGTTCGCATCCCATAGCATAGAATGGGAAAGGTCCATCTTTATAGGTTTGCTCATTAACTAGTTGTTCTACCTCGACAGATGCGGCTGCAGAAGCCACCTTGATGTTACTACAGCCAGTCTGGTTCCAACCATGAGCCGACTCTTTTGCAAAGTCTCCATTTTCAATAAGATTCTCATCAGAACCAGCTTTCGTCAACTTAAAGTCATCGCAAGAAATGGTTCCTCCTACGTTACCGAACACAAACTGAAGCTTATCAATAGGGAAATTGGCAGTAAACTCCCAAGTCAAAGTAGAATAATCGTTAGTGATGTCATAATCAGCCATATACTGAACATCATTACTACCACCCCATTCGTTTTTATTATCACTTGCTTCCCAAATAGGCCAAGCAGCAAAAGTTCCACCATCCGAAGCCTTTACCTTAACGGTCATCACGTAACTTTGTCCCTTAACCAATGCCTTAGGCAACACATAACTAATCTGTTTATCCCATTTGTTGGCACCAGCTTCGCCACAAGCAATCTCCAAGTACTTGTTTCCACCATTTGGATCAGGTGGCAACTCCTTATCCTTGATAAGATTTTTGAGGTACTTATTGGCTGCCTGAGCATGCCAAGCCAGCGTATGACCATAAATCGTCATATCTGCATCTTGCGCATTCTTGACGAACTCCTTGACTAACGAAAAATCCATGCTGCCATCATCTTTCACACAAGAAGCCATTTTCATGGCATTACCAGCAGTCATTTCATTGAAATTGCTACCAGCAAGGCAATATACAAGTGCCTGCTTGTTGAATTCGGCTGCTTCGAGCGCAATGCCCAACTTAAAGTTGGGATTGCACTTGCCGGCAGCTTTCATATCTTCCACGTATTTCTTCAAAGGCTCGTAGTTATTCAGATACTGATATTCCTTCAAATTCTTGGTCATATCAGTTCTGTACTCCGAGAACTTGTCATCAGCACAAGAAGACAAAGCCAAGAGAGCCATCAAGCCTAAACCTAAATTAATATTTTTCAATTTCATAATAATCAAATTATTAGAATGACACTTATCTATCAAGAATATTACTTCTTGATATACTGAGGACTGAATTGAACAACACCATTGGTGTTACCACGAGTCTCGGCAACGAACTGATCGGATGTTTCCAAAAGAATACCTGAACCGAAATCAACCTTGTAGTTGAGAGTCAGGATGTCACGATCCTTGTTACCCCAAGCCAGCTTAGCTCCCTTTTCTACAAACTTTCCTGAACCAGAAGCAGTCATGCCCTCTGTATCAGAAGTAACGGTACAATTACCATTATCATCGAACGTAAGTTTCAAGTTGCAAGAGACCTTTGAGCCGTCAGCTTTATTTACAGAGACTACGAAATTACATTCCTTCAAACTCTTGGTTGTAATTCGACTCACTTCATCCTTTTCAAGAGTTGCACCTTCACGCTTTACCTCATGAGTTTGTCCATTCTCTGTAATCTTGTCAGTTCCTCTACGGAAATAATAGCCATCCCATGGATTCATAAACCTAACGCAATAAAGGATATAATCCTTAGGAGCAACAGACCAAGCTGAAGCATCAGTACGAACAGGAGTTGTACCTGCAACGAAAGGAGAACCCGAAAGAATATGATCGGCTCCCACCATTTCCTTGATGCAAACTGGGATTACATAGGTATTCTTTGCACAATCAGGGTCAGCAAAAAAAGCATCCTCCAACTTAACCTGAAGACGTCCCTGCAATTTTCCATTATACGCAACCGTCTTGGTAGGAATTGTATAATAATTGCTAGGCATTGGCTTTACAGGAGTGACTCCATCCTCAAAATACAGATTGTCACACAATGAATTATCAACATCAACATTCAATGTGATGTTTTTTCCATTATATGCTCCACCCATTGTAGATACGATATACAATACATGATTGTTATCATCCGTATTATCGCGATTCTCATCATTGCCTAAAACTACAGAACGTTCGATATACTGATAAGGATAATATACAGTAGTACCGCCCTCATAATCAGGAAATTCTTGGTCGCCATTCTCACAAGAGTTAAAGCCTAAAGCCAAGATTCCCAATGCAGCCATGGACAAATATTTGCTTATCTTCATTGTTTTCATCATTTTAAATATTAGTCGTTATTATTTTACTTCCCAGCCCTTATTCTGCTGCAAGTTGCTCCACTTCAACATTTCGCTCTGTGGTATAGGACCGTAATACATGTAATCTTTATAGCTGCGATCCTCAACCTTCATGTCTTTGTATGATGGGACACCAGCCTCTGAAGTGATTTCAACACCACGCACAGCCTCATTTAGAGGAGCTTTCCAACGGCGAAGGTCACTAAAGCGCTTATTTTCAAAACAAAGTTCCAAACGACGCTCATTGCGAATCAACTCACGCATTTTCTCTTTGCTACCAGCGCACTCATCCAAGTATGGATCCTCGCCAAACTCGCCAACTCCGGCACGCTCACGGATTGCCTTGATTACATCGTAAGCTGAGTAGTTGTGAGTTCCCTTACCCTTTGGTCCCCAAGCCTCGTTGGCAGCCTCAGCGTAATCGAGGAATATCTCAGTATAGCGAATATACACAGGATAATGATACTGAGCATTCTTTGAATTAGGGTCAGGATTACAATCCTCACGCAACAGCTTTTTCATGTAATAGCCTGTACGAGTAGAATTGGAAATCTTATTCAAACCATCATTGTTATTAGCCGTCGTAATGTCTGTATGAATGGTCTTTCCCTTATAAGTACTACCATCATGAATGATATAAAGGTCAAGACGAGGATCTCGATTGCTGTAAGGATTCAACTTATCATACTCAGAACGAGCATCGTTGATAGGATAACCATTTACAGCAGGGAATGCATCGACCAGATTCTGAGTTGGGTTGATTCTACCCTTACCATAAAGAGACGGAGGGAAATTATCAGACTCTTGGTTCAGACCAAGATCCCAGTCATCAGCACCATTGGTACGACTGCCACGCCAAAGAATTTCAGCAGGACAAGCACCTGAGCCAAGCGCATCGATTTCCCTGGTTTGCATAAACCAATTATTACCTGTAACAGACAAACCATTCACACCATTGATACGGTCAAGAACGATAGCTGCATCGTCAGCAGCCTTAGCATAATCCACGTTTGTACCTTCAGAGAAAGCAGGACTAGCTGCAAGCAAAGATACCTGTGAGCGAATAGCCTCAGCGATACGACCACTGATACGACCACGCATAATGGTACCAAACACACGGTTGTAGTCTCCTGCGGTCTTTACTCCGATTTCCTTATACTTGGCAGGAACAGCGTTATCATCTGTCAAATCATTGTAATCAAGAGGGAGAAGCTTGGCAGCCTCGTCCAAATCGCTATAGATTTGATCCAAGCACTCCTGGAATGTATTACGCGGCTTGTTGAAATCATCAGTAGAAGACTCTGGTACTGTCAAATTAGGAACGCCAAGCAGTTTGCCATCGGCAGTCCATCCACCATGATTCATCAAAAGATAATACAAGTTGAGAGCTCTCAAAGCATAAGCTTCACCTTTACGGCTATCACAATACATCTTACGGGCATTCTCGTCCTTTGCCCAGTTTACCTTATCTACCTCCTGAAGGAAGATATTGAGATATTGGATACTAGCACGACCACTTGTCCATTTAGACATAGGATCGTTATTAGCAGTCCAAGAACCTGTAGCCATCTTGAGATAGCCATTTGTCAAGTCATTGCTTACAGCGTCATCTGTAGCAACATCAGTAACACTCTTGGTATTGTAAGGAAGCATCGCATAACCATATCCCAATAATCCCTGAGCGTATGTTGGCTCATTGTAAATCTCATCCAAGCCACGGTTGTTTTCCTCTGCAGGCTCGAAAAGATCTGAGCAAGAAGCCAAAGTAAGCGACATTGCTGCTAATATAAATATATTTTTTACTTTCATTTCTTTCTACATTTTAAAATGATTAGAATGTTGCCTTCACACCTATATTATAATAGCGTGTCTGAGGCGCAGACCCAACGTTCATCTCTAAGACTTCGCGCTCTCCTGAAATGGTAAGCAAGTTAGCTCCGCTTACGTATGCCGACAACCCCTTAAGCCATGTCTTTTGGAACAAAGTACTAGGCAAGTCGTAAGTTACCTGGACCTTAGCCAAGCGGAATGCATCCGTCTTGTACATCCAGAAGTCTGATGTCTGGAAGTTGTTGTTACCATCAAGAGATGTCAAACGAGGATAGGTTGCAGTCTCTTTGGTTTCCTCTGTCCATCGGTTACGAACTACAGCAGAATATTTGCTATCGCCCTTTACCCACCAATAAGAATTGTTCTTGACTCCCCAAGCACCGAAGTTACCGGTACCAAGAGCGAAGAAGGTAAAGTTCTTCCACTTAGCTGTAAGATTGACACCAAGCGTGAATGGTGCTCCGTACCAACCACCCTTACCCAAGAAGACTTGGTCGTATTGGTCAATTTTATTATCACCATTTACATCCACATACTTGATGTCACCAGGTTTAACTGTTCCACCAAAATAGCTTTGGTCTGGAGAATTTTTGACATCCTCCTCGCTTTGGAAGAGACCTGCGCTCTTGTAGCCCCAAATGCCATCAAGTGCCTTTCCTTGTCTGTTCTGATACTGCTCTACGTTGTTCTCATCTCGTTTGGTAGCCTTGGTTGTATAGTAAGTACCTGTCACACCAAGCGAGAGATCCACATCACCTACCTTCTTATTGAAGTTGGCTGCGAAATCAAATCCAACTCTACGATTATTGTTGTAATTAAGTACAGGCATAAACGAAGCCGCTGGATAACCAGTATTCAAATGAGATGGATAGAATGTTGGCGAAGAGATGATATAACCCTCCATCGAATTGATGAAGAAACTTGCATCCAATGTCACCAATTTCTGCCACAAGGATGTCTTGAAATTCAGAGACAACTCTTTGCGCTTGATAAAATCAAGGTCATTGTTCTCACCTCTTTTTGAATAGGTGTATTTATCGCTAGATCCATCATACCATCCATAGCCGTAATCAGAAGTCCAAATACTCTGATAGAGATAGTAGCGATTGTCACCACTTGCTATATCAATATCCTCATTGATAATACTACCTGACACACTAATCATCATGTCATCTACCACCTTGGAATTCTTCAAGAAAGACTCATTCTTGAGTCTCCAACCCAAAGAAAGTGATGGTGAGAGAGCCTCACGATGACCTGGAGCCAACTGGGCAGAGTGAATGGCAGCTAATCCAAAATCTGCGTAATACTTCTGGGCATAATTGTAAGAAGCGTCGAATGCAAGATTGGCACTAGAGTTCTTATGATACTGTCCAGACTTCGACTGCTGGAAGCCAGAAGCTATCAACATTGCCGACAGATTGTGAACCTTGTTGAAAGTATTGGTGTAGTTTAACTGACCAGAGAAAAGCATGGTCTGGTTATCTGTACTTCCGCTGATGTTCTGGTTGCCAGACTTTTTATCCTCACCTTCCTTCTTCAATGCGACAATCATATCCTTGCCATCGATGTTAGCCCATGTTGGGATATAAACAGCATAGCTATTATCGAAAGAAGTATTATAAGAGGTGGCATAGTCAACTGCGAAATGAGTCTCGAAAGACAAGCCCTTCAACACCTTGTGCAAGTTGATATTGATACCCGTATCAAACTGGAATTGACGACTAGTAAATTTACTACTTCCTGCAGAATAGATATCAGCAAAAACATTAGAGGAGTTTGCCTGAGTACCAGCAAGGAAATATTTACCATCTACCAACTTCGCAACGCTCATCAAGTCCCAAGCAGCCTTAGCATTAGGGGCTATCATATCTGTGGAGATAAGAGGAGCTGCATTCTGTGGGAAATTAGGACGCCAAGTAGAAGCAGCTTCCCAGTAATTACCCTTTGCAGAATGAGAATCATAGAAGGTTGCACTGGAGTTGACCCAAGCCTTAATATCATCAGTAATGTCTATATCCACATTACCACGAACGCTGAAGCGCTGGGTATTATTATTCTTAGCCTCACCAAACTTGAAATAATCGCCCTGGCGATAATAGTTGATATTGCTATAGAAATGAGCTCGCTTACCACCACCGCTGATTTCTGCAGTAGCCTCATAACGGCTGTTCACCTTTCTGAGATAATCAGAAGAATAGAAATCGAGATTAGGATAACGATAAGGGTTCAAACCTGCTCCATGATTATAGATGTCCTCAGTAGAATAAAGCTCAGACAGACCATCATTACGACGAGCCTCGTTATAGAGAGTCATATACTCTGCACTGCTAAGATACTCAGGATAAGACGTTGCTACATTCAAACCTGCATTAGCCTGCACCTCGACCTTCAAGCCGTCATTATGACCACGCTTGGTGGTTATGACTACAGCACCCTTGGCAGCCTTGCTACCATAGAGCACCACAGCCTGCGCACCCTTGAGGAAAGATATCTGTGCAATCTCACTTGGTAGAACGTTGTTAGCTTCACGAGGCACACCATCAACCAAGACGAGATAACCAGCGTTGTCGGCATCCATACCCCAGAGAGAATTGCCATTCCAACCACCTACATAACCTTGCATATTGTCGAGGCTATAAGTATGGTAGTTCTTCTTCATCAAGTTCTCTACATCGACTACAGACACACCGCCCAAGATGTCATCCTTGGCTACCTTTCGGTAAGCCACCTGAACCATCTCCTTGTCGGCACTGGCTGTGTCGGATTCGCTTGTCTGTGCAGTCTTGGCATTGGCACCAAGAGGAGCCAAAGCCACGAGACTTGCTACAAAAAGCTTATAATTATATGATTTGAATCTTGAATTCATACTATCATTATTCGTTTAGTATTACTAATTTATAATTTTAAACCTTACCAACCTGGATTTTGACTAAACTCTGGATAGAGCTGAGTCTCCTTGATTGGCAATGGGAACCAATAGTGCTTGACATTGAAATTACGAGTCAATATCAACTCTCTGCGATAATTGGCAACCTGAGCGTCCTTAGGATCATGATTCTTATAGAAGTCTGCACTTTCCACACGGTCAAACTCCTGTGAGAATTTTTGATTATATGGTGCCTCTGTCAGAAGCAACCAACGCTGCAAGTCACAAAAACGGAATCCTTCGAAAGAAAGTTCTACCTCACGCTCACGACGGACCTCGTCCATGAACTTATGGTTGTCTGCAACAAATTCTGAAGCAACATGACCAGCACCACAACGGTCGCGAAGTGTATTAATTGCATCTTCTGCGGTCTTACTAAAGTTTGAAGACTTGCCAGTAGCACCACCGAATGCAGCACAAGCCTCTGCATACATCAAGTATATGTCTGCAAGACGCATATATGGCAAATAGCAGTGGAAAGCTGCACCCCAGTCGTAATCTTTATCCACTTCATTACAAGTATGAGGCACCAACTTCTGAATGAAATAACCCGTACGGCTTGCATTTGCTATTGGGCGCATATTACCACCCGTATATAATTGGCAATACTGTAAATCTGCATACTGACCAGGTGATTCGTTCAAATACTTGAAACCATCGAAGACGATATCGTGGTAGAAGCGTGGGTCACGATTTTTGAAAGGATGCTTAGGGTCGAAACCAGACTTTGGATTAAGTACATACTGACCATTCTCAACCAAATAGATTGGTTCTCCGTTAGCCATTCCATAAGCCTCTACAAGGTTGGCCGTAGGTTGGTGAATGACATTATCATGAGCAACGACTTTCTGTACCTTAGGGCCAAAGACCTTAGAGGTGTTCCAGTTAGAGCCATTGAAATCAGCAGATGGACCACGGAAGATAGCTTCAACCGTTCCTGGCATTTTCCAGTTCTGCTTCTTGGTATAGAATATATCAGAAAAACAGCTATTGGCATCAGCAGATTTCTCATGATTATAGATGTCTGAGTACTTAAACTCTGCCAATGCATATTGTGTCTGACCAGATTCCACAAGAGAGAGCAGTTCACCAAAAGCCTCAGCAGCCTTCTTAGCATATTCTTGATCATAATCATAAGTCTTGCCATTCTTGCTGGCACCAGTCTGCGCACCATTCTTCATCAAAGGACTAGCAGCCCAAAGATAGGTTTTACCAAGATAACCAAGAGCCATGATCTTATTGATGCGAAGATCATTCTTACCTTGTGTGGCAGCACCTGCAGAAGTCTTATCCCAATTAATAGGCAACAAATCTGCAGCCTTGCGGAAATCTGCTGCCGCTTTATCAGCGCATTCCTGATAAGAAAGGCGTGGCAAATTCAGCTCGGCATTGGCATCGAGATAAGTATCCACATAAGGCATACCACCAAAATACTCCATCAATTCCTCATGCCACCATGCACGGAAGAAATAGAGCTGACCCTCTATCAGTTTTTTCTCTTCTGCACTTCCAGTCACAAACTTGTCGATATTCTGTAAACCGAGATTACATTTTCTGATGCAATACCACGCATGGTTCCAAATACCGTGATCGAACTTATTTGTGGAAGTAGAAGCACCATCACGCTTTAGCCAGTTACCAGTAGTTTCCCATGCACGGAAGTTACCTAAATCAACCTGATGGGTCATTCTATTATCTGCCTCTGGATTGAAGATTTCATCATCGCCCCAGTTCCATGAAGGACAATAATTACATTTCTCTTTATCAGGGATACAGTTGTATATTTCCTCAACGAAACCTTGGAAATTGCGGAAATTGGCAAAGGCATCGTCTGCAGAAACTGTTGAATCTGGCTCCTTGTCCAAGTAGTCTTGACAAGAACTCAGCGAAGTACCGAGAGCCAGCGAGACGCATCCCGTCAACAATAATGTCTTTATCTTATTTTTCATCTGAATATTTTTTTTATAATTACAATGAGAATTTAACACCTAAGTTGAAGCGGCGAACCGTAGGGTATGCTCCCAACCAGCCACCACCACCGAGGTTTGCCTCACGGTCATCAGGCATACGAGTCCAGAGCCAGAGGTTATTACCATTCAAGTAAACCTTGAGGTAGTTTACGCCTAATGCCTTAATCCAACCCTTGGTCCAGGTATAAGCAATCTCGACATTCTTCAAACGAATGTAAGAGCCATCATACATAAACTGTGTACCATAGGTGTAACTTGAAGCAGTGGCACCCCAACGAGGGAGGATACATTCTGCATTGCTTTGATTCTTATTCCACCAAGTACCTGTATCATAAACATTATCAAGCATATTACCAAAGCTTGTCAATGATACGTCACGGGTCACATCAGTTACTCCATAGAACTGAGCGAAAGCAGAGAATCCCTTCCATTCGAAACCAACAGTAGCATTATAGGTGTTCTGCGGACTACTGCTATAACCTACAGGAGCCGAGTCCTTGCTATCAACAACACCATCACCATTGAAATCGACAATGTAATAGTCACCAACCAAACGGTGATTGTCATTGGAGTCGTGCGCCGGAGAACCTATCAAATCATCAATATTATTGATAAAGCCCCTATCTATATAAGAGCGATACTGATTCATGGCAAATCCTGCCTCCTTTTGATAAGTTGGAGTAAGGATGGCATCATCCTTCAAAATTACCTTATTCTTGGCATGGGTCATATTGAAATTACCCCAGAGTCGCAAGCCATTAGCAAACACCTTATTAAGTTTCAATTCCAACTCGTAACCACTGGTACGAACCTTACCTTTATTAATAGTAGGCGCTGTCGTTCCGAAATAAGAAGGAACAGAACGGTTGGAGCCGAAAATCAAGATGTCATTACGACGATCACAGAAGAAATCCAAAGAACCAGTAATCAAGCCTCCCAAGAAACCATAATCGACACCGAAGTTGGTTTTCTTAACTGTTTCCCATTTCACATTCTCATTTCCAAGAGTGTTCTGTCGATACCATGTATAGATGCTCTCTGTATGGTCAAGATCCATAGTACTCTTGCCGCCATACGCCCACTGACTCATATACAACCAGCGACGAGAAGAATCAAATGGGTCACCTATGTTGTCATCACCAATCTCACCATAGGAAGCACGGAACTTCAACATATCGATGATGTGCTTGTCACGAAGATACTTCATGAAGTTTTCCTCAGTGATGGTCCATCCGATAGCACCTGAATTGAAGAAGGCAAAACGATTGTCCTTGCTGAACTTTTCTGATCCGTTATAGGCACCATTATACTCGATGTTGTAACGACCTGCATAGCTATAGGTAGCACGGAACGCCCAGTCCTCACGGTAACTTGGCATCACACTACCACGTGCATTCTCCTGACGTGAGAACAAGCCCATGGCTGATACATCATGCTGTCCATACTTGCGAGCCCAGTTGAGCTGCAACTGATAGTAGAGGTTGCGAACAGTCTGGTTATTATCAACAGAACCACCTTCCGTTGACCAGTTCACACCTTGCTGCCAATCAAACTTATTCTGTCCCTCAAGTTCTTTACCATAAGTAACCTGACCTGTTTCAGGATCAATATACTTAGTCTGGGCTTCATTATTCAAGTCATTGATACCTCGTCCTGTCTCAACAAAAACATTATCCCAAGAGATAGTACCACGGAAATTTAAGCCTTTGGTTATGAAATCCAATTTCTGCTCAAGGGTAAAGTCTGTATTGATACGAGTGGTTGTAGCCTGTGCAGTACCACCGATAGCAAGATTCTGTGCAGAGTTACTTACATTGGAAGCAGCTGGATAGAATCCCCATGTGCCGTCAGAATATTGTGGCAAGAACACATCTGGGGCGATGTTATAAGCACCAGCCCACTGCTGACCAATCTGCCACTCACTATTGCTCATGTTACTCCAAGGAGCTTTTCTTACGCCATTGCTACCAGCCACATTTACCTTCAAAGTAGTGCTACTAGTGATGGCAAAGTCCAAGTTACTACGAACATTGATACGATTGTATCCATAGCCAGAGTTGTAGTTACGACCATTGTCATACACACGGAAGAGGTCACCCTCATGCACGAAATCAGCAGAAGCGAAGTACTTAACGAATTTTGTACCACCACTCACGTTCACGTTGGCATTATAAGACATAGCAGACTTTTTGAAAAGTGCATCCTGCCAATCCACATTGGCATAACGTTCACGCTGCTCCTGCGTAGTCTGGTTTCGATAGTTGTCTATAAAAGACTGAGGACGAAGATATGAAACACCTTCAGGATAAATGCCCAGTTCACGCTCTACCACTTGGTTGCGAAGCATCAACGCATCATAAGAGTCGTACTTGTTAGGCAACTTAGAAGGAGCTTTCAACGTAGCATTGAAACCAACGTCAATCTTTGCCTTGCCTTCCTGACCACGCTTGGTGGTAACCAAGATGACACCATTGGCTCCCTTCACACCATAGACTGCAGTAGCAGAAGCATCCTTCAGTACAGAGATGCTCTCCACAGAAGAGATGTCCACGCTGCTCAGAGGACGTTCAATACCATCAACGAGAACGAGAGGGTCGGAATTGTTCCATGAACTAGAACCACGGATAATAATCTGAGGTTCCTCCTCACCAGGCATACCATTGCCTTGGATTGTAACAACACCTGGGAGGTTACCTGTCAAGGCTGAACCAACGTCGCTGACACCAGCAGCACGCTCCAAAACCTCACCAGTAGTCTGGGTGATGGAACCTACGACAGATGCCTTCTTCTGCTGACCATAACCAACGACTACAACTTCACCGATGGCGTTGTCGTCTTCGAGGGTAAGTTTGAATTCTCTCTTCGAACCTACCTTTACTTCCTTGGTCTTCATACCTACGTATGTAAATACGAGGGTAGAATTCTCTGAAGGAACACTGATACTGAAATTACCATCCAAGTCGGTGACAGCACCGACACCGGGATTTCCCTTTAATTTTACAGTGGCACCTATCAGAGGCTCACCTGTACCGTCAACAAGATTACCCTTGACCTGGATCTTCTGTGCCTGAGCATTCAGGCTGCAGAAAGCTCCCACCAAGCATAAGGCTGCTGTCCGTTTCAATGTTAAGACTTGTTCAATCATGTTCTATTCATTTTTGATTTATGCTTAATTATTTTATGTTCACGTTATTTTTGTCAGTTTCACGGGTGCAAAGATACATGTTTCAGTTCGGATGCACTTTGTCTCTTGTAACAGATACTTTGCCGTTAATAACATACTTTGTAAGAACGGGCATTTCCGTCCTTTAACAATTGTTTTACTACATAAATGCCTTTTTCAGGTTTATTCACTTTTACACCAGCTATATTATAATAATAGGTGGCGACAACCTCAGCATCGTTCACTTTCTGCTCAATTCCCGTATCCGTCTGTTTCATGTACCATTCCTTGTACCAGTTCATGCAGGCATAGCCGCAGCACTCTTCAAAGAGTTTGTGCTTCTTGGCATTCTGGAAGCCCGGAATCACCTTGCCTGTTTTCAGATACTCGTCTATGTCGTAATACTCCTGAGGATGGGTAAGGGTCATACCGATGTTGCCGTAATGGTCGTGCACTGCCTTCCATGCCATTCCCCATTTCGAGGTGGATGCCGTTGCCCAGCTGCCCAGGTTAGGCTGAGTCCACTGGCCCCATTCGTTGTAGTGACCTTCGCTCGCCTTGTCAGGATCTTCCGGACTCCAGTCTATCTCCGTTACCATGATAGGCTTCGTCTCTACCATCGGCACCTGACTCTTGAAGTTGCGGATAAAGGTATCGTGATTGCAGTTCTTGTCGGTCATGTTGCCATACCAGCCGGAATATACATGTACGGCATACGAGAAATTATCCTCACTGTCGGTGATAGGATACTTGGCGTAGTTCTGATACTGGCTCTGATAGCCCGCACCCGGCACCCAGATGATGCCCTTGAAGCCCTGCGCGCGAATCTCGTCAACCACCGGCTGGAAGTAATCATGCAGTGCTTTATCCGAATTAGAGCCATTACCCAGATGAACCCTCACAGGCTCGTTGGCAAGTTCGATGGAGATGATGCCCGAATTCTGCTTGATATACTCATCGGCTGCAAAGGCCTTCCATATCGCCTTCAGGTAGCGGTTGTACTTATCGCCTACGCTGATGTCCTGAGGACAGACTCCCGGTGGACGAACGATGACATAAAGCCCATGAGCAATGGCATCCTTGATCAATGGGATATAGAGTTTCTGGAGATAGAGACGATAACGCGCTATGCTGAACGCCGAGATATCAGCCTCGTTCTCTGCCTTCTTCGATGGATCGTTGGTCCAGCAAGGATCCATGTGCAGACGGAACACGGTGCAGTAAGCGCCCTGCTCCTTGTCGGTGATGGCTGCAAACTGCTTGGAGAAGTATTCCAGGCAAGGCTTGATATCGGCTTCCGAATAGTCGGCCTTCCACTGTTGCCATCGCCAGCCGTTGAAGTAGCGGTTGGGCGTATCCATCACACCATGCAGGACCACGGTCTTGCCGTTGGCATCAACCAGATTCTTGCCTACTACACGCAGAGCCGGCAAATTTCCGTCGGCTTGCGGGTCAGCCTGGCTGGCAGCCGCATTCCCCACCATTGCAAACATTGCAAGAGCCAGGGACATGAAAAATTTCGTTCTATTCATGTTATCTTATTTTTAGATTTTATCACTTTTCCAAATTGTCAATTAATTATTAAGCCTGAAAAACAATCTTAGTTACCTTTAAAGAGAATGGCGCGTATCCCTACGCACCATTCCTAGAAAACCAATTAATCATGATCTTTTCAATCATAATATGTTCATTTTAAATTGAACTCAAATGCTATAAACCTATATTAAACTAACTAAAACTATTCTAACTAACTAACCTAACTAAAACCATTCAAAAAACCACTATTTCGCATATATCACATAAACCTAACCTAATGCCAATACAAGATTGACTCTGTTTGACGGGGCAAAGGTATCAAGAAATCGGGAAATAGGCTTTATCCTGCGTAACCGATAGTTTATGAGGAGTTTAGGCGTGTAACATATACTTTCCGTCATGTAACATCACCTGATAACAAACACCAAAAGGCATATTATTTGTTTCCAATATTCAAAAAATGCAAAGAATTATTGGGATATTCCAACTAAAAATCGTACTTTTGCAACCAGAAAATAACACTCTAAATATAAACAAGGAACATGAAAACTATAAGCCAATTAATCATCACGATGATGATTTGCCTCTTCTCCATCCAGGCATGGGCACAGAGCGGCAAACTCTTCAACACGGACAATCAGCTCTCGAGCAACCTCGCCACGCAGGTGTTCCAGGACAAAAGCGGATTCATCTGGATAGCCACCCGCAACGGTTTGAACACCTACGATGGTTACAACATCACCGTAATAAAGAAGGATATGTCAAATTTTTTAGGTCTCAACAGCAACTACATCAATAGCATTGCTCAAGACGAGAAGGAACATATCCTGCTAGGTACCAACAACTCTCTATTGGAATTTACGGGAAGCGAATTCCTAAAAATCCCTATGCTCGATTCCAAAGGCAAAGAACTCGCCACCTACGTAAAGCAGGTATATCCCCTAAAGAATAAAGACATAGCCGTGGCTACATCCGGTTATGGCATCATGATTAAGAAGATAGATGTCCAGGAATGCCATGCCATGAAGGGAGAGGTGGAAAAACTGAAATATATCCACAAACTCCTGGAAGATAAACGGGGCAGACTCTGGATTATCACCGACGACGGAAAACTCTACCGCAAGGAAACAAACGGTAGAGTCACCTCCCACTTTGCCGGTACCGAAGGCGTGGGCGCACAGGATATCCGGCAGGATGCCCTGGGCAACCTCTATCTCGCCAGCAAGAACCAGGGCGTATATCTGCTCAGGGCAGGAAGCAACGCCTTTACCCGAATCAGCAACATCGGAAACCTGCCCATCGAGAACATCTATATCAGCCGCAACAACAAGCTCTATATCGGCTGCGACGGACTGGGCATCTATGTATATGACCCTCAGACCGGATTCCTGCAGGATAACCCGCTCTTCAGCCGACTGGTGAACCTGGCCAAGAGCAAGATAACCAGCATCATAGAAGACAATCAGGGCAACATCTGGGTGAGCATGCTGCAGAAAGGCGTGTTCATGCAGCGCAACATACAGAACGACTTCAACTACATGGGCTTCCGCCTGGGCAACCGCAACGTGATTGGCGAAAACTGCGTTACCAGCCTCAGCATCAACCAGGGCAACCAGGTATGGGTGGGTACCGACAAGGATGGCCTATACCTATTTAATATAGCAACCCGCAGCGTAGAGGGGCATTTCCTGAACCAAAGCACCGTGCTCACCCTCTGTAAGGACCAGCAGGGCAGAACCTGGGTGGGAACCTATACCGACGGTCTGGGCTATATGGATGCAGCCGGAAGCTTCCACCCTGTTGATTTGGGCATCAGCAAGTCGGTGGGCATCTTCGATATCAAGCAAGACCCACAGGGCAATATCTGGATAGCCACCATGGGCGAAGGTCTCTTCTGCCTGCAGAAAGACGGAAGCCGAAGGAACTACAAGGCTAAATATGGTTCAGATAACAACCTCAAGGTCAACAGCCTGCCCAACGATTACCTCATCAAGATGGCCTTATCAAAGGATGGCAACCACGTGTATATAGCCACCTCTGTGGGACTGGCGTGCCTCGACCGCAAGCGAAACAGCTGGGTTTCCACCTTCAAGGGCATCAACTGCCTGAACAAGAACAGTTTTTCGCACTGCGTGTTTGTAGATAGCAAAGACCACGTATGGTATGGCACCGAGGATGGAGCCTTCTGCTTCGACTTCAGAAAGAGTATAGAGCCTAAACATTATTCCACAGCCCAAGGACTCACCGACAACGGTGTGGCGAGTATCACAGAAGACAACAAGGGCAAAATATGGCTGGGTACAAACAGCGGACTCAACAGGCTGAACCCCAAGAATGGCAGCATCATCAGGTTTTATACCGAAAGCGGACTGCAGGGCAACGAGTTTAGCGATGCTTCCGTATGCACCACCCAGGATAAGAAGGTGATTCTGATGGGTGGCTCTGGCGGAATCAACTGGTTCCAGGCCGACCGGGTAAAGCAGCACCCATGGCAGGCAAAGGTGGTTATCTCGGGCTTCGTGGTCAACAACAAGGAAGTGACCCCAGGCATGGAGTCAGGCAGCTATACCATCACGGACAGCTGGGTAACTGTGGCACGGGAGTTCAATCTCTCGCACGATGACAACACCTTCTCCCTGCAGCTCTCTACCCTCACCTATAATAATGTGGAGCAGATAAGATACGCCTACAGCATCAACGGCGATGCCTGGCGCACCGTGCCAGCCGGACAGAACGAACTTGCCTTCTCGCACATGGCTCCCGGCAGCTACAAATACCGCATCAAGGCCATCTGCAACGGCTACGAAACACCGGTGAAGGAGTTCACCATCATCGTTCACCCAGCCTGGTATGCCAGCATCTGGGCAAAGCTCTTCTATCTGCTGCTCCTCATAGCAGCCATCATGCTCTACCTGCGCCACCGCAAGCACCAGATGGAAGACCAGCTCATCCTGCAGCAGCACATCCACGCCGAAGAGATGGGCGAGGCGAAGATCAAGTTCTTCATGAACATCAGTCACGAAATCCGCACGCCGCTCACACTCATCATCACGCCGCTGCTCTCGCTCATCAAGGAAGACAAGGAACCTCACCGACAGGGCATCTACGAGATAATCCGAAAGAACTCGGAACGTATCCTCCACCTCATCAACCAGATGATGGACCTGAGAAAGATAGACAAGGGACAGATGGTGATGCGCATGTGCCAGACCGACATGGTGGCGTTCATCAACGAGGAATACGAACTCTTCAGGCAGCAGGCTCTGGCCAAGAACATCGACTTCGAATACCAGCACGACAGCGAAGAACTGCCCGTATGGATAGACCGCAACAACTTCGACAAGGTGATTATCAACATCCTTTCGAACGCCTTCAAGTTCACCCCTACGGCAGGCCACATCCTGCTCTCGCTCACCCACACCGACCACCATGCCTACATCAGCGTCAAGGACAGCGGCATCGGTATTCCAAAAGATAAGCTGGAAACCATCTTCCAGCGCTTCTACCAGACCCCTGCCGACCCTAACGACCGCAACGTCGGTACGGGCATCGGTCTCGACCTCACCCGCTCGCTCGTGGAACTGCACTACGGCACCATCTCTGCCCGCAACAACGAGGGCGAGAAGGGAAGCAAGTTTGAGCACGGCAGCGAGTTCATCATCCGCATTCCGCTGGGCAAGGACCATCTGAAACCCGAAGAACTCATCGACGAAGAAGAGGTGAAGGAAAAACAGAACCTGGAACTTGCCGAGGTGAAACAGCTGGAACAGGAGGTGAAGGAGACGGAAAAAGCCGAAAGCGCAGCCGTAACAACGGATATGCAGGGCAAGCTGCCAGCCTCAGCAAGGGGAAACAAGGCTGAAATCGTGATTGTGGAAGACGAGGAGGATATCCAGGACTATCTGAAGGCACAGCTCGCCAGCGACTTCAAGATACGCACCTATCCTAACGGCAAGGTGGCACTGAACGAGATTCTGAAGAACAAGCCAGACCTCGTCATCAGCGACGTGATGATGCCGGAAATGGACGGAACCACCCTCTGCACCAAACTGAAGGCAAACATCAACACCAACGATCTGCCTGTCATCCTGCTCACCGCCAAGAGCCGAGAAGAAGACCAGCTGGAAGGTTTGCAGACCGGAGCAGATGCCTACATTCTGAAGCCATTCAACATGGACATCCTGCGCCGCACCATCATCAACCTGCTCACCATGCGCCGCACGCTGAAAAATAAGTTTACGGGCAAAGAGCGTCAGGAAGAGAAGGTGGAACAAAGGACGATTCAGACTCCAGATGATGCACTGATGCAGCGCGTGATGGAGGTGATTAACGAGAACATCGGCGATTCCGACCTGAGTGTCGATATGATAGCCCAGAAGGTGGGCATCAGCCGAGTGCACCTGCATCGCAAGATGAAGGAGCTGACCAACCAGACTCCTCACAGTTTCATCCGCAACATCCGACTGCAGCAGGCAGCCAAGTTGCTGAAGGATGGCAAGCAGAGCATCACCGACGTGATGTACATCTGCGGTTTCTCCAATTCGGCAAGCTTCAGCACCATGTTCAAGAATCTCTACGGCTGTTCGCCTAGAGAATACATGCAGAATGCCACAAAGGAGTAGAAACATTTCTAAAAAGGATAGATAAAAATTATATGTAACAATACAGACTGGCTACGAAACATAGCGAAAAGTTTTGGTTACACTTCAAAAAGAAAGATTATAAAGAAAGCAGTAACTTTGCAGCGGAAAATCCAAAGGCTTATCACCCTCTTGGTTTTCCGCTGCTTTGTTTATCCGGCGGATACAACAAAGTCCCCCGCTAGGCATCCCGGCGGATTTGAAACTCTGCCCCCGCTAGGCGTCCCGGCGGATTTGAAACTCTGCCCCCGCTAGGCGTCCCGGCGGATTTGAAATCCGCCGAAAAAAAAGGTTCGACCGATTAAAACCGGGGGATTTGAAATCCCCCAACACAGATAGCAGCTTTTGAAATATAATCTTTGAAATATATAATCTTTAAAAAATAACGGACATAATGAAGAAATTAGCAATCTTATCGCTTTCGATGATGCTTGCTGCCGGAGCTCAGGCGCAGAACGCTCAGTTCGACTACTTCAAGTATGCAGGCAACGATGCACGATTCAACGTGCCTATCGACAAGACTCATCAGTATTACAACCCTGTGCTGGCAGGTTTCTATCCTGACCCATCGCTCTGCCGCGTGGGCGACACCTATTATCTGGTGAACTCATCCTTCACCTTCTTCCCAGGTGTGCCTCTCTCTACCAGCAAGGATCTGGTAAACTGGACTCCTGCCGGTCATGTGCTCACCCGCCAATCGCAGGTGCCTCTGAAGGGACAGCAAGTATCAGCCGGCATCTTCGCACCAGCCATCAGCTATAACAAGAAGAACAAGACCTTCTATATGATCACCACCAACGTGGGAGCCGGAAACTTCTTCGTCAAGTCAAAGGACCCATCAAAGGGCTGGAGCGAGCCTATCTATCTGAAGAAGATTGACGGCATCGACCCTAGCTTCTTCTTCGATGACAACGGAAAGGGATATATCGTGCATAACGGTCCGGTAGTTGGCGGTGCCGACTATGAGGGTCAGCGTGCTATCCGCTGCTTCGAATTCGACGTAAAGGGCGACAGCATCAAGGGCGACTTCAAGGAGATTCTGCGTGGCGGAACCCATGTAGAGGCTCGTCCTATCTGGATTGAGGGTCCACACCTCTTCAAGAAGGGCAAGTTCTATTATCTGATGTGTGCAGAAGGCGGTACAGGCGGATGGCACAGCGAGGTAATCCTGCGTGCCAAGAATCCGATGGGTCCATGGGAGGAATGCCCTAACAACCCTATCCTCACCCAGCGCACAGGCTTGGATCCAAACCGCAAGGACCCTGTATCAAGTGCCGGCCATGCCGACATCGTAGAAGATGGCAAGGGCAACTGGTGGGCAGTGTTCCTGGCTTGCCGCCCTTACGAGGAAGATATGTACAACACAGGTCGCGACACCTATCTCCTGCCAGTAACATGGAAAAACGGATGGCCAGAGATTCTCGCCAAGAACACCCCTATTTCTACAGTAGGCGAAAAGGCAGGTTTGAAGCCAGCCGCAAAGAATGAGTTCTCGGGCAACTTCAGCTATGTGGATAACTTCGATGCTGCAGACAACGGTGTTGGTCTGAAGGATTTGAACCCACGCTGGATGTTCCTCCGCGACTTAACAGATTGCTATAAGGTAGAAAACGGCAAGCTGAACCTGAATCTGCTGCCAGGCAATATCTACAAGCGTGAACCGATGTCTGCCATCTGGGCACGCCAGCAGCACGGCACCTTCTCTGCCGAGACAGAAATCAACTTCACTCCTCGCAACGACAAGGAGATAGCAGGTTTGGCACTTCTCCAGAAGGAAGACCACAACTTCGTGTTGGGTAAGACCATGAAGAATGGCAAGCTGATGATTACCCTGACCCGTGCCGAGAAGAACAACGTCACCATCGCCTCAGCCCCTATCAAGGCAGGCAAGCTGAAGCTGAAGGTAGAAGGTCACGACAGATATTATGATTTCTATTATGCCGAGGAAGGCGGCAGCTGGCAGCTGCTTGCCAAGGGCGTGGATGCCTCTAACCTGAGCACCCAGAAGAGCGGCGGCTTCCTAGGAGCCTGCATCGGACTCTATGCTTCTTCCAACAAGGAATAACAGTTTTCCTGAAAAGATATAAAAAAACAAAAAGACTTCCCGTGCTTTTCGGGGAGTCTTTTTGTTTTTTGTCTTTGTATAAATTTTATTTATTCTTCACAATATCCAATGTCATCTTGCCTACCCAGATGGCACTCTTGCCGTTCTGGTCTACAGGCACTGGCTTGCCATCGAGATTGTTCAGGTATTCCAGCTGCTTGAAGTAGGTGTGGCTATGACCGCCCAATATCAGGTCGATGTCGCGGGTGGCTGGGGCTACCTCGGAATCATCAATGCCATCTATCTTCCAGCCCAGATGGGAAATGCAGATGATGACATCACACTTCTCTTTCTTCTTCAATATCTCTGTCATCTCCTTCGCCTTGGCGATGGGGTCGAGATATTTGATAGGACCGTAGTTGGCTTCGGTAACCAGGCCGGCTAGTTCCGGACCCAGTCCGAAGACACCTATCTTCAGCCCCTTGCGCTTCAGCACCACGTAAGGCTTCACGATGGAAGCCAGTTCGGTACCAGTGAAATCGTAGTTGGAGCAGACGATTGGGAACTTCGCCATCTTGAAGATGCGAACCATGTTGTCGATGCCGAAATCGAACTCGTGATTGCCGATGGTGGCGGCATCATACTTCATCTCGTTCATCAGGCCTACCTCAACATCACCCTTGAAGAGTGAATAATATGGTGAGCCCTGCGAGAAATCGCCACTGTCGAAGAGCAGCAGGTCGGGATTCGCCTTGCGCTCCTGCTTGATCATGGCTACGCGGCGGAGATAGCCGCCACGGTTTGCCATCGCCGTATCGGCGAGGTTAGGATTGATGGGCATCACGCACGAATGCGTATCGTTGGTATGGAGCACCACGAGCTGCTTAACTACCTTTGCCTCTTTCTGGGCTTTAGCCTGAACAGTAGCTGGCTGCATCACGAAAGATGCCAGAACCATGCCTATATATAATAATGTATGTTTCATCAGAACTATCAACTATAAACTGTAAACTATAAACTGTAAACTATAAACTATAAACTATCAACTACACAGCGCCCTTCTATCTTAGATTCCACCACCTTGCCATGCGCCTTCATCTCGCGGAAGTAGTTCATGATGATGTAGCGCACATTGTTCTCCTTCTGCTTAGGGGCAAACACATCGGTGCCGCTCTTGAAGGCTACCATCTGGTCGTTGCCTTCAGCCAGATAATCGAGGGTGGCGATGCGATAGCTCTTCTCCGGGTCTATAGGTTCGCCGTTCAGGGTGGCGCTCTTCAGTTTGCCATCCTTGGTGATAATCATTCTCACGGCATGGCTCAGTCCCTCTCCGCCACGATGGGCTATCTGCTGAAAGAGTTCGAGCACCTTGTCGCCCTTGAGGGTGAGGAAACAGATTTTGTTCTCGAAAGGAGCCATATCGTTTACATCGCCCACGGTGATCTTTCCCTTGGCAAGATTGCTTCGAATACCGCCCATATTATATACCGAGAAGACGGGCTTCTCGTCAAACTGGCTGCCACCCCATACCAGGATGTCGCTGAGCAGGTTACTGAGCTCGCTCTCAGGGCGATGGCGCGTCATATCGTGTGCAATGCTGCCCACCACGGGGCCCATGATACTATCCACCTTGTGCTTGAAAGGGGCGATGAACGCAGCAGCCTCAGCATCGGGCTGGACATCCCAACGTTTGTCGATAAGGATGCGAGTGCGTTCCACCTTCGCAACCTTGAATTTCTGAGCAAAAGCAGGACTTGCCATCAGCAGCATCACCGTTGATGCAAGTGCCACCTTCATACCATTTTTTTTCTTCATATTTATTGTTATCTTAATGTTTTAGAGTGCAAAAATACAAAATAAATCTGTGAAATCCGTGAAATCTGTGGGAAAAGACACTGACAAGAAAGAAAAATAGTTAAATCTGCGAGAAAAAAGAAAGAAAGTGGCTGAAAATTTGCAAGATACGAGAAAAAGTAGTACCTTTGCACCCGCTTTTCGGCGTAACCGCTGTTGTCTGGGTAGAAGTGTTACCCGGCCATGTTGCGTTGGAACGACAAACAATTTTTAATTTTATACAAAAAATGGATTTGATTAAAGTTGCTGAAGAAGCATTTGCAACCGGCAAGAAGTTCCCTGAGTTCAAGGCAGGTGATACTATCACAGTCGCTTACAAAATCGTCGAGGGTACTAAGGAGCGTATCCAGCTCTATCGTGGTGTAGTTATCAAGATCTCTGGTCATGGTGACAAGAAGCGTTTCACTGTTCGTAAGATGTCAGGTACTGTAGGTGTAGAGCGTATCTTCCCTATCGAGTCACCAGCTATCGATTCTATCGAGGTGAACAAGCACGGTAAGGTACGTCGCGCTAAGTTGTACTACTTGCGTAAGCTCACAGGTAAGAAGGCACGTATCGCTGAGAAGAAGACAGTGGCAAAGGGCGCTGAGTAATTTTCTTGGTTACCTATTAAAATTAGAATTAGAATCAAAAGGGCATCTGGTCTCACGACTGGATGCCCTTTCCTGTTTATACTAACAGTAAAAACTTAAAAACTTTTTTAACTTAACCTGTTTTGTATCTAACACTTTACCCTATGAAAATCATTCTCCGGCGCTATAGTTCACCAACCCATCGTCGGTGCCATGCAATGCGCCCTGAAAATCTGCCCAGCTCTGGAAGCCGGCAAGCAATGCCAGGCGGTTGAGCGTCTGGACAGACGGTTTCTCCTTTCCTTTCAAGATATCCCACACCTTGTGCAATACTTTCGCCTTATGATGCTCCCCCTTCTTATCGTGCTCAACGTGTGCCTTGCCGAACTTATTCTCTAAAGTTGCGGCGAGGATTTTCAAATCATTCTTCATTCTGATTTTCCCTTCCTCAAAATTTCAATTTCTCAAATACTCAAATGCTTTTTTTCTAACTGTGGGCAAAAATACATATTATTTTTGAATTGGAGTAATGTTTGGAAGATTATTTTTGATTTTCGCCTAAAAAAAATGGTTTTCTCATATTTTTTTTGTAATTTTGCAACCAAATTCTAAATACATTTCTTAATTAAGATGAAAGAATTAGCACTTAAGTACGGATGCAATCCGAATCAGAAGCCTTCTCGCATCTATATGGATGACGGAAGGGAACTGCCTATCGAAGTTATCAACGGCCGTCCTGGCTACATCAACTTCCTGGATGCTTTCAACTCTTGGCAATTGGTCAAGGAACTGAAGGCTGCTACAGGTATGCCTGCTGCCGCTAGTTTCAAACACGTTTCTCCTGCCGGTGCTGCCATCGGCTTGCCGCTGAGCGACACCTTGAAGAAGATCTACTTCGTGGACGACGTGAAGTTTGAGCTCTCTCCGCTGGCTTGTGCCTATGCTCGTGCACGCGGTGCCGACCGTATGTGCTCTTACGGTGACTTCGTTGCCCTGAGCGATGTATGCGACGAGGCTACTGCCCTGCTCATCAAGCGTGAGGTAAGCGATGGCGTGATTGCTCCAGGCTATACTCCTGAGGCCATCGAGATACTGAAGGAGAAGCGCAAGGGTACTTACTGCGTTATCAAGATTGACCCTGACTACGTGCCTGCTCCTATTGAGCACAAGCAGGTGTTTGGTGTTACCTTTGAGCAGGGACGCAACGAGGTGAAGCTCGACGATCCAGCTCTCTTCGAGGATATTCCTACCAAGAACAAGACTTTCAGCGACGAGGCTAAGCGCGACCTGATTATCTCGCTCATCACCTTGAAGTATACCCAGAGTAACTCTGTTTGCTACGTGAAGGACGGTCAGGCCATCGGTATCGGTGCCGGCCAGCAGAGCCGTATCCACTGCACCCGTCTTGCCGGTTCCAAGGCTGATGAGTGGTGGTTGCGCCAGTGTCCTAAGGTGATGAACCTGCCTTTCAAGGAGAAGATTCGCCGTGCCGACCGCGACAATACCATCAACGTCTATATCTCTGACGAGTGGGAGGATGTATTGCAGGATGGCGTTTGGGAGCAGTTCTTCACCGAGAAGCCTGAGCCATTGACCCGCGAGGAGAAGAAGGCGTGGATTGCGCAGAACAAGGGTGTGTGCGTTGGTAGCGATGCTTTCTTCCCATTCGGCGACAACATTGAGCGTGCTCACAAGAGCGGTGTGGAATACATAGCAGAAGCAGGCGGTAGCATCCGTGACGATAATGTTATCGATACATGCGATAAGTACGGCATCGCCATGGCGTTTACTCACGTTCGCCTCTTCCATCATTAATTTATATAATATAAAAGGTATATGAGCGATATTGACGATATTATCATGGGTGGCATGGTTTTCAAGGGCGGCGGCGGTCCGAAGAAGGACGACGACGACAAGGTGAAGACCAAGGCCAAGAAGAAGAAGTACATTACGGGTGCTCACGGAAGCGGCTCTGCCCGTCAGAAGGCAAAGTATCGCCAACAGAGAGCCAACCGTAAATCGCAGAAGAAGAAATAATAAGAAGGAAAAATATATCTAACCTTAAGGAGAAGAATATTTAGCCTTAAGGGTAAATATATTTAGCCTTAAGGGAAAATAAATTTAGCCTTAAGGGAAAAAATAAGAGAGGGTGTGTCATGGGACTTATGACACACCCTCTTTCCTTTATTTTGCAGCAAGTGAAATCATGATAAGATATTGCTGCTTTTACCAATCAGTTCTTGACGCTCTTCACACCCTTTCCCTTGGTAAGATGCAAGGTAGCGGCTTTCAGCTTATGGTTGCTGTGGTCGAAGATGATGGCTGGATCCAGGCGCTTGCCGCCGAAAGACACCTCGAAATGGAGATGCTCTGTGGTGGCCCTGCCAGTGCGGCCCGTAAGACCGATTACCTGACCTGCCTTCACCTTATCACCCTTCTTCACCATATTCTTACTCTGATGGCTATAGAGCGTTTCCAAGCCGTAGGCATGCTTGATGCGGATGCAGTTGCCATAGCCGTAGTAAGGTCCCGAGGCAACTACCTCGCCATCGAAGGCGGCATAAATCTCGTCGTTAGGCTTGGTCTTCAAATCCACACCCGAGTGACGGCGGGCACCTCCGTATGGACTGATGACACGGGCATCAGGCAATGGATATGCCCATGCCTTCTCCTCTATCTTCTCCAGATCGAGCAGGAAGGTGTTGGTGATGGTAAACGGGTCGTACACCTCGTCGGGGTCGAGGGTCATGACGTGATCGCTACGGCTGCTTCCCGATTTCTTATTTGTTTCCTTATTGTTTCTATCATTCTTATCGTTCTTGGAAACGGAGGAATCCTTGCCACCAATCACCTTGATGCCGATGCGGTTGCCCTCCTTGCGGAACTGCACGGTCTGTCGGCGGAGCTTATGGCTCTTCAGTTCGATGATGGTTTCCGGATTGATGCGTGCACCATTCACCATGATGGAGAAATCGCAGTAGGTCTCACCCTCCTTGGTACCCACGATGGCGATGGTTTGTCCGGCATCCACATGCTGTCCCACCTTCATCAGGTTCTCGGCATTATTGGCATACACGGTTTCCAGACCATTGTCGTGACGGATGACGATGACATTACCCATCGACTCGGTTTTGCGCGAGAGTCGCACATAACCATCAAACATCGCCTTGACGGCGTCGCCCTTCGAGGTTTCGATGCGCATCACGCTATTGCCATTTGTAAGGCTAGCCTTGCCCACAGGAAGCGGGAAGGAATATTCCTTGGCACGGAATATCTCAAAGTCAACATTGAAGGCTTGACTCTGGGCAAAGAGGCCTGGCGTTGCGATGCTCACCTGCTGTTGCTCGGCGGCAGTAAACTCATTTTTGGCGGGCATGAAACTGCTCAGGGATAGCATCAGCATGCCCGAGACGGCTACAAGCCCCAATCTCTGTCTTAATCTACTCATTATTTCTATCGTTCTAAATCTCTAAATTAACTGTAAACTATTAACTATAAACTATTAACTATAAAAAACATCCACTTCTCCCTCTTCGTTCATAGAAAAGACAGAAATGGATGTTATCATGAAAAATCTTATTTATTTCTCCAGGAGGATGGCAGTATAGATTCTGCCGCTCTCTGTGCCCAACTTGCGAGCAGAGAAATACTCGTCGCTATGCTGGAAGGTACAGATGCCGCAATCCTGGATATTCTCTTCGGCTACGCCGCAATGCAGAAGAATCTGCTTGTTGCAGAGCGGAAGATTGAGGTGCCACTTCAGCGGCTGAACGATGTTGCCCTCGGCAGCCAGACGTTCACGCTCTGCTGGGTCGGCAGAGAAGGCAGCGTTAGGGCGCTGCTCGGCAATCTCCTCCATCGGGAAGGCAGCCTGCTCGAAAGCCTCATACACCTCATCGCCCACCTCGAAACTATCGAGCGAGATGCCCGGACCTATCACAGCCTTCAGCTTCTTAGGGTCGGTATGATAGGTGAACGCCATCTCCTGAATGGTTTTGTGAACGATGCGTGCCAGGGTGCCACGCCATCCGGCATGGATGGCTGCCACGGCATGATGCTCCTCATCATAAAGAAGCACCGGGATGCAATCGGCAGTGGAAACGCCCACGCATATTCCCGCCTGGTCTGTCATGACGGCATCAACTCCCTCAAGAATCATCTTGCGGATATTCTCGGGCATGCTGAAATATTCTCCGGCTATCTGGCGCACCTCTACCCCATGCACCTGATGGGGCATGATGATATGACCAGGCTCTACGCCCAGTTCGGCAGCCAGACGTCTGCGGTTTTCAGCCACATGCTCGGCATTGTCGCCGCAATACTCATTGATATTGAATTCGCTGTAGTTGCCCTGGCTCACTCCGCCCTTGCGGGTGGTGGAGAAAGCCTTGACACCTGAAGCTATGCTATATACTTTGAACATTGAACTTTGAACTTTATGATTACTCATATTCGAAATCATCGAGGTCATCTACATCCTCAATTTCATCCTCATCGATGTATTCCACGATGTCCTCACCCTCATCGGCAAGTTCCTGCTGGAAGCGTGACATATCCTTGTCACGATGCACGAGGGTATCCTCGGCAGTAATCTCCTGCAGCTTGTTGCTCTCAGAATTCAGCTCCTTCCAGAGCACATCCTTGAGTTCCTGGATTCCCTGTCCGGTAACGGAAGAGATGAAGACCACCGGCAGATCGGTAGGCAGCGTTTCGCGGAGCATCTCGATAAGCTCATCATCGAGAAGGTCGCACTTGGTGATGGCGAGCACACGGTGCTTGTCGAGCATCTCTGGGTTGAAGTTCTTCAGCTCGCCCAGCAGCACCTCGTATTCCTTCTTGATATCGTCGGTATCGCCCGGAACCATGAAAAGGAGCAGCGAGTTGCGCTCTATGTGGCGCAGGAATCGCAAACCTAATCCCTTTCCTTCGCTCGCACCCTCGATGATGCCAGGAATATCAGCCATGACAAAGCTCTGGTGGTCGCGGTAGTCCACGATGCCCAGCGATGGCTCGAGCGTAGTAAATGGATAGTTGGCAATCTTTGGGCGCGCACTGGATACAGCGCTGAGCAGGGTTGACTTTCCGGCGTTAGGGAAACCCACGAGACCCACATCGGCAAGGAGCTTCAGCTCCATGATGATGGTCATCTCCTGCATAGGCTCGCCTGGCTGCGCATAGCGTGGAGCCTGGTTGGTTGAGGTACGGAACTGGAAGTTGCCCAATCCGCCGCGGCCGCCCTTGAGGAGCAGCACCTCCTGTCCATCGTAAGCCACATCGCATACGAACTTTCCGGTTTCGGCATTATAAACCACGGTACCGCAAGGCACATCGATATAGATGTCCTTACCGTCGGTGCCATGACACTTGTCACGTCCTCCATTGCCACCATGCTCGGCGAAGAAGTGGCGCTGATACTTCAGATGCAGCAAGGTCCAGTAGTTGTGGTTGCCGCGAAGATAGATGCTTCCTCCACGTCCGCCATCGCCACCGTCAGGTCCACCATTAGGTTGGTACTTCACGTGGCGCAGGTGCATGGAGCCTTTACCACCCTTACCAGAGCGGCAGTTGATCTTTACATAATCTACGAAATTGGATTCAGCCATTTATTTTTCTTTTTATATTTAACGAATAAATCTTCCCCACTCGGTTGTGGGGAAGATTATTATATCTTGATTACAAGTTGTCGATAACATTGCAAACGCGGGCGAAGATCTCATCCACTGTACCGAGACCCTCGATGTGGTGGTGGATACCTTCCTTCTCATACCAGTTGATGAGAGGAGCAGTCTGAGTGTGATATACGTTGAGACGCTTCTTGATAGTCTCCTCGTTATCGTCAGAACGGCCGCTCAACTTACCGCGGTTGAGCAAACGAGCCATCAGCTCATCCTCAGGAACAGCGAGTTCAATCATGGCAGCAATCTTGTGGCCACGCTCTGAGAGCATCTTCTTCAAAGCCTCAGCCTGTGGTGTGGTACGTGGGAAACCATCGAAGATGACACCTGCGTGATCCTTACCGAAGCTATCATATACGCTAGCGAGGATGTCGATCATCAACTCGTCTGGAATCAACTGACCATTGTCGATATAACCCTTAGCTGTCTTACCGAGTTCAGTACCGTTTTTGATTTCGTTACGCAATACGTCACCTGTTGAAATGTGACCGAGACCATACTTCTCGATCATCTTGTCGCTCTGTGTACCCTTACCTGCACCAGGAGCGCCGAAAATTACAATATTCTTCATTTTTACCTTAAATATATATAAATTGTTTTATGTTGTGTCAGAAACTAATATTCATTCATCCATTTCTGTCCCCAAGGAGACAAAAGTATAGCAATAGTTATGCCAAAGAAAACGGTAAACATGCCTAAAAATATTAAAGTGTTCATCTTACATCCTCCTATTTTTATTGTTATACTTATTATATTTTTTACGCTTTGCTTCTTTTTCTTTTTTACCTTTCTTATCAAAATACAGAGCAAACCCCAAAAGGGCCACTGCCAAGATAAAGCTAACCAGATAAATAAGCCAATGAAGTTCTTCCCCCATATCTCCAACAAAAGTCGTAATAAACGCAGCTGTTATAAGATATTTGGAAATATCTATAAAATAATCGCTCAGTTTCTCCCACATGCTTCACCCCCTATTCTTCTACAATGGTGTAGATGTCGCGGAGGTTTCTGCCTTCTTGGTCGTAATCCAATCCATATCCCACGATGAAATCGTTAGGGATTTCCATAACAGCATAGTTGATATCAAGATCAACCTTCAAGTTGCCTGGTTTCACGAGGAGGGAACAAACCTCAACGCTGGCTGGGTTCATCTTCTTCAGGTCTTCAATCATGTGAGCCATGGTGAAACCGGAATCTACGATGTCCTCTACGATAACCACGTGGCGGCCTGCCAAATCCTGGTTCAAACCCATCAGGGTCTTCATGCTGCCCGTAGAGGAGGTACCCTCGTAAGAAGCATACTTCACGAATGAAATCTCGCTTGGCACGGTAATCATTCGCATCAAGTCGGCTGCGAAGATAAATGCGCCGTTCAATACTGCCAAGAACACGGGGGTCTTGCCTTCATAGTCCTTGTTCAGACGGTCTGCTACGACCTGAACCTTCTTGAGTATTTCGGCCTCTGGAATGGAGGTTTTGAAGGTCTTATCCTTAATTTTTACTATGCTCATAGTCATATTATATAATATTTTCTGCAAAATTACGAAAAAATCGTGAAACTTCATGCTTTCATCGACTTTTTTTAGTACTTTTGCATGAAAATAATCAGATAATCGGACAAAGACATGAAGATTTTCACTAGTACTCAGATACATGAGTTGGATAAATACACCATTGAGCATGAACCAATCACTTCGCTCAACCTCATGGAACGTGCTGCTAAGGCGCTGACGCGTGCCATCGAGGAGGAATGGTCTAACCGTACACCGGTGGTCGTTTTCGCAGGACCAGGCAACAACGGAGGCGATGCGCTTGCCGTGGCAAGAATGTTGGGAGAAGATGGTTATCAGGTTAACGTTTTCTTGTTTAACATCCACAACAAGCTCTCTGCCGACTGTGCCAGTAACAAGAAGCGACTCATCGAGAGCAAACGCGCCAAGCAGTTTACCGAAGTAAGCGTCAACTTCGACCCTCCGCAGCTGGAAGCCGGCATGCTCGTAGTAGACGGTCTCTTTGGCAGCGGCTTGAACAAACCGCTGGCAGGCGGTTTTGCATCCCTGGTAAAATACATCAACCAGAGTGCAGCCAAGGTGGTTAGCATCGACCTGCCATCGGGTCTGATGGCGGAAGACAACTCCTACAACATTTCAGCCAACATTATCCGTGCCGACCTGACGCTGACCTTGCAGCAGAAGAAGCTGGCGATGATGCTGGCAGACAACCAGATATACCTGGGAAGACTGAAGGTGTTGGATATCCGACTCTCGCCGGAATTCATCCAGAAGACGGAAAGCAAATTCTGTATTCTCGAAGAGAACGACATCCGCCTGCTGATGAAGCCCCGTGGCGACTTTGCCCACAAGGGCACTATGGGCACGGCACTCATCATTGCCGGAAGCTACGGCATGAGCGGTGCGTCCGTGCTGGCTACCAAGGCGTGCCTGAGAGCGGGAACCGGAAAGGTGATTACCCATACGCCGAAGCGTAACTACGAGATTATGCAGATAAGCGTGCCGGAAGCGGTGCTCCAGATGGATTCCGAGGAAACCATCTTCAGCGAACCGGTGGATACCGACTACTACAGCGCCATGGGCATAGGTCCAGGTCTGGGCACCAACGAATCCACCGCCATCGCCCTGATAGCCCAGCTGAGAAGATCCACCTGTCCTACCGTGGTAGATGCCGATGCACTCAACATCCTGGCGAGCCATCGTGCCTGGATGCAGCAGTTGCCTAAGGACATCATCTTCACTCCTCATCCAAGAGAACTGGACAGACTGGCTGGCAACACCAGCAGCAACTGCATGGAGCGCCTTGACAAGGCCATCGAACTGGCAGAGCGCCTGCAAGGCTACATTATATTAAAGGGTCATTACTCAGCCCTCTGCCATCCTAACGGAAAGGTGGAGTTCTGCTCCACCGGCAACAGTGGCATGGCTACTGCAGGAAGCGGCGATGTACTAACCGGTATCATCACAGCCCTCCTGGCAAGAGGATACAAGCAGGCAGATGCCTGCCGTCTGGGAATGCACCTACACGGTCTGGCTGGTGACCTTGCCGCAAAAGATCTGGGCAAGGAAAGCCTCATTGCCAGTGATATTATACAATATCTGCCAAAGGCATTCCTTAGAATGGAAGACTAAGAAATATAAGAAAATGGCAAAACTTGAAAAACTACAATAATAAAAAAGGGTATGCCTCTTGTAAGCCTACCCTTTTTTATTATTGCATGATGATTCTACTTTGTATCTTGCTTCATAAAAGCGTTTCTCAAGTTCGCGCTTCAAATCGTCTTTTCGATCCATATTCAGCTTTTTACGGATATGACTACGCTGACTAGTGATATTCGATTCGCTTTTGTTCAGTTCTATACAGATTTTCTTCAGCATCTTACCCTCCAAAACCATTTGGCAAATCTGCTTCTCGCTGTTGGTGAGGTCGGCACATACCAGATCCCAAGCCTTCTTGCTCAGTTCGCTGGTCTTCAACTGTTCTGCGGCACGGTCCAGGATATTCTGCTGCTGCTCCGAGCTCAGTCGGCTCAGCAGGTTTACCGTCTTATCCTTCTCTTCATCCTTCAGGTCGGCAAGCATGTGCAGTGCCTTCTTCTCTTCTTCCCTCAACTGCTTGGGCTGTCTGAGTTCCTTGGTGATGACAGGTTCCCAGTTATAGATCCATACATACAGAATCATCAGGAAACCTACCAGAACAGCCTTGATGCTGAAGAGCAGCACGGAGATCTGCGTATGCGAGAGGGCAACCGCTACCACTGGCAGCAGAGCGACGGCAAAGCCGAGAGTGGTTCGGTTGAGCTGCTGACTCTGGGCGGTAATGGCGAGTATAAACATGATAAAGATATTGCTCATCACGCTCAGGTTGTCGCGATCGCCCTGATAGTGCAGACAAAGCATACTGTCAATCGCCAGCTTAACGAATACGAGAATATAGAGCAGGGAGATGCCTGTCTTGAATACCACCTTGCGCTTCAGTACCACATACATCAGCAGCGCCAGTGCGAGGGTATGAGTCAGATTAAAGGAAAAGCCCACCCAGGCATCCTTTATGTAAAACAAAAGGAAGTTGTAGGGAATAATGACTATCTCTATCAGAGTCAAAAGGACGAAGGCGATCACCCTTCGGCGATCCACCACTCCACAATAGTCAGGGCATAAATGATGTTCCAAGCGCAAACACCAATCCCAAAGTTTGTTCTTAGCTTTCATTTTTTGCTTTCAATTTACTTAGAATTTAAACAGACGTCTTTACTTATATATAATCGTTTCTTGCCCGTATGGGGCACTCTGCATACCTTTCAGGACCTCTGAGTCTGTTTTTTTTGTAATTTACTAACTTAATTCTTCTCTGCTGCAAAATTACAACTAAAAATCGAAAAAACTAAGAAAGTAGGTAAAAAAGTGGCAGAAAAAGGAAGAAATATAGAAGAAAAGAGAATTTTCAGGGTTTTTCAGTGTCTCATTGATGCGGTTTTTATTCTGTATCAGCATTTTTAAGCGCATATTTCAGGGTAGCAATCGAAAAAAAACATTATCTTTGCAACTGTAAACAGTTATGTCATATGCCCCTTTTTAAAGTGGGCTCACTAAAATCAATCAGTATGAACAAGAAATTTCCAACTTTAGCCATTGCAGTTGCAGCCTTCTGCTTGGCCTCATGTCACTGCGATGATAATACTCCTACCACATCGAAGTACACTGGCTGGAAGGTACAAACATCAGCGGTGGTGAAGCACAGACAGATAATTAATAAATAACTCATAAAAACATAGACAGAAAATGAACAGAGTATTACAACTTCTCATGGCAGCAACCCTCATGACAGGTTTTGCCGCCTGCTCGTCAGATGACGATATGACCAACAACTTTCCTGAAGATGGCGTTGTGCGCTTCAATGTGGGAGTGAACAATCCGCAGACCCGTGCCTCGCAGCCTACCGATGGCAGCAAGGTTGCTGAGTTTGGTATCTGCATTGCCAACAGTGTCAATTCAACCTACACATACAACAACGTCAAAGTGACCGGCAGCAATATCACCGCTTGGACACCAGCCACACAGATGCTTTGGCAAAACTCCACACAGGCAGTTGACATTGTGGCTTATTCTCCTTATGTGGAAGGAGATTACAATATATCCACCACGAATCTCCCTGTCAAGGTTGAAGAAACACAAATCAAAGACGGCTACACAAGCGACTTCCTTATCTGCAAGAAGCCGGGCTTTGTGCCGAGTAAAGGACTGAGTGAAGGAGGCAAACTGAATTTGGCTTTCAAGCACGCCCTGAGCCAACTTACCATTACCGTAACGCTCGGATCAGAGTTCAACGCCCCGGATTTGGTAACCACAAATCCTATCACCGATTTGAAAGTCAACGGTACATACATTGAAGGTATATGCGACTTTACCAAGGAATCAGGCTTCGTCACAGCCAAGACTACAGAAGCCAATACCATTGCCGTTGCTCCGTCTGAGTATGGCGAATTTGAAAAAGCTACCTCTCTATCATCCAATGCAAAGGCAACCTACCAGTGTCTGCTGATACCTCAGAACATCGAGAAAGGAATATTCAGCGTAAGCTTTAAGTTGAATGGAATACCTTATACATGGACATCCAGCAAAGCCGTAACTCTCGCGGAGAACACCGCCTACACATTGGCATTGACAGCTGGCAAGGAGATAGTAGTGGCAGGAGAAATGACAGCCAACGCATGGCAGGAAGGTTCGACTTCCAATGTAGAGACCGAATAACAACCGAACAGATAAAATTTAATGATAACAACAATGAAGACAATTAAATATATGGGCATGGCGCTGATTATGGCTGCACTTGCCTCTTGCAGCAGCGATGATGACTTCGGAACGAACTGGCAGAACGACCCTACTGCTGTGCGCGTGAGTGCTAACGTTGGCGGTGTGTTTACCCGCAGCAACCCGGTGGCAACAACAGAAACAGACCAGATGAATTTCAACGGAGGTGATGCGATTACTATCTCCACAGAAGGACAGGCATCAGTGAACTACATACTTAAAGATGGCACATGGGGACCAGAAACCTCTGGGCAATTCCTCAAGTGGAGCAGCGAGCTTATGACGTTCACCGCCCGTTATCCAAAAGGAAGCGGAGATTTTATTGTACCAACCAATCAGAATGGTATTGCTGAAATAGCGTCGGCTGACTATATGACTGCGACAACAGTTTATGATAAAATTCCCGATGACAGAAAGGTTAATTTTGCCTTCGATCGTCAGATGGCTCGCGTGGTAATCACTATCGCCGGCTTTAACAATGAGTTTTCTGATAAAGCCTCAGTTTCCGAAATGTATGTAACATCTAAGGAAAGAATTGCCAAAGACGGAAGCGCAGTTACTGCAACA